>Ga0075420_100003048_pt1 | contig 14576 bp, 10 predicted proteins | sample SoiMetdeltSBSDD4_FD_75296 | JGI IMG/M metagenome (GOLD analysis project Ga0075420, IMG submission 75296) | Bulk soil microbial communities from a Populus tree surrounding site in Tennessee, USA - Soil MetaG P. deltoides SBSDD4 | ecosystem: Environmental > Terrestrial > Soil > Tree plantation... | reverse complement strand
ACGGCACTTCCAGCGCCACCGATGCCTGGTAGCGTTCGATTTCGACGATGTCGAGGACGATGCCGGCGCTGTTGACGAGGAACAGCGTTTTGACGCCGTCTGACATCCGGTAGAAGCTCTTGATTCCAGTGAGGGCCGGCGAATACCGGTACCCGATCTGCTCAGGGGGCGGCTTGAGGCCGTGCTGCACGTCCTCGAGCCCTTCGATCACAAGGGCGCCGGACGAGATCGCGCGATTCTCGTAGCTCGAAAGCGCGGCAACGCGAAGGACCTCGATGGCGGTCGAAATCAGGTCGCTCCGGCCCTTCGACGGATCGTTGGCGGCCTGGCTTTCGAGGAACGCGCTGACGTAGCGATCTTCGATCGCGCCGCGGAACAGATCGCCGCGCTCGAGCATCTGCTTGGGATCGAAGATCGCCCGGTAGCGTATGGCGAGCACCGTGCCGATCGCCCGGGCGAGACGCACCTCGTGCGCCGTGAACGGACGGCGCGCGGGCACGTGCAGCACATGCCGCGATCCGAACCAGCGAATGGAGAGTACCGACGGATCGTTCGTCGGCTCGATCGAGAGACGGCCGTCCGACGAGAGCGACGGGATCGGCTCGATGTCGAACGTCGCACGTCCAAAGAACTGCCGGAGCGCTGCCTGCAACAGGTTGTCGTAAAGCGCGCTGGCAGCAAAAACCGGCGGGAGCGACATGCATTTCCATCATAATTCAGGGGAATGGCACGGCGCACGCTCGTCGATTTCTTCAGCGATCTCTCAGCGACCCCGGGCGAGTTTCTGGTGTATGACGACGGCTATCGAACCCGCTCCTTCAGCTACGCTGAAGCGGCGGCGGCCGCGCGCCGATTCGCCGCGCGATTGCGCGGCGACGGAATCGTCAAGGGTCAGGCGGTCGCGATCTGGAGCGAGAACCGGCCCGAATGGATCATCGCGCTCTGGGGCTGTGTGCTCGAGGGCGTGGTCGTCGTGCCGATCGACTATCGGGCATCCGCGGCTTTTCTTCTGCGGGTCGCGGAGATCGTCGACGCGCGGGTCGTGCTGGTCGGCGACATCGTCGACACCGAGTCACTCGGCACGTCGCGCACGATCTGGCCCTTGTCTGAGCTGCGGGGAGAGCCGAGCCCCCCGCCTTCGCGCGCGAATGATTCGGGCGCGCTTCGGCGAGGCCTCGCCGAAGCTTGTCGCACGGAATCCCCGCGTCAAGCGGAGGCGGGCGAGATTACGGCTGACGACACGGCGGAGATCATCTTCACGTCCGGCGCCACTGCAGAGCCGAAGGGTGTCGTCATCACCCACCGCAACGTGCTGGCGAACATCGTTCCGATCGAACGCGAGGTCATCAAGTACCGTCAATGGGCGAAGCCGTTCCTGCCCATCCGGTTCCTGAACCTTCTTCCGTTGAGCCACATGTTCGGGCAGGCGATGGCGACTTTCGTCCCGCCTATGCTCCCCGGGCTCGTCGTGTTCACGCGGAGCTTCTCGCCGGAGGACATCCTTCGCCACATCCACGACGGTCGCATCTCGGTGCTGGTTTGCGTCCCGAAGATCCTCGAGGTGCTGCGGGACTACATCATCCGCGTGGCGCCCGAAGCGGCGGAACCGCCGCCGAAGAAGATGCACTGGTCCGTCAGGTGGTGGCGGTACCGGCGAATCCATCGCATGTTCGGGCTGAAGTTCTGGGCGTTCATCGTCGGCGCCGCGCCGCTCGATCCGGAGGTTGAGGCGTTCTGGGGGCGCCTCGGATTCGTGGTCGTTCAGGGATATGGCCTGACCGAAACGGCGCCGATCGTGACGTTGAACCATCCGTTCCACGCCGTGCGCGGCGCCGTCGGAAAGCCAATCGGGGGCGTCGACGTCAGGATCGCCGACGACGGCGAGATTCTCGTCCGCGGCGAGAATGTGACGCGTGGCTACTTCAACGCCCCAGAAGAAACACGAGCCGCGTTCCGCGACGGATGGTTCCACACCGGCGACATCGGAGAGATCGACGACAAGGGACAACTGCACATTCGCGGACGCAAGAAGGAAATGATCGTGACTCCGGAGGGGCTCAATGTCTTTCCGGAAGATGTCGAGCGCGCGCTGGATGCCCAACCCGGCGTCAAGGAATCTGCAGTCGTCGGCGCAGCGGTGGCGGGATCGACCGCCGAACGCGTTCACGCCATCCTCGTCGTGGAGCCCGGCGCAGACGTAGACGCGATCGTGCGTGCCGCCAATCTCCAGCTTGGCGACCATCAGAAGATTCGAGCGTCAGCCGTGTGGTCGGGCGCCGAGTTGCCGCGCACGGAAGGCACGCGAAAACTCAAGCGGCGCGAACTGAGGCAGTGGCTGTCCGGCGAGCACGGACGTGTCCCGGCGCAGGCCGCGGGCGGCCGCTCGGTGGCTTCGGTGCTGGAACGATTTGCACCAGGCCGCACGATCGCGGCGGCGACGACTATCGACGAGCTTGGGCTGAGCTCCCTCGAGCGCGTCGAGTTGATGATGGCGCTCGAAGAAGCGCTTCAGGTCACCATCGACGAGGCGAGATTCGCCGCGGCGCGGACGGTCGCCGATCTGGAGGCGCTCACCCGTCCACTCGACTCCTCGGCACCCGCGGCGGTCACGATTGCCGAACCGATAGACTTCCCGGCCTGGAACCGGACGCCAGTCGTGCGTGCGATCAGGCGCGCCAGCCTGCCGACGTGGATTCTCCCCTTGAGCCGCATGTTCGCAAGGATGACCGTCGAAGGTCTCGAGAACCTGCGCGACCTCACCGGCCCGGTCATCTTCACAGCCAACCATCAAAGCCACTTCGATACGCCGGTTATCCTCGATGCGCTTCCGCCTCGATGGCGGTACCGCGTGGCGCCGGCGATGGCGAAGGAATTCTTCAGGGCCCACTTTTACCCCGACCAGTTCACGCACAAGGAATACCTGGCGAACAGCACGAACTACTATCTCGCGTCGTTTTTCTTCAACGCCTTCCCTCTACCCCAGCGCGAGGCGGGAACCAGGCAGACGCTCAGATACATCGGCGAGCTCGTCAGCAACGGGTATTCGGTCCTCATCTATCCCGAAGGCAAGAGGACCGAGGCCGGCGAGATCAACCGGTTTCAGCCTGGCGTCGCGATGATCGCGGCCCGGCTCGACATTCCGGTCATTCCCGTGAGGCTCGAAGGTCTCGACCGAATCCTTCACCAGCGCTGGAAGTTTCCCAAACGAGGGCTTGCGCGGATTGCGTTCGGTAAGCCTATGTCGTTGAAAGGAAACGATTACGTGGCACTTGCCCGAGAGATCGAGTCGGCCGTGCGACAACTTTGATCGACGTGCAGGACTGCAGGAAGTGCAGGACGTGCTGGGCGTGCGGACGTGCTCGGGCTCGCGTCAAATGGCAATGAGGGCGCCAGGATGTGCAAGAATGTGGCCTGTTGAGTTTGCGCCCAACAGTAGAAATGTGGCACAATCTTTGATTGAAAGGACCCTAATTGAGCAAGGATGATCTGATTGACGTGCAGGGCACGGTCGTGGCGGTCCACAGCGGCGGGTTGTATCGCGTGCAGTGCGACCAGGGCCACGAAGTGCTGGCCCAGTTGAGCGGCCGCATGCGCCGTTTTCGCATCAAAGTGGTTCCCGGCGACCGTGTGACGGTCGGCGTCTCGCCCTACGATCCGGTCCGCGGCATCATCACCTTCCGCGCTCGGTAGAATCGATTTTGAGCTCCCACACAACACAACACCGAACGACGGGGCCTCGACGGCGACGACGACGCCCCAGCGGCAGCAGCGCACCGCGTCAGCAACAGCATCGCGCGCATCAGCCGGCACGGACCGCTCCGGTCCGCGAGCAGGCGGAGTACGACCCGCAGCCGGTCGCCTTCGAAACGCTCGGCCTCGAGGCCTCGCTGATCGAGGGGATCCGCGTGCGCGGCTTCGCGTACACGACGGCGATCCAGAGCGCGGTCATCCCGCTCGTCATGGACGGGAACGACGTGATTGGCTGCGCGAACACCGGCACCGGCAAGACGGCGGCCTTCCTGCTTCCGATCCTCAATCGCATGCTGAAAGCGCGCGCCGCTGCGCCGGAGGAGCGCGGATTCACCCGCGTGCTCATCCTCGCGCCCACGCGCGAGCTGTGCGGGCAGATCGAAGACGACGTGCAGGGTTTCACGTATCACACGGACCTGACGAGCATCGCGGTCTACGGCGGCGTGCCGATGGATCAGCAGGAGCGCGCGCTGAAGTCCGGCGTGGACATCGTCGTCGCGACGCCGGGGCGGCTGATGGATCACATGCGCAGCAACGTAGTGACCTACGACAAGCTCGACACGCTGGTCCTCGACGAAGCCGACCGCATGATGGACATGGGCTTCTGGCCCGACGTGCGCCGGATCGTCTCGGCGCTGCCCGACTCGGCGGCGCGGCAGACGCTGCTCTTCTCGGCCACGATGCCGGACGAAGTGTTCAAGCTGGCGGACGAGGTCGTGCGGCAGGCGAAGTACGTGCAGATCGGCAGCGCCGGCGGTCCGGCGTTGAGCATCACGCATACGGTCGAGAACGTGCCGGCGGGTCAGAAAGCCGAATGGCTCGCGAAGTTCCTGCGGCGGACTGACGGGCCGGTGCTGGTCTTCGTCAGGACGAAGTCCGGAGCCGAGCGCCTCGCGAGGAAGCTGGTGGCGGCAGGTCTCAAGGCGGCGGCGCTGCACGCCGATCGAACCCAGTCGCAGCGCACTCAGGCTGTCGAAGGATTCAGAAGCGGACGACACCGCGTGCTCGTTGCCACCGACGTGGCCGCGCGCGGCCTGGACATCGACGGGATCACGCACGTCGTGAACTACGAGGTCCCGTCCAATCGTGAAACCTACGTTCACCGCGTGGGGCGCACGGGCCGGGCAGATGCCACAGGCACGGCGCTCACGCTGGTGGCTCCGGAGGAAACGCGGGCGCTTCAGGCGCTCCAGCGTTCTTTCGGGCTTGAATTGCAGGGATGATGGACGACACAAAACTCGCCACGGACGGACATCTCACGATAGACGGCGCGGCGTCAATGCCCAACTCCGGCGCAGAGCCTGTGACGCCACAGACGAAACCTGAAGCGCCTGCCGCATCGCCGGCCGTCGAACGGTTCCGCTCCTGCCGCTGGCGCTCGACGCCGGATGCAGGTGAATTCTGCACGCATCGCGACGTACTGCCGTTCGCCGGCAAGGAAGGCTTCGTCGCCGACTCCTGGTGCCCGGAGTGCGCGTACTACAAGCTGCGGCGGACGCCGAAGAAGCGCGAGCGCGTCGACTACAGCTACTGAGCTACTGAGAATGTAAAAGGGGTCAGACCCTTTGCATTCTCAGCCATCACAGAATTCCTTCGCCAGCTCCACCCATTCGCCGTTCGGCGCCAGATCCTGATAGGCCTTCCAGTGCGGCTTCGCTTCCGGTGAGTGACCGGTCTTTTCGAGCGTCACCGCCAGGTAGAAATGCGCGTCGGGGTAACCGGGGTTGAGCGCGACGGCACCGCGATAGCACCCCAGCGCTTCGTGAAACCGCCCCAGGTCGTGATGGATGTTGCCCAGGTTGAAGCGGGCCTCGAAGCAGTCGGGGTCGAGGCCGATGGCCCGTTCGTAGAGCGCCTGCGCCTCGATCAGCTCGTCACGCGCGTAGTGGATGTTGGCGAGGTTGACAATCGCGGGCACCAGGTCCGGATCGATCACCAGCGCCTTCCGGTAGGCCGCCGCGGCCTCTTCCATGTTGCGCTCTTCCCCATCGTCCAGCCGCGATCCCTCGATGAAGTACTTCGCGGCCAGCGCCGCCTGCGGATCCGAAAAGGGAAACATCATCGAGGCGGCGGACCCGACGGGCAACGGCGCCGCCGAACCGACGTCGGGCGGCCGCGGTTTCGGCGTCATGAGCGTGACGACCTTGGCGCGCGGCGTGTCGGGCGTCGCGTGAAAGTCGAGCACGAGCTGACCCTGACGCTCCGCCGCCAGCGATCGCAGGATCACACGCAGCGGCGTGCCGCGTTCGATCTCGAAAGCGACGTGCTTGATAGTCTGAAGATCGGCGAACGAGTAGAAACGCTGATCGCGGGGCTGAGAGTCGTGTCGGATGAGCCCCCACTTCTCCAGGTACCGCAGGTGATTCTCGGTAACCGACGGGTAAAGGCTCCGGATCTCGCGCAGACCGTACGGTCCGCCCGCCGCTGACGAAGACGACGTCATTAATTGCGAAGATTAGCCACAAGCAGGGGAAAGTCAAGTAATACGTGCGACGTGCGGGACGTGCGACGGGCCCGAACGTGCGATGTGCGACGTGCGGGACGTGCGACGTGCGGGACGTGCCACGTGCCGGACGTGCCACGTGCCGGACAGGTGACGCACGGACCTGGCACGTCGCACGTCGCACAAGGCACGTCGCACGTCGCACGTCCGGCACGTCGCACGTGGCACGTCCCGCACGTCGCACGTTAGAATGCCCCATGCTGCTCGCCGGCGATGTGGGCGGAACGAAGACGCTGCTCGGGCTCTTTGCTCGCGACACGGCCGGCCGCAGGGTCAGCGCGGCCGACGATCGGCCGGCAGTGGTCGAGACCGGCGAGTTCGTCACGCTCGAATACGACAGCCTCGAGGACATCATCCGTGAGTTCCTGCGGGCGCAGAGCGTGGACGCGCGGGGGATCGAGTCGGCGTGCTTCGGCGTCGCCGGCGCCGTCACCGACCAGGTCGCACGGCTGACCAACGTGCCCTGGCGCGTTGACAACGAACGCGTCAGTAAAGCGCTGGGCCTCCGGCGCTCGACGATCATCAACGACCTGGAAGCGCTCGCGTACTCGGTCAACGTGCTCAACCCCGACGAGCTTGCCGTTCTGCAGCAGGGCGTTGCGAGCCCCAATGGAAACGCGGCGGTCATCGCCGCCGGCACCGGTCTCGGCGAGGCGCTGCTGCACAACGTCGATGGACAGTTCCTGCCTGCGGCGTCCGAGGGCGGTCACGCGGACTTCGCCGCCCGCACCCCGCGAGAGCTGGCGATGGTCTCCGAGCTGACGCGCATCTTCGGACGCGTCGGCGTCGAGCACGTGATCTCCGGACCCGGGCTCGCCAACATCTATCAGTTCACGCATCATTCCTTCGGCGCGGGCCCGATGCTCACGCCGAACAGCATCGCTCCCTCACGCCTCTGCGACGGCGTCGGCGTCGTCAAGGATTCGGCGGACCTGCCGAAACGCATCAGCAAAGCAGCCATGGAGCGCCGGTGCCCGCAATGTGTCGAGGCACTCGAGATGTTCCTTGCGGCGTATGGCGCCGAAGCGGGCAACCTGGCACTGCGCTACGTCGCGACGGCCGGTGTCTACGTCGGTGGAGGCATCGCGCCAAAGATCCTTCCGGCGCTCGAGGAGGGCGGGTTCCTCGCGGCGTTCCGCGACAAGGAGCCGATGGCCCATCTCGTCGCCACCATTCCCGTCGCCGTCATCCTGAACGCTGACGCGGGACTAATCGGCGCCGCTGTTCACGCGTTGGATCGATCGACGATCCGCTTGTGAACTCGTGAACGACGCTTCGACCCCTCGTCGGAACCTCCGTGTGACTCCTCGTGTGAACCGTCGCCTTGAACTGTCTTGAACCACGCCTGATATGGTGATATATCAGTCGCCATGCACCGCAGCCTGGGGCGGGTTCAGGCCGAGACCATCGCCGACAAGGTCTATTCCCTGATGCGCCAGGACATCGTCTCCGGTGTCTTTCGTCCAGGCGAGCGCATTCATGAAAAGCGACTTGGCGCTCAGCTGGGCATCAGCCGGACTCCGATCCGGGAAGCGTTACTCAGGCTGGAGGCTGAAGGCGTCGTCGTCTGCAACAGTCGCCGCAGCTATAACGTCAGAGTGCTGTCGGTTGAGGACGTGCGCGAGATCTACGCAACGCTCGGAATCCTCGAGGGCGCCGCCGCCGCAGCGGTGGTGACGCAGTTGGATGATGCCGACCTGCGTGAACTGCGGCAGTTCAATCGCCAGATGGCCACGGCGGCCGCCAACGGAGACTGGCAGGCCTTCGGCCTTTGGAACCGACGGTTCCATGAGGTCTTCCTGCTCAAGCTCGACAACCGTACGCTTCGCGACACGTGCAATCTCGTCCGCGGGCCACTCTACATCTTTCCGATCCCTCGTCAGACGTCGTCCGCGTGGCTACGCAAGTCCGTCGCTGAGCATCGTGCCATCATCCGCCTCGTGGAGGCGAGAGACGCGGAGGCCCTGGGAGCGTACTTTCGTGATGTGCATTGGGGGTACGAGCACAACCGGCAATTCATCCGCGACGCGTTCGATCACCACGGCGAAGCAGCGGTTGCGGAACGCGGCTTGTAATTTGGTTCTTTTTGGAGGAGGCGAAATGCGACGGTTTCTGCTGGCTTGTACATTCGTGCTGCTCACTGCCGGCCTCGCGCTGGCGCAAGGGACGACCTCGCGCGTCACCGGGATGGTGACCGACGACTCGGGCGCAATCATTCCAGGGGCAACGGTCACGCTCACCAACGAGCAGACCGGTGTCAGCTTCGAAACTGTGACCACCGCCTCTGGCGCCTACGCCTTCGAGGCCGTCCAGGTCGGCGTCTACACCATCTCCATCCAGTTGCAGGGATTCAAGAAGTTCGTATCCTCCGGCAACCGCGTCAGCATCGGCGAGGCGGCGACCATCAACGGCAAGCTGTCGACCGGCACCCTCGAAGAATCCATCGAAGTGCGCGCCTCGAGCCAGATCGTACAGACCGACACGTCGGGCAATCTTGGCACCACGTTCGATCAGCGGACCATCGAGAGTTTGCCAATTGTCGGTGGCCGCGGGCGGAACCCGCTCGATCTCGTGCTCACGCAGCCGGGCGTCGTGTCCGGTGCGAACACCGGCGGCGGCATCCACGTCAACGGCGCGCGCGATCGCTCCTGGAATTTCACGCTCGACGGCATCGATACGAACGAGTCGAGCGCAGGCGGATCGAACTTCTCGCCCCTGCGGACGAATCCCGATGCGCTGGCCGAGTTCAAGGTCCTCACCGGGAACCAGACGGCCGAATTCGGGCGTAACAGCGGCGGCCAGGTCGCGATGATCACCCGATCCGGAACGAACAGCTTTTCCGGCACGGCGTACTACTTCGACCGCAAGCCGAAATACAACGCCAACGAATGGGAAAACAACATCGACAGTTTGCCGAAGCGCAACTTCACGCAGAAGGTGCCTGGCTTCAGCGTCGGTGGCCCGATTCGCCGCAACCAGACGTTCTTCTTTGTCAACAGCCAGTGGCTCAACGCGGAGCAGACGCAGGCGGTCACGCGCACGGTGCTGACGGAGCAGGCGCGGCAGGGCCTGTTCCGCTACGTCGTCGGCGCGCGCAATCGACCGACCGGCGTCACCGGCGCCTCGGTCGACGCCAACGGCAACGTGCTCGGCGGCGTCAACGTCGCCTCCTACAACATCCCGGCGAACGATCCGAGCGGGCTCGGGCTCGATCCGACTGTCCTCGGGATCGTTGCGCAGATGCCTCTGCCGAACAATTTCGCGGTTGGCGACGGTCTCAACACCGCCGGATTCAACTTCGTCGCACCCGAAGAAGAAGAACAGATGGACTTCGTGACCAAGATCGATCACATCTTCAACAACAATCACGGGGCCTTCGTTCGCTTCTCCAAGGGCTATCAGAACACACTGTGCGACTCGGTCAACGGCGGCCAGCCCCGCTTCCCGGACGGCCCCTGCATCGTCAACACCAATCGGTCACCCTACAACTGGGCCGGCAACTGGCGCTGGAATCCAACCAGCAACCTGGTCAACGAGTTCGTCGTCGGCCAGAATCACTTCACCTTCGATTTCACGATTCCAACCGCGAACACTTCGGTGCCGACGTACCTCGCTCCCGGTTCCACGGCCATCGGCATCGGTGTCCTCACGATGCCCGAGACCTTCGATGTCGGCAACCTCCGGACGATCGACACATTCCAGATCGTCAACAACCTGAGCTGGCTCAAGCGGTCGCACAACATCAAGTTCGGAACGAACATCAGGCTTCAGAAGCATACGGACATCCGCGGATCGGTCAGCGGCGTGAACGTCGGGCCCTACGCCGACTTCAACCCGGCCATCAACACCGTCAATCCGACGACGTTCGGGATTCCCGGCAACATCAACACCCAGTTCGACCGGCCCAGTCTCGAATGGCTGACCAACTTCATGCTCGGCCGCGTCGGCACACTGAGTCAGGGCTTCGTGCAGGAGGGTAGCGCGTACGCCCCCGGCGGCACGACATTCAACTTCGATGCGCGTTTCCCCGAAATCGACGTGTATGCCCAGGATAGTTGGCGGCCGCGGCCGAACATCACCGTCGATGCCGGACTTCGCTGGGAAGCGAAGCTGGCGCCGAGCAATCCCGACGATCTGATCCGACGACCAAACCAGAGCCTCGCGGTCAGCGAACCAGCCAGCAACACGGTCCGCTGGGATCAAGGCAAGCTCTACGACAACGACTGGAACAACTTCGCGCCGTCGATCGGCATCGCGTGGGATCCGAAGCGTGATGGCAAGAGCGCGGTCCGCGGGAATTACCGCATGGCGTTCGATCGCATCAACACGTTCCTCCTGTCGTCGGCGATCTTTCAGAGCATTCCGGGAATCACCACCGCGACGTCGAATGTCGCGTTCGGCCAGGGTGGTGGTCGTATTCGGTTCGGTCTTCCAGGGCTGGCACCGACGCTGTCACCCGACGCGTTTCTTCAGCCTCCGGCCGTCTCGACGAACAACATCCGCGTGATGGATCCGGAGTTCCAGACGCCTACGACGCATGCCTGGACCATCTCCTATCAGCGCGAGGTGTTCGCCCGGGCACTGCTCGAGGTCGCGTACGTGGGCCGAAAGGCCGACAACCTGTTCGGAGCCTATAACGTCAATCAGGTCGAGTACCGTAGCAACGGTTTCCTGGATGCTTTCAATACCGTCAAGGCTGGCGGTGAAAGCGCACTGATGAACCAGTTGGTGGCGGGCGATACTCGCCGGGAGACTGGCGAGTCCGGTTCAGCCATGGTGAGAAGGCTCTTTCCAACCCAGCTGTCCCTGAACTCGGTAGCAGAGGTCGCGTCCAGCCTAGGCAGCCGCGTTCAAGGCAACCGGACGCTTCCGGAGATCGCCGGGCTCGGCTCCTTCTTCTTGTTCCCGTACCCTCAGTTCCTCACTGGTGTGTTCGTGATCGACTCCGAGGATTACTCGAGATATCACGCCCTGGAAATCAAGCTCGATCGACGATTCTCCAACGGCTACAGCTACCTGGTCGGCTACACGCTGTCGCGCTCTCGCGATACCCGCTCGTTCGATCCAGCGTTCACCGTCGCAGCCACGGGATCGGCTCAATCGGCGTCCAGCACGCCGTTCAACGTCTTCGATCGCGACCTGAACTACGCGCTATCGGACTTCGACCGCACTCACGTATTCCAGGCGCAAGGCGTTTTCGAGCTGCCGTTCGGCCAGGAAAAGAGATTCGGCGGCAACGTCAGCCGGCTGATGGATGTATTCATCGGAGGCTGGACGCTGTCGGGTCAACTCGTCGCGCAGAGCGGGCGGCCGATGACCGTATACGCCGGCAGCAACACGTTCTCGAATGTCGTGCAGACACCGGCCAATTGCAACGAGTGTTCGCGCTCGCTGGGCGGCGTCCACGAGGAAGACGGGCTGATCTGGTACTTCACGCCGGAAGAGCGCGCGAAGTTCAGCGCACCGGGCGCCGGTGAATTCAGCAATGTCGGCCGCAATTACTTCCGCGGTCCCGGCGGATGGATCGCAAGCATGTCGCTCGCCAAGCGCACGCGAACCTACGGGAGCCAGCTCCTCGAGATTCGCGTCGATGCGACCAACGTGTTCAATCACCCGACGTTTGGATTCCCGACGCTGGTGACGACCAGCGCGACCTTCGGGCGGATACGCAATACCGTTTCGAGCACGGCCCGACAGGTTGTGATCGGAGCCAAGTACTACTTCTAGGACGGGGGTCATGAGGGAGATGCCGCGGCTATCGGGGCGATCACGTGCTGTTCGATCAAATCGAACAGCGCGCGCCGATAGCCGCGGCGTTCCTCGTCTGTGTCAATCGCGGACGTCGTAACCACAACCACACCGAGATCGCGGAACACGAAGATGTACTGCCCGCCGAAGCCCCACGCGAAGCACGTCTGACGGCCGCCAAGCTCGCGCATCCACCATCCATACCCATACCGCCGATCGGAGTCCCAGCGCGACGCCGTCCGGGGCTCGCAGGAGGTCTCGACCCAGGAAGCCGACACAACGTGCTTACCCCTGTGGCGGCCGTCGTTCAGATACAACTCCCCGAACGCCACCATCTGCCGCGGCGTCATGAGCATCTCGTTGCCGCCCATGAAGATGCCCTGCGGGTCGCGCGTCCAGGCGGCCAGCGTGACGCCGATCGGACGCATCAGCGCGGTCTGGGCGAATTGCCACGTGCTCATCTTCGTGGTCTTGGTGAGAATCGCCGACAGCAGGTGGCTGCTGCCGGTGCTGTATTCCATGTCGGTGCCGGGCTCGCTGACGATCGGACGATCCAGCGCATTCTTCACCCAGTTCCGGCTCCGCACCCACTCGCCATAGTTGGATCCGCTCGTGGACTCGAGGCCGGACCTCATCGTCAAGAGATCCTCAACGGTGATCTTCTGCTTGCGCGGATCGGCGTCACGGCGAAGCTCGGGGAAGTACGTGACGATGGGCTCGTTGACGCTTTTGATATGGTTGCGCGCCAGCGCGATCCCCACGAGCGCCGAGATGATGCTCTTCGACGCCGACTTCACGTTCGCGAGCCGCGTGGGTCTGATGCCCCTGGCGTAGTGCTCGAGGATCAGTTCGCCACGCCGGCTGACCAGGAGGCTGTGGAGACGAGGAAGGCTGGCTGCTGCACGCGCCGCGTCGGTCATGTCAGGATGACCGGTGCCAGCGCCCCGGCCCGCTTCTGCGCGGGCTGAGGCACTGGCGAGAGGCCACTCATACGACGCCAGGCCCAGAGTCGCGATGGCCGACATGAGCACGACGGCGCCGGGCAACGCCCGCCAGATCATGGCTCTACTCTAATGGACCTGGCGGCTTTCCTCGCCCTGGCTATTTTGATTGCCTGACGCTGAACGTCTGACCATCAATCGTGATGGTGCCGTTGCGGTTCTTGGGCTTGCCCGTGTACGGAGCAACCGAGAAGGTCACCGTTCCGTTGCCGCTGCCAGGCGTTCCACCAGTGACGGTGATCCACGTCGCGTTGCTCTCAGCCGTCCATCCGCAGCCCGCGCCGGCCGTCACCACGACCGTCCCTGTTCCGCCCTGGCTCTCGAACGTGAGCCTGGTCGGCGAGATCGAGAACTGGCAGGGCGCGCTGGACACGATTCGGCTCACCGTGCCACCGAGGTCGGCGACGTAGAGCTCGCCCTGCTCGTCCTCACCGAACGACGAAATGCTGAGCCCGCTGCCCAGGAGCACGGACTGCGACGAGCCATTCCACGCGAAGATCTCGCCCGTACAGAAATCACCGTGAAGATACGTGCCCTGTTGCACGACGCCCTGCGCGCCGCGATACACATACCCACCGGTAAGGGAGCAGCGCCCTCCCGAGTGGTCGTAGTCGAAAACCGGAGCGATGTAATCGGCAGTGCCACACAAAGCTGCTTCGCGGCACAGGGTTCCCTCCCACACCCGCCATCCGTAGTTGCCCCCGGAGACGATCGGCGTATCGACCTCCTCGCGCGCTCCCTGTCCGACATCGCCTACCCACATTTGGTCCGTCTGACGATCGAAGCTGAAGCGCCAGGGATTGCGCATCCCGTACGCGTAGATTTCGTCGAGACCGCTCGTGGAACCTGCAAACGGATTGTCCGGTGGTGAAGCGTACGGGCCAACTGGCGCATCGATATCGATCCGAAGGATCTTGCCGAGGAGCGTGTCGATGCGTTGCGCGTTGTTCGGTGGATCGTTCGCGCTGCCGCCGTCACCGACACCGATGTAGAGGTAGCCATCAGCGCCGAACGCCAGCATGCCGCCGTTGTGATTCGATGCACCAGGGTGCGGAATTACCAGGATTCGCCTCTCTGTCGTTCCCGCGACATTCGATCCGGGAGGGGACGCGAGATACTCAGCCACGACGAGGGCGCCGTCAGTGTTCTGCGTGTAGAACACGAAAAACCGGCCGTTCGTACTGTAGAGCGGATGAAATGCCAGACCGAGCAGGCCGCGCTCCCCGCCCGAGAGCACACGTGTGCGGATGTCGAGAAAGATCGTCGGCGCGTCGCCCGGCTGCAGAACCTTTATGATTCCAGCCTGCTCCAGGATGAAGAGGCGACCTGATCCATCGCCTGCATGTCCGACGAAGACCGGGCTCGACAGGCCGGTCGCTACCGGGCTGAGCTGGATCTGCGCCGTCGCCGCGGAGGGAATGGCAGCTATCGCCACGGCGATGATGATGCGGAAGAGACACATGATGCGCACGAAGCCGTCCTTTCTCAGACGCAGGGCGCGCACCCGTACGCAAAAGATTGACCAACGAATGGGAATTCATTCGACTCACCGCGGTCGCGTATTCCAAAGGGTT
>Ga0075420_100003047_pt1 | contig 14578 bp, 10 predicted proteins | sample SoiMetdeltSBSDD4_FD_75296 | JGI IMG/M metagenome (GOLD analysis project Ga0075420, IMG submission 75296) | Bulk soil microbial communities from a Populus tree surrounding site in Tennessee, USA - Soil MetaG P. deltoides SBSDD4 | ecosystem: Environmental > Terrestrial > Soil > Tree plantation... | reverse complement strand
CTTCCGGACCGGACTTCACCGCCTCGACACGCACCAGGTTCTGCTTCGCCTTTTCGTACTGGGGATCCGCCGTGAGCGCGCCGCTATATGCGGTCGCCGCAGCCTTGAACCGCCCTGTGTGCTCGAGGGCCATGCCAAGGTTGTTGTGGAATTCGGGTACTTCTTTCCGCAACTCGACCGCCTGGGCAAACAGCGGCAGCGCCTCCTCGGCGCGCTTCGTCTCGAGGAGCAGAAGCCCGAGGTTGTTCATGGACCATGCGTCGCGCTCGTTCAATTCCAGTGCGCGGCGATAGGCGTCTTCCGCCTCGTCTGTCCGGCCTTGCGCGTAGTAGGTACGGCCGAGCAGTCGCTGGACTTCGACCGAATCGGGATCGATTTCGGCCGCTCGGTTGAGCCGGTCGATGGCGTCATCGTGCCGTTTCTGATCGATCAGCACACGACTGAGGTTCACGAGGCTCTTGACGTGGCGAGGGTCGATGCTGAGCGCCTTGTCGAATGCCTGCTCGGACTTCGCGAAATCGCCGCTCTTCCACGACGACAGGCCAAGCATGTAGTAACCCCACGCGTTGCCGGGGCGTCGCTCCGTGTAGGCTTCGAAGATCGCCGTCGCCTCGCTGTACTTTTTGGCTTGATATGCAGCCTGGCCGTCCGCAAACGACGCCGGTGCGGTGATCGCAGGCGACGCACTCGCACCGAGTCCCTTTTCGTCCGTCTTCGCGCCCCCCGTCGCCAGAGCCGTAACTGGCTTCGTTTTGGCCGCGTCTGACGACGCCTTGCTCTGCGGCGTGCCGCCCTGCTTCGAACAGCCGATCGTCGCGAACGCAGCGACAAGCAGCGCCGCCTTCACACACTGTGTAGGTCTCATCTGCCCTCTCCTTGGTTGACCGACCGCCTCATACGCGGTCGCGCAGTCGCTGCCTTCAGGGCAAGCAGGCGGCCACCAGGAAGCGAGGAATACAGATGGCGCTAACCCATTTCGTCAGCGCGGGTTGTGGATTGTGGGAGCAGGGATCGTGGGACAGTCTGGTGTCCGTGTGGACACGAGCCTCCGGAGCTGCCGGTGTCCAGACACACACGATGGGTCCGCCTAAAGGCGGACACTACGTACGGTCTGAGACATCAAATCCGTCTAGGGGGCGGACACTACGTACGCGCGCCCTTGCTCAGTCCGTGGCGACGCATGATCTTCAGCAGGCTGGAGTGATCCGCCAGACCGAGCGCCTCGGCCGTCCGCGTGACGTGCCAGTCGTGCTTGTCGAGCGCGCCAAGAATGATTTGTCGCTCGGCCTGTGCCTTCAGAGCCTTGAGCGTGCCTGGCGCGGCGGTAACGTCGGCGGCGTCGTCCAGTTCGTCGCGTTGGATCTCTGGCGGAACGTCGGCCGTACCGATGACCGCCGCATCGGATGCGATCATCATTCGTTCCAGATAGTTTCGGAGCTCGCGGACATTGTTCTTGCGCCAATCGTACGCGGCGAGCAGCGTCAGGGCATCCGGCGCGATCGTTTTTGGGCGGACGCCGAGGTGAATGGCGATTGCTCGAAGCAGATGTTCGACGAGCACCGGCATGTCAGACAGCCGGTCGCGAAGCGGTGGAACCCGCAGCGTGTGAACGTTGAGCCGATAGTAGAGATCCTGACGGAACCGGCCCGCTTCAACTTCCTGCTCGAGATCCCGGTTGGTGGCCGCGATGACGCGTGCCGTGATCTGAATGGCCCGGTCGCCGCCGACACGCGTCACCCTCCGGTCTTCGAGCACACGAAGCAACTTGGCCTGCGCGGGTAACGGCAGCTCGCCCACTTCGTCCAGGAACAATGTTCCAGCCCCGGCGTTTTCGAACGCCCCTCTGCGCAGACGGTCCGCGCCGGTAAACGCGCCACGTTCGTGTCCAAACAGCTCGCTCTCGACAAGCTGCTCGGGCAGCGCAGCACTGTTCACGGCGACAAGCGGCGTCTTTGGGCCTGGTCCTCGTCGATGCAGCTCACGAGCAACCAGTTCCTTCCCGGTCCCGCTCTCCCCCACGATCAAAACGCTGCTCGGGATCGGCGCGACGCGAGCAATCGCCTCGCGGAGCGAACGCATCGGTGCGCTGTCGCCGATGAGTGACGAGTCATTGTCGAGGCGGGATCGCAACGAGCGAACCTCATTGACCAGGCGCCCGCGTGAAACCGCGTTCTCGATCTCCTGGACAACGCGCTGAATCGGCTCCGATTTGTCGATGAAGCCATAGGCGCCGAGCCGCACCGCCTGGATGCAACGGTCGTAGCTGCCAGTACCGGTGTACACAATGACGGGCGTATTGATGTCGCGCTGCTGCAGCCGCCGCAGCACCTCGAAGCCATTCATTTCCGGCATCTCGAGATCGAGGACGACACAGTCGATCGGTTCGCGGTCTAAGACGTCGAGCGCTGCCCCGCCACCGAGGGCGACGATCGCGTGATAGCCGCCGACGCGCTTCAGGTCGTACGCATACTGTTCGGCCATGGCGGGCACGTCATCAACCACGAGCACGTGTATCGTCATCCTGAAATCCTCGCGCCCGCGCAGGCTAAATCCTGCGCGCTACGATCCTGCCTACGATCCTGGCTACGATCCTGGCGAACCTGCGGGTGCGATCCTGCGAACGTGCGGGTGCGATCCTGGCGAACGTGCGCTCTACGACCTGGAGGGGATGTCGATGACAATCCGCGTGCCTTTGCCGGGGGCGGTATCGACGTCGATGGTACCGTTGAGGTCCATCAATAGTCGTCGCACGATCGAGAGCCCAAGACCGGTGCCGCCCTCCTTCGTCGTATAGAAGTCTTCGAAAATCCGGCGAGCCTCGTCAACGGACATTCCGCGGCCCGTGTCGGAGACTGTCACGCGAACGGCAGGCGGCTCGCCCGCTCGAGTCACCACTGCCGTGGACACCGTGATGCGACCCCCCTTCGATTGCAAACTGTCGATGGCGTTCGCAAGCAGGTTCTCGAGGATACGCCGGAAGGCAACCGGGTCGCCGTGAACCGGTGGCACGTTCGTCAGGTCGGTCGCCAGCTCGACGTGGTCGTGCCCCTCCGCACCGCGCACGACGTCGGTGATCAACGCGTTCAGGTCGCAATTACGCCGGTGCGGCGTCGGGGACAGCCGCTGATAACTCGTGGCGAGGGTCTCGAGATACGCGATGCTGGAATCGACGGTCGGTTGGCGCTCGGCGAAGACTACGGGAAGGGCGCCCGGCTCGTCGCGTGCGACCTGAGCCAGATGGCGCAACACGTTCCGAAGTGGAATCAGCCCGTTCTTGATGTCGTGATTGATCTGGCGGGCCAGTTCGCCGACCGTCGCGCGCCGCTCGGCCTCTCGCACCCGTGCGGTGCTGGTGCGCAAGCGGGCTGCAAGGTCGCCGAGGAGCCGCGACAATCGCCCGACTTCGTCCGTGCCTGTATCGAAATCGACGTCGAGACGATCGAGGTCGAGCACGGCCGTCTTTTCGGCAAGCGCCGCAAGCGGCCGGCTGATGCGGGACGATACCCACACGGCGAGCAGCAAAGCCGTGATCCCGGTTCCCGCGGCAGTCAAGACAAACCACGAATCCGCGCTGCGCAGAAGCGTTCTGAGAGGGGTCAGGGGCTGAGTGACCTCGAGCCGGGCCTGCACGACCTCGATCCCTGTCGCTGCCCCGCTTCGGATCAGAGGAACCTCGAGCTCGCCGACGGCGGAGTCTGTCGGGGGCGGCTGCTGTGCCGCCGTCGAAAGGTTCCCACCGGGGTATCGCAGCGATACGACAATCGCTCGATCGCGTGCAAGTCGAGCGAGAAACGCTTCGTCCACGGCGACGCCACCCACCATCGTGAACGGCCGGCCGCTGATCACGAAGGACTCGCTGCGCGCGAGCGCGAGAAACTCACGTTCCGCATTCCGAGTCGCCACCAACCCGACACCGCGCCCGTCGGTCAGAGCCGAAGCGAGTCCAGACTCTAGGCGGCCATGTTCATTTCGGAAATGGCCAGAGCTGAGAATGCGTCCATCGGCATCCTGGATCTGCAGCATCGACAGACCAGTGAGCCGCATGGCCGTACCCGCGTAGTCGAGCAGGTACTCCCGCTCCGAATCGACACCGGCAACGGCCGCCAGACGAAATCGATTGTCGTTTACGAGCGCGCTTTCGAGCGATGTCAGTCGGTCGGCAATCGCGGCACTCTCGCGTGCAAGGTCTTCGCGAATGACCTCGACTACTCTGTCCACTCGGAGCTGGTACTCCTGTGACAGACGTCTGGTCATTTCCTGCCGCAGTCCAAACGCCAGGACCGCGATGGGGATCAGCACGACCGCGGTAAAAGCGAGGAGTAAACGACTTCGAAGGCTCATTACTATCTCGGGACCGTCACTGGTCGATTAACAATCCCCCATCCCATTCCGCCGTGATACCGGATCGCCCCCGCCGCACGACAGCGTGCAGCCGTGTATCAACGAGCGGGACGATCGTGTCCGGATCGAGCCACCGAGCTGCGTCCATCAACACCTGCCACTCCCGGCACGCGTCCAGAGGGCGATTGTCGATCGACATGATGTAACCGGCGTCGCGTCCCAGCCTGCGTGCCAGAGCCAAAGGCTCGCCGTCCAACCCGGTCGCCCGCTGGTATGTCCGGCGTGGACGGTCTGGAAGAAGAGCGTCGAGGAACGTAGCCGCGGTTGGGCCCGATGCGCGAGCGAGGCCAACAAACCGCTCGGCCAGATCGCGTGACGCGGCGTCGCCCGCGTCGTACACGATTCGTGGTGTGAAAGCTGATTGATTCCTCGGTGGAGCGGGAGCGACTTCACAATCGGTCAACATGGTCCACCAGAACGGCACCTGCGCCCCCCGCGCCTCTCCTCGAACTGCATCGTCGGCCAGCATCTGCCTCGCCTGCTCCGACAGCGAAGGTGACGAACGGGAGCGCCCCGGTGCGATAAGCACGTGGGTTCGCTGCCACGGCAATGGCACCGACTGAAATTGAGGCAGCGTGGCCGCGTAATCGAGCGCCGCGGGTTCTCTTGTGAGTAGCAGGTCAACCGATGTATCCAGCAGATCGCGTGGGTCGCCGCCCGCCAGGAGAAAGCGGATGGGCGGGAGATTGTCCCGGACCAGCGTGATCACCGACGCGGTAATCGGGGACACGACGTCACCGCCCGTCACAATCCGCGCGGGCCGTGTTCCGATCGGCCACTCCGAGTCGGCAGGGTATTTGGCCACGGCCAAATCGGAATGAGCCAGCGCGAGTGGCATGTCGACACGTTGATTCCGCAGCCTGATTGCCAGGGTTCGGTCATCAACGACGGCGACCGATTGGACAAGACGGCTTACGTGCGGCTGCAACTCGTCTCCGGTGCGGTCGCGCGTCCAGCTCGATCTCACCTGAGACGCCGTCACCGGCGTGCTGTCTGAGAAACGTGCGCCATCACGCAGCCTGACAATCCAGGTGTGGCCATCTCCGTCGAGCCGCCACGACTCTGCGAGACCGGGAACTAATCGTCCCGTGCAGTCGGCTCGCATCAGCGTCTCGTACAGTTGGTGGAATACCAGTCGCTCGCTCTCGTTCGTCGGATGGGGTGCGTTCGATGAATCGATGCGCTCGTTGAGAGCGACGGTCGCAACGGGTTCGCCAGGCGCATCGATCAGCGCGCAGTTACTGGTGCCGGGCTCCGGACCAATGACCGTTGCGGCTGGTGGCGATACTGTCGGCTCTGGCGTGACGGCCACCGTAGTGGGTGGGGTGGGTGGCCGGGGGACTCCGGCGGCGGTGCTGCGCGAACTGCACGCCCACGTCATCGTCTGAAGGCAGACGACGAACGCAAACACCGCCAATCCTCGACCCGTGAGCCTCACGTGTTGTGATCATGATAGCTGGTTCAACTCACACGCCGTCGAGAGACGTACAACGTAATGCGGGTCCGGCTGAAGCCGGACACTACGTACGCGCAGAGCGGCTGCATCGGTGACGATTTCAGGCGGACCCATCGGTGGCTCGTGGCAAAGCCGACCGACTATTCGCGCCTCGATCAGCGAAGCACAAAACGCCGCAGCGGCCATCTAGACAGAGTCCGTCCAACTCCGGTTGGGAGCATCGCCGCTCACGAGGCGACAGTCATCGGGCAGCTGCGAGCGTTTTTCCGAGGCGCGAATCGGAGGTCGGCGTGACGCGAGGCATCGATGTGGTCCGCCGCGGTCCGGCTGAAGCCGGACACTATGTACGAACAACGTCCTGGTCCGGCTGAAGCCGGACGCTACGTACGAAGCCGCTGAACTCGCAAGCCTCGACCTTGCTTGTCACATCTCGTCAAGAGCGCCCGTTCTACTCGCACGACACTCCGACCAATACTTGGTCGATCAGTGACCTCATTCGATCACGCGTGAACAGCACGCGCAGTCTTTCGATGCGACAGGCAATCAGTAAACCGCGGTCAAGTGTTTGCAGCCTACGGTTGGTAAGTTCCCGGAGAGTGCGACGATGAGTTCAAAATCTCCCTTCATAACAGAATATGTTTCAGGTCTGCTGGCAGCGCTGTGTGCTGTGTTGATGGTGCCCGGCGGTAGCTTCGCCTCTGCTGCACTGTCCGCGCGTCAGACGAACACGCAGGCGCCCGCTCCAACGCAGGTGCCCGCTCCAGTTGCCCAAACGTCGAGCATTCCTCCCGACCAGCTCGATTCACTGGTCGCACCGATTGCGCTGTACCCGGATCCGTTGCTGGCCCAGACTCTTGCGGCGTCGACGTACCCGCTCGAGGTCCTTCAGCTTCAGCAGTGGCTCGCGAAAAATCCTGGGCTCAAGGACAAGGCGTTACTCGACGCCGTAGCGCGGCAGCCTTGGGACCCGAGCGTACAGGCGTTGGCTGCATTACCCGACGTCGCCACACGGCTGGCCAATGACATCCAGTGGACGACGGATCTCGGCAACGCATTCCTCGCACAGGAAGCCGACGTGATGCACGCCGTCCAACGCATGCGTCAAAAGGCACAGGCGAAAGGCAATCTGGTCTCGACGCCGCAGCAAACAGTTGAGACCCAGGTCGTCGAGAGCCAACCCGTGATCGTGATTGAACAGACCAATCCGGAAGTGGTGTATGTGCCGTCGTACAACCCGGCCTTCGTATATGGCGCGCCTATTTATCCATATCCTCCGATTTCCTACCCGACTTACGGGTGGTTCCCAGGCGCGGGAGCACTTGCATTCGGCACCGGAGTCGCGCTGGGCGCGGCCTGGGGTGGCGGCTGGGGCGGTTGGGGTTGGGGCGCCAACTGGGGCAATGCGGACATCAACATCAACAGAAACAACGCCTTCGTTCGGAACGCGAACATCAGCGGTACTGGTAACCGCTGGCAGCATAACGTGGCGCATCGCGGAGGCACTCCGTACCGCGACCAGGCCACGGCGAACAGGTTTGGCGGGACCGCGCGAGGCGAGTCTCTGGCGGCACGTCAGGCCGGTGCGAGACAGCAGGTAGGCCGTCAAGGGGGCAACCTGCGCAGTGGCGCCGTCGGCACCACTGGCGCCGGCAATCGCGCGGCCGCAGCAGGACTCGGTGAGCGCGCAGGACAAGGTGGTCTCAGCGGTCGCGCAGGACAGGCAGGACAGGGAGCCCTCGGTGATCGCACAGGCCAGGGGAATCTCGGCGGTCGCACAGGCCAGGGGAATCTCGGCGGTCGCGCAGGCCAGGGGAATCTTGGCAATCGCCCGAGCCAGCTTCCCAGCCAGGGCGGCGGTCGCGCGGGCCAGGGGAACCTTGGCAATCGCCCGAGTCAGCTTCCCAGCCAGGGCGGCGGTCGCGCGGGCCAAGGCGGGCTCAGCACTCGTCCAAGCCAGGGCGGCCTGAGTAGTCGCCCGAGCGGGGGCAACAGCATTTCCGGCCGTGATCTCTCGCGAGGCGGTTCGAGTCCAGGTGCGTTCGGCGGAGGCTCCGGAGGGTTCAGCGGATCCGGCGCGCGGGCCAGCAGTTCCCGTGGCTCGTCGAGCATGCGGTCCAGCGGTTCGCGGAGCGGCGGCGTCAGCCGTGGTGGAGGTTCCAGGGGCGGAGGCTTTTCACGGGGCGGCGGCGGGCGAGGCGGCGGCGGGCGAGGCGGCGGGCGGCGGTAGGTGACGAGGTCGACGGATACCGACGCGAACAACGACGGGTAGATGACAGGAGCAGAGACCATGAGACCAGCGCCTGCGATACCAACCGCTTCCACTCTTCGATGGATTGTCGGCGCGGCGGTGTTCGTCAGCCTGACGATCGTTTCAGTGGCCGCCTCGCAAGTTGCGACGAGAGATGCTTCCGCGGGGACGTCTGCTGGTGGCCGGACCTTCGGGTCACCACAGCAGGCGGCAGGGGCCCTTGTGGCCGCAGCCGAACAGTTCGATGCGGGACGACTCATCGAACTGTTCGGTCCCGATGGTGAAGACATTGTGCTGACGGGCGAGTACGCGCAAGACCGGCAGCGCGCCACCGAGTTCGCGGCGAAGGCACGCGAGAAGATGAGCGTGTCCCTCGATCCGAAGTCGCGCAATCGCGCGTTTCTGATTGTCGGGAACGAAGACTGGCCGTTCCCTGTCCCCATAGTGAAGCGCGGGGGCGCGTGGTCCTTCGATGCCGCCGCGGGCAAGCAGGAGCTGCGGGCTCGTCGAATCGGCAGCAACGAGCTGGATGCGATTCAGATCGCCCGCGGCTATGTGGAAGCTCAGCACGAGTACGCCCTGCGACCGCGCCAGGGGTACGAAGTGAACCAGTACGCGCAACACATCGTCAGCACCCCTGGCACACAGGACGGTCTCGCCTGGCAGACACCCGACGGCAGTTGGGAGGGACCAATTGGTGAGCAGATCGCTCGTGCGATTCAACAGGGCTACAGTCGAGGAGAGCCGTACCACGGCTACTTCTTCAAGATCCTGAAGGGGCAGGGGCCTGCGGCGCCGCTGGGGACGCTGGACTACGTCGTGGACGGCGCCATGATTGGGGGGTTCGCACTTGTGGCGGCTCCGGCCGTGTACGGGGTTACCGGCATCAAGACCTTCATGGTCAGCCAGGACGGTGTGGTCTACGAAAAAGATTTCGGGCCGGCCACGATGGCCGAGTTCAAGAAGATGGAGCTCTTCAATCCGGATCGCTCCTGGACGCCTGTCACAGAAGACTGACAGTATTCGGCGGGTCCAAAAGGACCTGCCGAATACTACAGACGGCCCTCCATCGGCGGGTCCGACAGGACCCGCCCCTACAGACGAGCAACACAATTTTCGTTCGGTGTGGTGATGGTTCCGGCGGGTATAAGATCGCGTTCGTGGTCAGGAGGATCTTATGGCCTGGCAGATGAGCGGACAGCTGATCGAGAGCTGCAGTTGCAACATGTTCTGCCCCTGCTGGTTCACGGTGCAGGAGCTGATGATCATGGATCGGGGCTGGTGCGCCAGTGCCATCGCGTTCCGAACGCGCGACGGCAACAGCGACGGCGTCCCGCTCGGCGGACGGACGGTCGTCTTCGCTGTCGACTTTCCGGGACCGACACTGTTCGATGGTAACGGCACCGGGCGCCTCTACATCGACGAGTCCGCGACCGCCGATCAGCGGCGCGAACTGGAGGCGATTTGCAGCGGCCGGAAGGGCGGCCCAATGGCCACCGTCGCGTCGCTCGTCTCGAAGTGGCTGCCGGCTCGAAGCGCGAAGATTGACGTTGCCGACAACGGCGACACCATCGTCCTCAACGTCGGCGACGCCGGGCGGCTGGAGTCGCGGCGTCTGCGTGATCCACAGGGGCAGGGCTTCACGCTGCGGGGCGGCGGATTCGTGAGTGGTCTTGGGATGCAGGAGGTCGATCTGGCGCCCAGCGGCAGCCGCTGGACCGATCCGGACCTTCGCCGCTTCGAGACGAAATCGGGCGCTCGAGGCGAATTCAGTTGGAGCGCTTAACGCGTCATTCCGCCCGTCTCAAACGCAGCTGAGCCTGGCGATCGGGCGGATCGACGGATATCTGTTGCGCCGCAGCGATATTGAGCCGAATCTTCCGAATGAAACGTGTAGCGACCTCCGGGTTATAACCGCCCGCACGGAACGCGTCCTGCCACTGGCGTTCACTCAAGCCAGCGAGCAGATTGCCCGCCCACGCCACTTCGCTCGCCGTGATCCGTCCTTCGACCAGCTCGCGCTGCTTGATTGGATGATCGAACTCGACGAAGCCATGGGCGGAGCCTGTAATGAACTCCTGCTGCTCGAACAATTGCGAATCGTTCCTTTTCGGCCGCATGAGCCCGAACTCGCCGAGCGCGCCGCCAAGATCTCTCACTACGTACCACTGCTCTGTCGTGCCCTCACGCGTCACGTCGTACAGCATGTTGTTCGAGTTCTTGAAATCAGGCGAAGCGAACATCAGCAGGATCACGAGGAGTCCCTGGTAAGGCGGGGTTCCCACAAACGGGTTCATCCGCCATGACCAATTTCCCCGCTCCTTGAGCGACTCGTGCTCCAGCCGAAACCGTCCTCCCCCTTCGACGCGCGACCCTGACGGGTCGGACATCATGAAGGAGGGCAAGTAATAGACGGGAGGCTGATGGTAGCCAACCGCCGACAGCACACGCGACAGCGCGACCTCAACCGGTCCCTCGTCCCATTCCGGAGCGGCCTGCTTGACACTCCATGTTCGCCCTGCTGGATCGGTCACGACGACACCCGGGTTTGCGCCCTCCTTTTTGAGGCGAACGAGCGTATAAGTCGCCTTCGGATCAGGAGCATTCTCCACTCCCCAGGGGCCGTTGAACAGATCGCGGGCCCCCAGGTCTCCTGGCGCCTGCCAGAAGGCCGTCATCGGGGCGGCCTTACCGGCCGCGAAGGGTCGCATCGCGGTCCATGTCACAACCTGGATCGCAACAATCGCCGACAACGTTCCGAGTACGAGCCTGGGGCGAGTCATTTCTTGCTCCGTATCAAGGGGTGAATGGAATGTTCGCAACGCGCAGTCGGCCGCGCGTAAGACGAAGCGGATCGCTCGTCCTGAACACGACGTTCCATCCCGGCGGTCCTTTGGCGATGTCCAATCGTGCGATCGTCGTGCGCTCGGTGTGCAGTCTGAGGCCGGCGCCCCATGACGTGTTGTCCAGATTCAGATCTCTGTATGCGGCGGCCACGCTGCCCGCGTCGAAAAACAGCGCAGCGTCCACGTGGGTGAAGATTGCCCATCGCGACTCGGCGTTGACCACGAGGAGATTCTGATCGTGGAACTCATAGTTATGGTAGGCGCGGAGAGTGTTTTGCCCGCCGAGGCTCGGCATCAGGTAGAACGGTATCTCGTGGCCGGGACCGACGTCGCTGAACAGGGTCCACCCGCGAAACGCCAGCACCCACCGCCGGTCGGCCAGCGGGAAGAAATGCGTGGCCTCAGCCTCGTACTGGCTGAAGCTGAAGACGTCGTTTGTCCGATCAGAGTAGGTCGTCAGCGCCGCCCGATAACGTCCGCCGCTCGTCGGATGCCCGTGATTGTCGCGCGTATCTGCGGTCAGCGACGCCGTGCTGTGCAGGAAGTCGGGCTGCTGCGAAAGGCTCATGGCGGGATCGGTCGGGAACAAGACTCGTGAAAACGGAAAGTCCTCTTTGAAAGTGCCCCCAGGTGGCATGACCTTGGGTTGCGGCAGAAATCCCACCGTGCCGTCAAATCTCAACCAGTCGTTGAAGAACCACGAGCCATAGCCGACGACGTCGAGAGCCTGCAACCGGTACTGGCTCTGGTCAGCATCGACCGGGTCCGGGCCGATGCCGAAGAAATTTACCTGTGTGTTGTCCCGCCACATGCCTTGCGCACCAAGCAGCAGATGGCCATCGGCAAGGTCCAGACCCTCAACCCGCGCCTGCATCATCTTGTAGAAGCGCCACGAGACTGCGGCAGACGTATCGAGCAGCAGATGGTCGTTGTTCAGGTATTGGCGATACCCGGGACCAACGGACACCCAGCCTGCACCGGTGATCATGTTCGAGAACTCAGGGTAGAACCCGCTCTTCGGCTCACCCGTCCCGTCGCCGAACTTGTCGATTAAGAAATCGATGCTGGAGGAAAGAAACAGTGGTTCTTTGATAAATCCATCGGGCGCCAGCGGCGGCGGGGACGCGCCGGGGGATGGCACTGGTGCCCTCCCCCCACGGATCGGCGCCTGCGTCTGCGCCGACGCGTTGGCAGGGTCAGTCTGTGCGGCAGCGCCGCTCACGACAAGCAGCACCAACACGTGAGCGACACAGAACCGGACCGCGGTGCCGGACATAGTAAGAGCCTCCAAGCTCGACAGGATCGCCTGGAGCGAGCGACGCGAACAATCACCACCGATCAGGTCGAGTGACACGGGGTTGCAAAGTGGCAAGACGGATACCAGCGCGACGTCCTACCGCTGCACGCCAACCTCAGCCGACCTTAAAGTCACGAGACGGCGTATTTGGATTGAGCATTCGAGGCATCGGCCCGACACTCGCCGGTTGTTGCTGGTGGCGACGATATCCGGCTCGGCACAACCGTGTCCCTCGTGGGGATTCTCCTTCTCATCCTGGTTGGCGGCACCGTTGCGGCTCACACTGCCGAACTTCGTCAGTAGGCGGTTCTCCCGCGTCCAGCGATGGGTGAAACGTCAGGATGGACACGGAGTGTCGGTTCGGCTAAAGCCGGAGACTACGTACACGGACACTACGTACAAAGGTGATCGATGTTTCCGCCTCGGTGTCCTGGTGTCTCCATGGCCGGTAACTGGCGGTGGATTGCGTCCGGAGACGCAACGGTCCCATAATCTCGAACCACAAAGCATTGACGGATTGACGAAGTGCATTTTTGACAAATCCGTAAGTCCGTAATTCCGTAAATTCGTCAATTGATGGAACGAAATGCGTATCGGACTGAAAGGTGCCATCGTCGCCATTGCCGTAGCCGCACTCGCGGCCTTCCTGTGGTCACGTGTGCCCCCGGTCGCAGGGCAGGGCGAACCGTATCGAGCGCCGCGCACGGCCGACGGCCGGCCGGATCTGAGCGGAGTGTGGCAGGCGCTCAATACTGCGAACTACGACCTGCAGGCTCATCCGGCGCGCCCAGCGCTCGCCGTGATACCGGCGCCGCCGCGCACGGCGGCACCCGGCCTGGGTCGATCGCAGCCGGTGGAGCTGCCCGCAGAGGACGTACGAGCGCTCGGTGCAGTGGGCGGCGTTCCCGCCGGGGAAAGCGTCGTCGAAGGCAACGAGATCCCTTACCAGCCGTGGGCGCTCGCGCAGAAAAAGGAAAACGCCGAGCACTGGCTGGAGCGGGATCCCGAAATCCGGTGCTTCATGCCCGGCGTTCCGCGCGCGACCTATATGCCGTATCCGTTTCAGATTCTTCAGAGTGCCGATGCCGTTCTCTTTGGGTACGAATTCGCCGGGACGACCCGCACGATTCATTTGAAAGAGGTAAAGAACAATCCCGCACCCACGTGGATGGGGCTGTCGCGCGGACGCTGGGAAGGTGAGACGCTCGTCGTCGACGTCACCGACTTCAACGACCAGACATGGTTCGATCGCGCAGGGAATTTCCATAGCGACGCTCTGCATGTGGTCGAACGCTATACGCGGGTCAGTCCCCATCACCTCATGTACGAAGCCACCATCGAGGATCCGAAAGTGTTCACGCGGCCGTGGAAGATCAGCATGCCGCTCTACCGGCGATTCGAGCCAGCCAAGCGAATCCTCGAATACAAGTGCACCGAGTTCGTCGAGCAATTGCTGTACGGTCGCCTTGGAGTCGTGGATCCGGCAACCGGGCAAACGAACAAGTGACGGAGCCGTAAGATGCGCCACACGAATGCACGGCCCATCGGGACATTCCCTCGCACACGCATCGTTCGCGCCGGAGCTGCGATAGCAGCGATTGGCCTGATCGCCGCGCTCGTCTCGGGATGCGGCGCGACGGAGAACTCTGCGGCGGACGGGTCGTCTGGCGCGAGCAGGTGGACGCAACCGCGCACGGCGTGGGGCGAACCCGACCTTCAGGGCGTCTGGAGATACGAAGGCGCCATTCCATTCGAGCGGCCTGCGGAGTTCGAGGGACGGGAATTGCTGACCGACGAGGAAGTGACAGAGAGGGATCGGGTGGAGAAAGAGCAGGCCGCGAATCGGCTTGCGGGGCTCGAAGGCGCCGACGTCGGCCGCCGTTCGATCAGCGAATCGCCGATTCGGGGCAACGAGTACAACAGCTTCTGGCAGGATCACGGACGCCCGCGAAAGGTCTACAAACAGACATCACTCATCGTGGAGCCGCGCGATGGACGCTTGCCGTATACGCCGGACGCGCGGAAGGCGGAGGCGCGAGCGGCCGCCCGTTACGGCGTGGGACCGTTCGAATCGTTTCTCGATCCGGATACGGGCGAACGATGTCTGACCGACGGCGTGACGGGAATGATGTGGCAGGGGCCCAACGGCGGCCACAATCAGATCGTGCAGAGCCCTGGATACGTCACCATCCTTCATGAGGAGTACCGGGATCGGCGCCTCATCCCGACCGACGGGCGTCCGCACAGCAACATCCGGCAGTGGTTCGGCGATTCCGTTGGCCGTTGGGAGGCCGACACACTCGTCGTCGATACCATCAATTTTCTCGACC
>Ga0075420_100003040_pt1 | contig 14590 bp, 14 predicted proteins | sample SoiMetdeltSBSDD4_FD_75296 | JGI IMG/M metagenome (GOLD analysis project Ga0075420, IMG submission 75296) | Bulk soil microbial communities from a Populus tree surrounding site in Tennessee, USA - Soil MetaG P. deltoides SBSDD4 | ecosystem: Environmental > Terrestrial > Soil > Tree plantation... | reverse complement strand
CGAGTCCATGCAGCTAGAGGGCTCCACGATGAGGGGCCCCGTACACCTACCATGGAGATGAGAATGAAACGAATGTTCCTGGCCACCGCAGTGTCCGCCGCTTTGGCTATTGGCGCTTCCGCCGTGGTTGCGCAGTCCGTCGATTCGCAGCCCGAGAGCCTGATCGTCGCGGCCGCCCTGGGCGACGCGTCCGGCGCGACCGGTGCAGCACCGGAAAAGCGCGCGTTCCGCAGCGCAACCGAGCGTGTCGAAACACGTCTCGCGTACATCCAGAAGGGCCTGCAGATCACGTCTGCCCAGCAAACGCAGTGGGACAGCTTCGCAAACGTGCTCCGCAAGCATGCGCGTGACATCGACGAGCGCATTCAGCAACGCCGCGCGCAGGCGGGGCAAGGTGCCGCACCCGCGAGCGTTACAGCGATCGAGCGCCTGGAGCGTATGCAGCGTATGACTGCGGAACGTTATAACCGGTTGGGTGAAGTGATCGCCGCAGCGAAGCCGCTGTACGACGTGCTGTCGCCCGAGCAGAAGCAGGCGGCCGACCAGATGCTCTCCCGCCGCGGTCACGGCGGGCATCACAGGCATCACCGGCCCGCGTAGAACAGGAGGAGTGACGAGACCGTTCCTATTTCGTCACTCCTTGCGCCAGCCCAATCACTCCCTGCGGTAGCCCTGTCACCTCCCGCGCGAACGCTACCATGAACGCCGTGAAAATCTACCCGTCACGATCCGGCGGCTGGATCTACGAAGTCTGGGTTGCCGAGCGGCTGATCGTCATCGGTTGCTGTCACACCCGGGAAGCCGCGGAGCGCGAGGCTTTGCACGTTTAGCCTGTTGTTACAATCCGCTGATGGAAATCTTCATCGGCATGCACGATCCGGCGTGCTTCCCACCTGAATGACCGGCCCGCTCGCCGGCGTGAGGGTGATCGACCTGACATCCGTCATTCTCGGACCTTACGCGACCCAGATCATCGCGGACCTCGGCGCCGACGTCGTCAAGGTCGAGCCGCCCGAAGGCGACAACATGCGCCACGCCGCTCCCATGCGAAACGCCGGCATGGGGCACATCTTTCTGCATCTCAACCGCAACAAGCGCAGCATTGTCCTGAATCTCAAGCAGCCCGCCGGGCGCGAAGCGCTGCTGAGGCTCGCGGCTTCCTCGGACGTGCTCGTCTACAACGTGAGACCGCAGGCGATGGCACGGCTGCGCCTCACCTACGACGACGTGCGCGCAGTGAATCCGCGCATCATCTATGTCGGCGCGTACGGCTTCAGCCAGGACGGGCCTTACGCCGCGAAGCCGGCCTACGACGACATCATCCAGGGCATGGTGGCCCTGCCTTCCATCGCCCAGCAGGCGGGGGGCGATCGTCCGCGTTTCGTACCGTCGACCGTAGCCGATCGCATCACCGGCCTCAACGCAGTGAACGCGATCACGACGGCGCTGTTCTACCGCGAGCGAACGGGCAAAGGCCAGTCGGTCGAAGTGCCCATGTTCGAAAGCCTCTCGCAGTTCATCCTCGGCGATCACATGGGCGGCGAAACGTTCGATCCCCCGATCGGCCCGATGGGCAATCCGCGCCTGCTCGCGAAATTCCGCAACCCGTACGAGACCCGGGACGGCTATCTCTGCCTGCTCATTTACAACGACAAGCAATGGCGTAACTTCTTCAAGCTCATCGGGCGCGACGAGCTGTTCGAAGACGATCCGCGGTTCGCGACGCAGGCGAGCCGCTCGCAGCATTTCGATGCTGCGTATGCCTTCGTCGCGGACCACATACGCACACGCACGAACGCGGAGTGGCTTGCGGCGCTCACGGAAGCGGACATTCCGGTTATGCCGCTCAATTCGCTGGATGACTTGCTGCAGGATCGACACCTCAACGAAACGGGGTTCTTCTCGAGTGTCGAGCACCCGTCGGAAGGCACGATCCGCTCGATGGCCGTGCCGAGCCGCTGGTCGGAATCGCCGCCGGGCGCGCAGAGACCCGCTCCGAAACTGGGGGAGCACAGCGTCGAGATTCTGCGCGAGGCGGGCTACAGTGACGACGAGATCGAGGCGATGCGGGCAAGTGGAGTAACGCAGTAGCTTCGTCATCCTGGACGCGAGCCACCACGTCATCCCGGACTCGATCCGGGATCTAGGTTTAACGTCAAAATGGATCCTGGCGTACGCCAGGACGACGAACGGATCCTGACTTTCGTCAGGACGACGACCGGCCTGCCTTTCGTCAGGAGGACGGCTCTTTCGCCGGCACCGCGATCTGCGTCTGCGTCACGATCGCGACCATCGCGCCGTCTGCATTCCGGATCGTCGTCTGCCACACCGACGTCGTTCTTCCGACGTGGAGTGGAGTGCTGACGGCCGAGAGCACCGGACCCACACCCGCAGCGAAGAAGTTCGTCTTCGATTCGATCGTTCCCCCCCGGTAGCCCGGCGGACGGTTCGCAACGGCACCGACGGCCCCGAGCGCATCGGCGAACGCCATGATCGCGCCGCCGTTCACGCGGCCGTTCGCGTTCATGTGCATCGGCGTGATCGTCATCTCGCCGACGACTTTCTTCGGCGAGAGCGAGGTCACGCGGATCCCGAGCGCCTGCACCATGCCGCTTTTCATGACCGGCGTGGTGTCAGGGTCGAGATGGGCGGGATCGGGCCTGAGATTCTTGCGGCGAGGCTTCGCCGGTTGCTTTTTATTCATTCTTTCGCGGTGCGTTCCTGAGGCACCCACCAAAGGAAAGGTTTCGGAGGGAAACCTTGGTTCCCTCTGTTCGTTTACCGGCCGCGTGTCGACGCAAGCGGCGGACGCGCGCCTGCGCGCTAGCGCAGGTAAGCCTCCGCCGCGTAGCGTCGCATCATGCGATGGCTGTTGAAATAGCACGCGATCTTGCTCACCGCCTGCTTCATCATCCAGATCCACTGCGTGCGGTTCTGATAGTACAGCGGCAGCACCACGTTCTCGAGCTTGTCGTAGAGCGGGCTTGCATCGTTGCCGTCGACGATCGCCCAGCCCGTCACGCCTTCGATGCAGCCTTCGACCCACCAGCCGTCCAGCATGCTCAGGTTGAGCAGCCCGTTCACGGCGGCTTTCATGCCGCTCGTCCCCGACGCTTCGAGGGGCGGCAAAGGCGTATTCAGCCATACGTCCGCGCCGGCCACGAGAACCTGTGCGACGGCCATGTCGTAGTTGTGGAGGAACGCGATCGGAATGCGTCCGGCAAGCTCACGCATGGCCTTATGTATGTTCTGCAGGCTGTTCTTGCCTGCACTGTCGGCAGGATGCGCCTTACCTGAGAACACGACCTGGAAGGGGTACTTGGCAGCAATCGCGGAAAGGCGGCCGAGATCGCTCAGGAGCAGATCCGGGCGCTTGTAGCCGGTCATCCGGCGCGCGAATCCGATGATCGGCACTTTCGGATCGAGCTCAACCCCGGTCTCCTCCCGAACGAGCGTGCACAAATCGGCTTTGGCTTTCTCGTGCGCGGTCCAGATATCGTTGTCGCCGAGACTGTCGGCGCGCAGCAGCACTTCGGGCTCGTACATCCACTGCGGGAAATTCGCGTGATAGAGCGCCGCGATTGCCGGGTGCGCCCACGTGCCCACGTGAACTCCATTGGTCACTGCCCGGACATCGAAACCCGGGAACATTTCGCGCGCCGTGACCGCGTGCCTTTGTGCAACGCCGTTCACGTAGCCGCTCAGATTCAGCGCGAGACGCGTCATGTTCAGACGATCGTGACCGCCGAACACTTTCATCGCTTCGATCGGCATGAGATCGGTGCCGACTCGCTCGACGAGCTCGTACGAGAAGCGGTCATGGCCCGCATCCACGGGAGTATGCGTGGTAAAGACACAGAGATCGCGCACGCGGTCGGCGTCGAAGGACCACTCGGCTTTGTCGGTCTGCCGGCGCCTCCTCGGGAAGCGCTTGAGAAGCTCGATCGTTGCGAACGCTGCGTGTCCTTCGTTAAGGTGGTACGTGCCGATCTGGAAGCTCAGCGCTTCGAGTATGCGCACACCGCCCACGCCCAGGAGCAGTTCCTGCTTCAGACGATAGACTTCGTCTCCACCGTACAGGTAGTGCGTGAGATTGCGGTCCTGCGCATCGTTCTGTTCGAGGTCGGTGTCGAGCAGCAGCACCGGCACGAAATAACCCGCGTCCGATTTGTGGACATAGAGCCATGGACGGACCCACACGTCACGGTTCTCGATCTGCACGCCGATCATCGCGGCGAGCGGACGCGCCCAGCGCTCGATCTCCCACGGGTCCGGATGTTCGACCTGCCAGCCGTCGGCGTTGATTTCCTGCCTGAAGTACCCGGCCCGGCTCAGCAGCGATATGAACACCACCGGCAGCTCGAGGTCCGCACACGAACGCACGGTGTCGCCGGCGAGAACGCCCAGACCGCCCGCGTAGGTGTGGACCTCCACGCGAAGCGCAAGCTCCATCGTGAAGTACGCGATATTCGTCTGTGGAAGGAAAGCGCGGAGTTCGTTCATGTTATTCGAGCCGTCCTGCGGGATTCCTCGAGTCAGGCGCTCTTGAAGGCGCGTGGCGAAGTATATCCGTTCATTAGAAAGGAGCCGCTGCAAAACTCGAGCCTGCACCGCATCAGCCGAAGCACAGCGCCATTACCGCGACAGATCGCTGGCGATCGTCGCCGCGGCGACCGCGGCCTCCCCCACCGCGCCGGTGAGCTCGCCGGAAAAGCCCGACCGCAACGCCCCTATTGCGAAAATTGCCGGGTCGGCCGTCCGCATACGATCATCCGTAATGACGCGTCCGCTGTCGTCCCGCCGTATGGAAGGCGGCAGGAAAGCTGTGTTCGGCTCTACCCCGATGAACGGAAACACGCCGCTGCATGCGAGCTCCGACGTGGCACCGCTATGCACGTTACGCAGCCGCACCCCCGTGACCACCCCGTTGCCGAGCACGGCGTCGACTTCGCTGTCCCACACGAACTTCACATTGGGGGCCGACGCCGCACGTTCCACATAAGCGCGCTTCGCGCGTAATTGCGACCGCACGACGATCGTGACCGATCTCGCGAGCGGCGCCAGGACAAGTGCTTCCTGCAGTGCGGAATCGCCGGCTCCGACGACCGTGACGTCCTGTCCTTTGAAGAAATACCCATCGCAGTGGGCACATTGCGATACGCCTTTGCCGCGCAGCCCGTCCGCGCCGGGTGCGCCAAGCGCTCGCAGCTTCGCGCCCGCGGCCGCCACGACACGTCGAGTACGCAACGTGCGCTTTTCAGTCTTGACGAGCAGCAGACCTTGCTGTTGCGCGGGCCTCACTGCCTCTACCGCCTCGTGAATCACGTCCACTGAGTTGTTGCCAAGTTTTTCAAGCATGCCGTTCGCGAGCTCGACCCCCGAGACTTCGCCGGTCGCAGGCCAGTCGTCGAGCGTGTTCACGGTCGCCACCTGACCGCCGAGCATGCCTTCGGCTTCGAGCAATGCCGTCGGCAACCCGCGCCGCGCGCAATACCATGCTGCCGTAAGCCCGCCGATACCGCCGCCGACTACGACCACATCCCAGATATCGCGCCTACGGCGTAGCGACATGCTCTTCCTTCTTCTGGACGCGCCTGCGAAATACCGCGGGCGGCGCCGAGATTTTCCTGGCGACCGGGTAACCGAGCACACCGTTGTGTGCGAAGACGTACGCGCTGTTGCGCGCGGGATCACCGGTCACGACGATCATGTAATCGTCGGGCTCCCAGACGAGCGGCACCATGCGCTTCGGATCGCTCGATTCGAAAAACGCTTTCGGCACGCGGCCGAGACGCACTTCCTCCTCGAGATTCCACGTTGGCTTCATCGTCCAATCGCGAAGGATGCGCTCGTACTGACGGGCCGGGAGGCGCGCGTGATCGTACAAGTACTGCTTCAGCTGCTGCTTGCTCCAGCCCCAGCGCGCGATCGTGCGCGCGATGATCGGACCGAGCAGCACGAGTGGCCGCAGGGTGCCCATACCCTGCCCGACCGTGAACATGAGCTGCCAGGAATACTGGCGCACGACCGCGTCCGCGAGGTAGGGCAGCATCTCTTCGGGCGTGCTCCCGGAGATCGACGAGATGTGATTGCCGCCGGTGAAGCGGGAGATCGTCACCGTGTTGTCGCCCGCGGCATACCCCATGTCGACACTCAAGGGTTCCCAGCCGAGCTCCTTCACGACATCTTCGTTCTCGGCCACCACGACACGCCAGGTGTTGCCGAACGTCGCCTTGTCGTTCTTGTGCGGGAGAAAGCCGGCGACATTGCGGAGGTACAGCCGCCAGAAACGGCCGACCGACGTATTCGGGAGAAAGCCGTCGCGCATCACGCCTTGCGTATAGTTGAAGCCGAGCTCCTTGATGATGGGGCCGTTCAGCACGATGAGCGTTTCGCCACCCGGCGTATTGCCGCTGTGCTCGACGCCGTAATACGGATCCGCCATCGCCTCGACCAGCGCGACGAGTACCGGCATGTATTCAGGCCGGCAGCCGGCCATGACGCCATTCACCGCGATGCTCCAGATCGTGGCGGCGCGGCTGTCCGGCAGCAGTATGCCGAGCACTTCGTCCGGCGAGCGGTCGGTGAACCGCAGGAACTGCTCGACGCGCTCGCGCGTGGGGGGCACGACCGGCAGGCCGTCCGAGAGCGCGTGCTCGTAGAAATAGCGGTTCACTTCCTCGAAACCGCCTTTCACCACGATGTCGTAGGCGCCCGGCTCGGTTTCCTGCGTCGCCGTTTCCGGTTCGCGCGTAAGATTGTCGACGATCTCGTCCATCGTGACACCGAGGATGTTCCCGCGCAGTTCCTCTTTGCTCTGCACGCCGGTGTGCCCGGGCACTGTCGCGATCGCAATGTTCGGCACACCGAGACCGACGGACGTGCTGGCTGCGAGGCCAAGAAAACCGTCGCACACCATCGTCGAAGACGGGATTCCCGCTGCTTCGGCCGCCGCACTCGCCCGCAACACGGCGGGCGTGCAGCTTCCTCAACAACCCATGCCGGAGATCGCGGCGTCGACCTTGAGCTCCTTAAAACGTCTTGCGAGCGAGGCGACGACTTCGCGCTCCTCCCCGCCATGGGTGTTGCCGAACTCCTTGTAGCTCACCCAGCGAATGTTCGGAAACCGCGCGCGCAGCCCCTCTTCCAGCAGCGCGTAGACTTCATCACCGCGAAAAACGAAATCCCAGAGCTGCGCGATGGTCTTGCCTTCGAGCGTGTCGAGACGCTTCGCGAGCGGCTTCAACTGAACCTGGCGGGGGCTGCGGGGCCACAGCGCCTCGTAATATCCGTCGTTGCTCGCCATGATATGAACTCCTGATCACCACCGGGAAGGCCGAGAAGAATAGCGCAGGTGCGCGGCGCGCGCCTAGCGCCTCGGGGGCCGCGGTGATAGGCTGGATTGTTTTGGGGACAAGTGCCATGCGACTCGCGGCTTTGCTGCTTCTAGTGCTCGGCTCGACACCGCTCGCGGCGCAGCAATACCCCACCCGGCCCGTGCGCATGCTGATCCCGTTTCCTGCCGGCAGCGCGGCCGACATCATCGCGCGCGCGATCGAGCCGCAGATGCGCGAGCGGCTCGGACAGCCGCTCGTAATAGATAATCGCGGCGGTGCCGGCGGCAATATCGCGGCCGAGCTGACGGCGAAGGCGTCGCCCGACGGCTACACCGTCATGATGGCGACCATCGGCACGCACGCAATCAATCACAGCCTCTACTCGAAGCTTTCGTTTCACCCAGTACGCGACTTCACGCCGATCGCACTCGTCGGCGAAAGCCCCAACGTACTCGTCACGACCAACCGCATCGCCGCGAATTCGGTGAAGGAATTGATTGGAATCGCGAAAGCGAAACCCGGTCAGCTGAACTATGCAAGCTCGGGCGCCGGGACCAGCGTGCATCTTTCGGGCGAGCTCTTCAATACGATGGCGGGCGTAAAGACCGTGCACGTGCCATTCAAGGGGGCGACCGAAGCGCTCACCGGTCTTCTCGGCGGACAGGTGGATTTCATGTTCGCGAGCCTTTCGTCGGCGATACCGCAGGTGAAAGCCGGGAAGCTCAAAGCGTTCGCGGTCACGGGTCCACAGCGTTCGCCGTCGGTTCCCGATCTTCCGACGATGTCCGAAGCGGCGCTGCCGGGTTTCGCGGCGGCCGCCTGGTACGGCATCGTCGGCCCCGCAGGCATGCCGCCGCCCATCGTCGATGCGTTGAGCAAGGTGACGCTGTCTGCGCTCGAAACGAAGGAAGCGAAAGACCGGCTTTTCGCGTCGGGCGTCGACGTGCGCCCCGCCGGTCCGGGTGAATTCGGAAAGCTCATCAAGTCGGAAATCGAGAAATGGGCGAAGGTGGTGAAGGAATCGGGCGCAAAGGTGGACTGACCGAACGGCGGAGTCGAAGAGTGAACGGTCAGCGTTCGGTGAGGGAGATGAACCGATGTTGAGACGCACGTCGACGATGATTGCGATTGCAATCACTACCGTTGTTCCCTCCGAGGCACTCGCCCAGGCATTCCCTTCCAAGCCGCTGCGCATCATCGTCCCGTTCGCTGCGGGCGGTGCAGCCGACATCACGAGCAGGATGCTGGGCGAGCACCTCAGCAAAGCGCTCGGACAGTCCGTGATCGTCGACAACCGGCCGGGAGCCGGCGCCGTCATCGGCTACGAGCTCGGCGCACGTGCGCCGGCGGATGGCCACACGCTGCTGATCGTATTTCCGAGCTTCGTCATCAATCCCTCCGTCAGGCGCGTGCAATACGATCCGATCAACGATTTCAAGGCGGTGACGCAGGTGAGTTCGCTGCCGATGACCTTTACCGTGCACCCGTCACTGCCCGCTAAAACGATGAAAGAGCTGATTGCCTTGGCGCGGGCAAAGCCGGGCGAGATTTCGTACGGCACGCCCGGCGTCGGCACCATTCAGCATGTGCTCGGCGAGCTCTTTCGCCTCACGATGAAGGTCAATGTGGTGCACGTGCCCTATTCCGGGCTCGCGCCGGCAATGACGGCAATCGCGGGCGGCCACATCGTCACCGTCATCGGCAACGTCGTAGAAGTCGCGCCTTTCGCAAAGAGCGGGAAGGTACGGCCGATCGTCGTCACGACAGCCTCGCGCACTGACGCATTGCCGGACGTGCCCACGGTAAAGGAAGCCGGTTATCCCGAGCTCGAAGCAACGAACTGGGCCGGCTACGTCGTGCCCGCGGCAACACCCCCGGCCGCGATCGCACGCCTCAACACGGAGCTCGGACGAATCCTGCGCACGCCGGACATACAGGAGAAGTTCAGGGTCCAGGGTCAGTCTGCCCTGCCCGGCACGCCGGAGCAGTTCGCAGCGCTGTTGCAGTCGGAAAGCGCGCGCTACTCGAAAGTCGTGCGCGCGGCCAACATCAAGGCAGAGTGACGGATGTCCGCCTGCCCGCGATGCCGTCGAAGGATTTTTACGCGCCGCGACTTGTTGTCCACGGCGCTCGACGGCACGGCGCAATGTCGCTCCTGCGGCCAGGTCGTGCGGCTGGACGTTTTCAGTCGGTGGCTGCTTTCCTGTGTCATCGCATTGATTCTGCCGGGCGTGCTGCTCTACGGGGATCTTTTCTACAGCGGCCATCTCTTCGTCATTTCGCTCGTGTTCATTTTTGCAGCGTGGGCCGCGCTCACCTGGGTGTGCTGCCCTATCCTCACACTGGAACCCGCAACGACCGGCCGGCCGATCGACCGCACGACGGGCGTGCTGATTCTCGTCGTCCTGCTCGCCGCGGCAGGCATCATCGACAACTTCATGGCGTCGCGATTCGACGTGCCCGACAAGCTCGAAAGCACGCGGGCGACGAGCGTAGCCCCGCGGTAGCGATCCCTACTCGCCTTTGATGCCTGCCTCAGCGATCACTTTGCCCCACTTGCCCAGGTCCGCTTTGATCAGCGCCAGAAATTCTTCCGGCGTCGAATAGGCCGGCTCCACACCTTGCGCGCTGAATTGCGCCGCAACGTCAGGCGAGCGCAGGATGCGCACGAGCTCGCCGTTCAGCCTCGCGATGATCTCGGCCGATGTTCCCGCCGGTGCAAGCACGCCGAACCACGGGCTCATTTCGAAACCCGGCAAGCCCGCTTCGTTCACCGTCGGCAGCGACGGCAGTGATGGAGAGCGCTGGAGGCCGGTGACGGCAAGACCGCGCAACTTGCCCGACATGATGTGCGGCAGGAAGGACGGTATCGGCGCGAAACCGATCGGCACCTGTCCAGCGAGCAGGTCAGTGGTGGCCGGCGGTCCGCCTTTGTACGGGATGTGCACCATCCTGATGTTTGCCATCGAAGCGAACAGCGCGGCCGTGAGATGCGGTGTGCTGCCGACGCCGCTAGTCGCATAGTTGAGCTCGCCGGGCCGCGTTCTCGCGAGCGCGACGAGATCTTTCACGGATTTCACGGGCAGGGACGGATGCACCGCCAGCACGTTCGGTGCGCGCGCGGTGAGCGTGATCGGCGTGAAGTCGCGCACCGCGTCGTACGGCACCTTGCCGAGGAATGGCCCGAGCGTGAGACTTCCCATGCCGCCGTGTACCAGCGTGTAGCCATCGGGCGGTGACTTTGCGACCGCTTCCGTACCGATGTTGCCGCCGCGTCCGGGACGGTTATCGATGACCCACGGCTGATTGAATGCCGCAGTCATGCGCTGACCCAGAATGCGCGCAACGATATCGTTTACGCCGCCCGCGGGATACGGCACCACAAAGCGAACGGGTTTGGCGGGATATTGCGCGGCTGCCGTGACCGCGGCGAGCGCGAGCCCGCAGGCGACGAAGCAGCTTATACGCAGTAACATTCGCACCTCACGTAACCAACAACACCGGAGGAACGCCGTGCCGCAGGCGCCGACTATCGACACGCACGCCCATTACTTTCCCCAATCCTACATCGATCTCATCGCGAAGCTCGGGTCGCGCTGCGGCACGACCGTCGTGCAGGACGCGCAGGGACGTACGTTCATTCAGGTCGGCCTGCTCCTGCGCACCGGTCCCATCGAGCCGCTCTTCATCGATCTCGACGCGAGACTCAAGGAGATGGACCGACAGGGTGTCGAAGTGCATGTGCTATCGCTCACTCAGCCGATGGTGTACTGGGCCGACGACGATCTGGGCATGCAGCTCTCCATGGCGTTCAACGACGCAGCGAGCGACGCGCACAGGAAACATCCGAAGCGCCTGCTCGGATTCGCTACGCTGCCTTTCCAGAATCCGAAGCTCGCACTGGAAGAGCTCGAGCGCGCTGCGAAGCTTCCGGGCATCCGCGGCGTGTACATCGCCACGGTCGTGCGCGACCGCGATCTCTCGGACCGCAGCTTCTTTCCCGTCTACGAGCGGATGGAAGAGCTGGGGCTGCCGCTTTTCCTGCACCCGATGATGGTGAACAACGAGCGGATGAAGCAATACTACCTCATCAACCTCTGCGGCAATCCGTTCGAAACCGCTCTTGCAGCTTCGCATCTCATATTCGGTGGCGTGCTGGACGCGTTTCCCAGGCTGGAGATCTCGCTTCCGCACGCGGGCGGCGCCCTGCCGATCCTGCGCGGACGCCTCGACCGCGGTTTTCAGGTGCGCGCGGAGTGCAAGACGATCCCGCGCCCGCCCAGCGAGTATCTCAAGCGCTTCACCTACGACACGATCAGCTACAGCGACGACGTCCTCCAGGACCTCGTGGACCTCGTGGGTGCGGACCGGATCATGGTGGGCAGCGACTACTGTTTCGATATCGCGTACGAAGAGCCGGTGAAAATGGTGACGCAGATGAAAACGCTGACGGAAGAGCAGAAGCAGCTGATTCTGGGTGAGAATGCGAAGCGTCTGCTCCGGATACAGTGAGTTCCGTGTGCCGCGAGATCGCCGGCACGCTCGATCACGCCTCGCGATGATGTGATGCCATTGCGAGGAGCGCCAGCGATGAAGCAATCCCGAAGCGTTCGGAAGACCAATATGCGCACATGCCTCATCGCACTTGCCATGGGACTCCTCGCCGCATGCGACACCCACGCGGCGAGCAAGCCCACGGGCCACGACTATCCCGCAAAGCCCATCCGCTTTGTCATCGGTCCGAGCCCCGATCTGCTCGCGCGCATCGTCGGACAGAAGCTCACCGAGAGTTGGGGTCAGCAAGTCATCGTCGATGCGCGGCCCGGTGCGGGCGGTGCCATCGCGGTCGAGATCGTCTCGAAAGCGGCGCCTGACGGCTATACGTGGCTCATGACGAGCAGCTCGATCGCGATCAACCAGGCGGTATATCCGAATACGTCGTACGACCTTACGCGCGACGTCGCCCCCGTCGGCCTGATGGCGACGATTCCGTTCGTGCTGGTCGTGAATCCGACGGTCCCGGCCCACTCGGTCGCTGAGCTGATCAAGCTCGCTCGCGCGCAGCCGGGCAAGCTCAATTACGGCTCCTCAGGTAACGGCACGGCCCCCCATCTCGGGATCGAGTGGATCAAGACGCTCGCGGGCGTGGAAATGGTGCATGTGCCGTACAAGGCGGTGCCGCCGGCGGTCATCGACCTTCTCGGAAACCAGGTACAGCTCATGTTCGTGATCGCTCAGGCCGCGGTCCCGCACGTGAAAAGCGGCAAGCTTCGCGCGCTGGCCGTAAGCAGTGCCAGACGTTCGCCCGCGCTCCCGGAGCTGCCGACGATCGCGGAAGCGGGCTTCGCGAAGTTCGACATCACCGGCTGGCTGGGCGTGCACGTCCCGGCGGGGACACCCGTATCGCTGATCCAGAGGATCAACGCGGAAATCAACAGGGCACTCGACGTGCAGGACGTGCGGGCCCGTATGCTCGCCGCCGGCATGGATACTGCGACAACGACGACGCCGCAGTTCGGCCAGTTCGTCAGGAACGATATCGCGAAATACGCCAGGATCGTCAAAGACGCGCATCTGAAGATCGAATGACGTAACGATGGAAACCGTGAAGGGCGACAGCGTCCTCCTGAACGTTCCCGAGGCGAGCGCGCTGGGCGAACGCGGCCTGCTGCGGATCGGGTACAGCGCCGAAGAAGCGCGCATCATCACCGAGCATCTCGTCGATTCCGAGCTCTGCGGATACGGCGCGATCGGGCTTACCCGGATTCTCACCATCGCGGAGCACCCGCGCTCCGCGCAGCCCCGCACGCCGATTCGGATCGTTCACGAGACACCGGTCTCCGCGCTCATGGACGGCGGCAACTACGTCGGGCTCTACGCGGTGCACCGCGCGACGGAGGTCGCGATCGACAAAGCACGCTCGAACGGCTTCGCGCTCGTCGGCATGCACAACGCGTTTTTGAGCGGCCGCAATGCTTTCTACCTGGAGAAAATCGCGCGCGCGGGTTTCGTCGGCATACATACGGCGTGCGGCGAACCCAGCGTCGCACCGCTGGGTGGAGCGGCGCCGGCATTCGGCACGAACCCGATCGCGTTCGGGTTGCCGAACGATCCCGATCCGCTGATTTTCGACATGGGCACGTCTGCACTCATGCGCGGCGACCTCATACTTGCGCGGCGGCTCGGAAACGTTCTGCCGGAAGGCGCAGCCATCGATGCGCAAGGCCGTCCGACGCGCGATCCGGTCGCAGCGATTGCCGGAAGCATCCTGCCTTTCGGCGGGCACAAAGGATCGGGCCTCGCCCTGATGGTCCAGGCGCTGGGACTCCTCGGCGGCGCCGCGCTACCGCGCGGCAACGTGCAGGACTTTGCGTTCCTGTTCGTGGTATTCGAACCCGGGCTGCTCGTGCCCGCTGCCGAGTTGAAGACGCAGCTCAAGGAATTGCTCTCACGCGTCCGCGCGACGCCGACGCAGCCGGGCGTCGATGCCGTGCGGATTCCTTCCGAGCGCGCGTTTCAGGAGCGCGAGCGGCGCCGTAGCGAAGGGATCCGGCTGCCGCGCGCGATTTACGAGCGACTGAAGGCGTTGTAGCCACACGAACGCTTCGGGATTGCTTCGTCGCCGCAATGACGGCGGCTCGCAATGACAACGTTCATTCGAGCTTGATGTTGGCGGCCTTCGCTACCTTCACCCACCGCGCGATCTCGCCTTTCATGTGCGCCGTCAGACGCTCGGGCGTGGTTCCCAGGAGCTCGAGGCCGAGCACGCCCGCTTTCTCCCTGAACTCGGGATTCGCGAGCGCCTTGTTGATCTCGCCGTTCAGCTTCATCACGATGTCTTTCGGGGTGCCGGCGGGCGCGTAAACGCCATACCAGGTATCGAAGTCGATCGGAAACCCGAGCTCGGCCATCGTCGGCACGTTCGGCGCAAGCGCTGCACGCTTCGTGCTGGCGGTGGCGAGCGCCCGGAGCTTCCCCGTGTTCACGTACGGCACCGGAAGCTGAATGATGTTGAAACCCACCGAGACTTCACCCGCAAGCAGCGCGCTGTGCAGCGGCGCCGCGCCTTTGTACGGCACGTGCACGAAATTCGTGCCGGTCATGAGCTTCAGCTGCTCGAGCCCGAAATGCTGGCCGCTGCCCTGGCTGGGCGAGCCGAACGTGACCTGCCCCGGATGCGCTTTGGCGAAAGCGATGAGCTCTTTGAGAGACTTTACGGGCAGCGAAGGATGCACGACGAGCAGATTCGGCTG
>Ga0075420_100003039_pt1 | contig 14592 bp, 13 predicted proteins | sample SoiMetdeltSBSDD4_FD_75296 | JGI IMG/M metagenome (GOLD analysis project Ga0075420, IMG submission 75296) | Bulk soil microbial communities from a Populus tree surrounding site in Tennessee, USA - Soil MetaG P. deltoides SBSDD4 | ecosystem: Environmental > Terrestrial > Soil > Tree plantation... | reverse complement strand
GTATTCCTGATGCTGCGGCGCATGAGTCTGATGGGCGATGCGATGGCCCACGCCATCCTGCCCGGCGCAGCGCTCGGTTACCTCGCCTTCGGCCTGTCGCTCGGCGCGATGACGATCGGCGGCATCATCGCCGGTCTGGTCGTGGCGCTGGGCGCAGGTCTGGTCGCGCGCTCGTCGATCCTCAAGGAAGACGCCAGCCTCGCCGCCTTCTACCTGCTGTCGATCGCCACGGGCGTGATGATCGTGTCGTTGCGCGGGCGCAACCTCGATTTGCTGCATGTACTGTTCGGCTCGGTGCTCGCACTCGACGACGCCTCGCTGCTACTGATCAGCGGCATCTCCACGCTCACCCTGCTCGCGCTCGCGGTACTGTACCGACCCCTGGTGCTGGAGTGTTTCGATGCCGCCTTCCTGCGCGGCGTCAGCGCCACCAGCCCGCTGGCGCATTATGGTTTCCTGGTGCTGGTGGTGCTCAACCTCGTCAGCGGCTTCCATGCCCTCGGCACGCTGATGGCGGTCGGCATCATGATCCTGCCGGCCGCGGCCGCGCGGCTGTGGGTGCGCCGCCTGCCGGCAATGCTGCTGCTCGCGATCGTCATCGCGCTGGCGAGCGGCATCGGCGGGCTGCTCGCGTCCTACCACGCCGACGTGCCGGCCGGTCCGGCGATCATCCTGGTCGCCGGCGTCGTCTATGCGCTGTCGCTGGCGTTCGCGCCCGGGGGCATGTTCGGGCCGCGGCTCGACCGCCGTCCGCATCTCGAATCCTGACTCCCGCCGTTTTCGGAACCGTCGATGACCCGTCCGCGCTCCCTGCTTCGCGCCGCGCTCGCGGCCTGCCTGCTGTTCGCCGCGCCGCTGCTGCGCGCGGCCCCGCTCGAGGTCGTCGCGAGCTTCAGCATCCTCGGCGATCTGGTCGGCCGCGTCGGCGGCGAGCGCGTCGCGGTGACGACGCTGGTCGGCCCCGACGCCGACGCGCACAACTACCAGCCGCGCCCGTCCGACGCGCGCCGGCTCGGCAACGCGCGTCTCGTCGTCGCGAACGGACTGGGCTTCGACCCGTGGGTCGAGCGCCTCGCGCGCTCGGCCGGCTACCGCGGCCGGCTGTTGATCGCGAGCAGCGGCATCCGTCCGCTGCCGGCGGACGAGGATGACGGCCATGGTCACGGCAAGGGCGCGGTCGACCCGCACGCCTGGCAGGACATCGCGAACACGATCCGCTACGTCGCGAACATCGCCGACGCGCTCGGCCAGGCCGACCCGGGCGGCGCCGCGACCTACCGCGACAACGCCGCGCGCTACACCGCGGAGCTGAAGGCGCTCGACGCGACGATCCGCGACACGCTCGCGACGGTGCCGGCCGAACGCCGCAAGGTCGTCAGTTCCCACGACGCGTTCGGCTACTTCAGCCACGCCTACGACATCCGCTTCGTCGCCGCCGCCGGCATCAGCAACCAGTCCGAACCGTCGGCGACCGGCATCGCGCAGCTGATCCGCCAGCTGCGCCGCGAGCAGGCCGCGGTGGTGTTCGTCGAGAACGTCAGCGACCCGCGCCTGGTCGAGCGCATCGGCAAGGAAAGCGGCGCCCGCCCGGGCGGCACGCTGTACTCCGACGCGCTGTCGGACGCCGGCGGCCCGGCCTCGACCTACGTCGAGATGATGCGGCACAACCTGAAGACGCTGATGGAAGGCCTGCCTCGCGGCAAGTAGGCGCGCTGGACGGCGGCCGCCGGCGCCGTTTCGCCTAGTCGCCCTGCTCGGCGAGGCGAAAACCCTGGAACTGCCAGCGGTCGTGCGGGTAGAAGAAGTTGCGATAGGTCGCCCGCAGGTGGTCGGCCGGCGTGACGCAGGACCCGCCGCGCAGCACCATCTGGCCGCACATGAACTTGCCGTTGTATTCGCCGAGCGCGCCGTCGGCAGTGCGGAAACCCGGATACGGCAGATAGGCCGACGCGGTGTGCTCCCACACGTCGCCGTAGAGCTGGCGCAACCCGTCGCCGGCTTCGGCGACCGCCGGATGGAGCAGTCCCGCCTCGCGCAGATTGCCGGCGATCGGTACATCGGCCGCCGCGACTTCCCATTCGGCCTCGGTCGGCAGTCGCCGGCCGGACCAGGTCGCGAACGCGTCGGCCTCGTAGTAGCTGACGTGGCACACCGGCTCGTCCGGGTTGACCGGCCGCATCCCCCCGAGCGTGAACTGCCACCATTGGCCGTCGAGGCGTTCCCAGTACAGCGGCCCGCTCCACGCCGACTGCCGCACCCGCGCCCAGCCGTCGGACAGCCACAGCGCCGGGTTCGCGTAGCCGCCGGACTCCATGAACGCGAGGAACTCGCCGTTCGTCACCGGTCGCGATGCGAGCCGGAACGGGTCGAGCCAGACGCGGTGCCGCGGCCGCTCGTTGTCGTACGCGAAACCCGCGCCGTCGTCGCCGACCTCGACAAGGCCGCCGGCGAACTCGATCCAGTCCAGCGCGCCCCGCGCTCGCGGCGGCGGCGACGGCAAGTCGTCGCGGTACGCCGGCCGCAGCGGATTCACGCTGAGATTGCGCTTGATGTCGGTCAGCAGCAGTTCCTGATGCTGCTGTTCATGGTTCAGGCCGATCTCGACGCGCTCGAGGATTTCCGTCCACGGGACATCCCGACTGCCGCCGAGCAGCTCGAGCATGTGGCGATCGACGTGCGCGCGGTAGCGAAAGACCTCCTCGACCGTCGGCCGCGACAGGAAGCCGCGCTCCGCGCGAGGATGGAAGCGGCCGATCTGCTCGTAGTAGGAATTGAAGAGCACGCGGTACGCCGGATCGAATTCCTCATAGCCCGGCAGGTACTCGCGCAGCAGGAAGGTCTCGAAGAACCAGCTGACGTGCGCGAGATGCCACTTCGCCGGGCTCGCCTCGTCCGCCGCCTGGATCACGAAATCCTCGATGCGCAGCGGCGCCACGAGCGCGTCGCTGTCCGCGCGAATCCTGCGATACGCGTCGCCCGCCGCGCCGCGCGAGCCCTCCGGATCCTGCGACCACACTCCGCCATCCGGCCACATGCGTCCCATCGTCCGGCCTCCTCGTCGGCAAAGCGGCTACCGGACCGCCACGGTCCGGGGCTCACCCCCGGAAACTGCTCAGCGCGACGACGCCGCGAGCATCGCCCCGGCGGTCACGAACATCCCGCCGAACACGCGGTTCTGCAGCCGCAGCGCGCGCGGTTCGCGCAGCCAGCGCCGGCAACGGCCGGCGAGCAGCGCGTAGATCGACATCACGACCGTGTCGGTCGCGACCATCGTCAGCGCGATCGCGAGGAACTGCGGCCACTGCGGCGCCCGCGGATCGACGAACTGCGGCACCAGCGCGACCATGAAGACGATCGCCTTCGGGTTCGTCAGATTGACGAGCACGCCCTGCATGTAGAAGCCCGCGGCGGGGCCCGGCGCCGCATCGCCGGCGCCGGTGTCGGCGACTGCCGCGCGCCACTTCCGGATCCCGAGCCAGATCAGGTAGGCCGCGCCGGCGATCTTGATCGTCAGGAACGCGGTCGCCGACGCCGCGAGCACCGCGCCGAGCCCCAGCGCGACGACCGTCAGCTGGATCAGCAGCGCCGTCTCGAGCCCGGCGATCGCCCGCAGCGCGCGGGGATAACCATGGCGCAGCCCGGTCGCGACGCTCAGCATCGCGCCGGGCCCCGGCGTCACCGCGATGACCACCGAGGCCGCGAGAAAGGCCCACCAGACGCTCCACTCCATGCCCTGCCCTCCGATACGAGACGATTGGGTTGGCCGTCAGAAAAAGATCGCGTGCAGCATCTTCGCGCACAGCGCCATCAGCACGCCGGCGAAGACTTTCTTCAGCGTCGCGACCGGCAGCCGGTGCGCGAGTTTCGCGCCGAGCGGCGCGGTGAACACGCTCACCGCGCTGACCAGCACCAGCGCCGGCAGATAGATGAAGCCGAGACTGTAGTCGGGCATCCCGCCGCTGCCCCAGCCGTTGACGAGGTAGCCGATCGTGCCGGCGACCGCGATCGGTAGTCCGATCGCCGCCGACGTGCCGATCGCGTTGTGCACCTTGACGTTGCACCAGGTCATGAACGGCACCGACAGTGACCCGCCGCCGATCGCGACGAGCGCCGAGACGCCGCCGATGCCGGCGCCGACCGCGCTCATGCCGACTGGACCCGGCAGCTCGCGCGACGGCTTCGGCTTCACGTTGGCGAGCATCTGCAGCGACACGTAGGCCATGAAGCACGCGAAGAAGATCGCCAGCGGCTTCGACTCGACCCGCGACGCGACGAAGGTCGCTGCGAAGGTTCCGAACAGGATGCCCGGCGTGATGTGGCGGACGACGTCCCAGCGCACCGCGCCGTACGAATGGTGCGCGCGCAGGCTCGCGAACGACGTCATGACGATCGCCGCCATCGACGTGCCGAGCGCCAGATGCACGACACTGGCGGCCGGATAACCCTGCGCGACGAACAGGCTCGTCAGCACCGGCACCATGATGCCGCCGCCGCCGACACCGAGCAGGCCGGCGAAGAAGCCGACGAACGCGCCGAGCAACGGATAGCTGAGCCACCAGACATCGAAAATCATGTTTCCAGATCCAAATCCACGTCCATCAGACGGCGGGTAATGAAGTTCCATTCGGCGGGGTCGACCGGCGTGATCGAAAGCCGGTTGCCGCGCGCGAGGACGCGCATGTTCGCGAGTTGCGGCGTCGCGCGCAACTCGGCCAGCGGCACGAGCCGGGTCTTGCGCACCAGGCGCACGTCGACGTTGAACCAGCGCGGCTCCTCCGGGCGCGATTTCGGGTCGAAGTAGCGGCTCGTCGCGTCGAACTGCGTCGCGTCGGGGTAGGCCGCGCTCGCGACCCGCGCGATGCCGGCGATGCCCGGTTCGGGACAACTCGAGTGATAGAAGAACACCAGGTCGCCGACGTTCATCTGGTCGCGCATCAGGTTGCGCGCCTGGTAGTTGCGCACGCCGTACCATGCCACCGCCTGCCCGGGCAGCGCCGCGAGATCGTCGATCGAGCAGTCGTCCGGTTCGGACTTCATCAGCCAGTAGCGCACTTCCGCCTCCCGTCCGGCTGCGCATCCGGCCGAGAGGCCGGTCGCCACCGGATCCGATCCCGAAAAACAAAGAGGCACGGACGGAATCCGTGCCTCTCGAATTGGCCCCCCACCTGCTTCGTCTCCGCCGGCATCCTGAACCTGGGGTTCAGGGAGGTCGCTTCCCTTCCGCATCAGGCTCACCCGTCTGGGGGGCGCGCACACCTGCGGCATCCATGGTCCGCGACCAAGTCTCTCGACATTGGTCCAAGGAATCTACGACTTCGACGAACAGGCGGGGGATTGACCTTTCCGCACGTACCGCCTCGCGCCAAGCCCTTGTTAAAAGAGCTTTTCCTGCTGCGCGAGCACCCCATCGAGACGTGCGTTTACGAGACTGATTCTACGCTTCACGGCCTGCATGTCAAACCCGCCGGCCCGCTGAAACTGCAAAAATTCGTGCGCGATGTTCAGCGCCGTCATCACCGCGAGCTTCTCGCCGGAGGAGTGCGTCTTGGCCGCCAGGCTGTTGAGCTTTTCGTCCAGATAGGACACGGCTGCGAGCAGCCCGTCGCGGTCTTCCGGCCGGCAGTTCACCGAGTACGCCTTGCCGAGCAGCGTGATGTCGAGGATATCGGTCGGCATATCAGTTTTCCGGCAATTTTTCGAGCAGGGACTCGAGTTGCGCCGTGGCGAAGCTCACTTTCTCCGCAAGCATGCGGTTGTCGGCCTCGAGCCGGGCAATGCGGGCGCGCAGTTCGCGCGCTTCGACCCTGCCCGATTCGAACAGGCCGATCAGTTGTTCGATCTGGTTTTCGAGCTTGCTGAGTTCTGCATCCATTCGGCGGATGGTAGAGGGGGACCGGTAGGCGGTCAAGGCGCGGCGTACCGGCCACCGTCAGGCTTCGGCAGCCTGAACCCAGTCGAGCGCCTCGAACTGCAGCCGGTTGAGCTCGCCGAGATCGACGCCGAGCACGTCGGCGAACGACTTGATCCGCTGGGCGTCGCCGCGCTCGAAGGCGAGCGCGAGCTCGAGGTACGGCGCCATCGGCCCGCGCAGGTGCAGCAGCGCGTCCTGCATCGGCTCGGACAGCTTCAGCGGGCGGATCGCTTCGTCCATCGGCATCTTCAGCGCGACGTCGAGCATCGAGAACAGGCCCAGCACGAACAGCTGCGCCGCCGGATCGCGCTCGCCGCGGTGCGCGCCGAGCAGCTCGAGGAAGCGCGCACGCACCAGCGCCGCCTCCATCACGACCGCCGCTCCCGGCTCCTCGCGCGCACTGCCCATCAGCATCATCGAAACCCAGCGCTGCAGCGGCTGCTGGCCGAGCAGGACGATCGCTTGTTCGACCGAGGTGATGTGGTGGTTGAGTCCCCACGCGGCGGCATTGACGTAGCGCAGCAGCCGGTACGCGAGCGCGAGGTCGTGCTTGAGGATCTCCGCGATCTCCTGCGTCTCGACACCGCGGCGCAGCCGCTCGAGCAGCGACGCGAGGCGCAGGCCGTGCGGCGACAGACTCCTACCTTTCCAGTCCTCGCGCCGGGTGACGAATCCTCCGGCGAAGGCAGAACAGCCGACCTTGCGCGCCAGTTCGAAGTCGTCGTGCGTACCGACCTCCCAGGCCCACAGCGCCAAACCCGGCCGCAGCCGCGTGACGGTGCGCGCGAACAGCGCGATTTCGTCGGGCGCGCAGAACCCCATCCGGAACACCGCGCCATCGGCGACCGGCAGCAGGCTCTCGAGCCACGGCCCGGCGTCGTTGTGATCGAGCACGATGCGCAGGCCCAGTTCGCGCAGCCGCGCGGCGTGCGCGAGCGTGTCGGCGTCGGCCCGGCGCCCCGGCGCTTCGGGCCGCACGAGCAGCGCGGTCTGCAGTCCGGCGAGACGTTCGATTACCGGCTGTGCGAGGAAGCCGTCCCAGATCGGCAGGCACACTTCGCGGTCACGCAGCGCCGCCCCCTGCCCCCGCGCGGCGACCTGCTCGACGAGCAGGCCGTCGACGAAGTCGCGCGCGCGTCGGCCGGGAGCGCGGATGCGGCCGGTGAGCTCGTCGCGCAACTCGAAGGCGTAACCGAGCAGATGCTGCTCGCGATCGAGGATCTCGGTGCGGCACAGCAACGCCGTGCGGTCGGATTCGCCGACGGCAGCGGCGGCCGCTTCGCGCGGCGCCGGACCGGTACCGGCGGCCGGCATCGCTTCGACTGCCGGGATCGTCACGGCCGACGGAACGGACGGCTCCACACGCACCGCGCTTCGCACCGCCGCCGGCGATGCTGGCGGGGCGCCGGCGAACAGCCGCGTCAGCCAGCCGAACATCGCATCCGTCGCATCCGCCGCCCCGGCAAGTCCATTGCGCTGCGCCGCGTCAGCGCTGGACCTGGGTGACGTCGCGCACCGCGCCGGTATCGGCGCTGGTCGTCAGCGCCGCGTAGGCCTGCAGGGCCGCCGATACGACGCGCTGGCGGTCGAGCGGCTTCCATCCCTTGTCGCCCTTCGCGTCCATCGCGGCGCGGCGCTGCGCGAGCACCTCGTCGGACAGCGCGAGGTGGATGCGCCGGTTCGGGATGTCGATCTCGATCGTGTCGCCGTCCTCGACGAGCGCGATCGCGCCGCCACAGGCCGCTTCCGGCGACGCGTGGCCGATCGACAGGCCGGACGTGCCGCCGGAGAAGCGGCCGTCGGTCAGCAGCGCGCAGTCCTTGCCCAACCCCTTCGACTTCAGGTAGCTCGTCGGATACAGCATCTCCTGCATCCCCGGACCGCCCTTCGGTCCTTCGTAGCGGATCACGACGACGTCGCCGGCTTTGATCCGGTCGCCGAGGATGCCTTCGACCGCCGCCTCCTGGCTCTCGAACACGCGGGCGCGACCGGTGAACTTCCAGATCGACTCATCGACGCCGGCGGTCTTCACGATGCAGCCCTTCTCGGCGATGTTGCCGTACAGCACCGCGAGGCCGCCGTCCTGGCTGAACGCGTTGGCGCGATCGCGGATCACGCCGTGCGAGCGGTCCATGTCGAGCTCGTTCCAGCGGCGGTCCTGCGAGAACGCGACCTGCGTCGGCACGCCGCCGGGCGCCGCCCGGTAGAACTCGAACACCGAGTTGTCGTGCGCCTGCATCACGTCCCAGCGCGCGATCGCCTCGCCGAGCGTCCTGCTGTGGACGGTCGGCACCTCCGTATGCAGCAGGCCCGCGCGGTTCAGCTCACCCAGGATCGCCATGATGCCGCCGGCGCGATGGACGTCCTCGATATGCACGTCGGGCACCGCCGGCGCGACCTTGCACAGGCACGGCACCTCGCGCGAGATGCGGTCGATGTCGGCCATCGTGAAGTTCACTTCGGCTTCGCGGGCCGAGGCGAGCAGGTGCAGCACGGTATTCGTCGAGCCGCCCATCGCCACGTCGAGGCTGATCGCGTTCTCGAAGGCCTTGAACGTCGCGATCGAGCGAGGCAGTACCGACGCATCGTCCTTTTCATAATAGCGGCGCGCCATGTCGACGATCGTGCGGCCGGCGCGGCGGAACAGCTGCTCGCGGTCCGCGTGCGTCGCGAGCACGGTGCCGTTGCCCGGCAGCGACAGCCCGAGCGCCTCGGTCAGGCAGTTCATCGAATTCGCGGTGAACATCCCGGAGCACGAGCCGCAGGTCGGACAGGCCGAGCGCTCGATCGCATCGACTTCCTCGTCGGAGCAGCTGCTGTCGGCGGCCTTGACCATCGCGTCGACGAGGTCGAGCGAGATCACCTTCGCTTCCCACTTGACCTTGCCGGCCTCCATCGGCCCCCCGGACACGAAGATCGCGGGGATGTTCAGCCGCAGCGCGGCCATCAGCATCCCCGGCGTGATCTTGTCGCAGTTCGAGATGCACACCAGCGCGTCGGCGGTGTGGGCGTTGACCATGTATTCGACGCTGTCGGCGATCAGCTCGCGCGACGGCAGCGAATACAGCATGCCGCCGTGGCCCATCGCGATGCCGTCGTCGACGGCGATCGTGTTGAACTCCTTCGCGACGCCGCCCGCCGCCTCGATCTCGCGCGCGACCAGCTGGCCGAGGTCCTTCAGATGCACGTGGCCCGGCACGAACTGCGTGAAGCTGTTCGCGATCGCGATGATCGGTTTGTCGAAATCGCCGTCCTTCATGCCGGTGGCGCGCCACAGCGCGCGGGCACCGGCCATGTTGCGACCGGCGGTGGAGGTACGGGAGCGGTATTGGGGCATGGGGTCCTCGACTCTGGGTTCGGACGCTGCGCTGCACCGGCGTGCGCCACTTCGGATTCGAACAGGGAATTCTAACCGAAGCGAAACGCCGCTCGGCTATCATTAGCCCCCGCCGCCAAAGGCGCGGCGCGACGATGCGGAATGCCGATGAGCGACACGACAACGATGGACAATGAGCCCGGGGGCTTCGATCTCGACGCGGTCGAGATCCGGGTGCTCGGCGTGCTGATCGAGAAGGCGTTCATCACGCCGGACAACTATCCGCTTTCGGTCAATGCGATTGTCACCGGCTCGAACCAGCTCACCGGCCGCGAGCCGGTGATGAACCTGTCCGAGGCCGAGGTGCAGGACGCGCTCGACCGGCTGATGGGGCGCAAGCTCGTTTCCCGGCGCGACCAGGCCGGCGCGCGCGTCGGCAAGTTCGAGCACCTGATCCGGCTGCGCCATTCGCTGCCGCCGCCCGAACAGGCGGTGCTCGCGATGCTGATGCTGCGCGGCGCGCAGACCGCCGGCGAGATCCGCCAGCGTAGCGAGCGCATGCACCGCTTCGACGACATCGCCGCCGTCGAGCGCGTGCTCGAACACCTGGCGGAGAAGTATCCGCCGATGGCCGCCGCGCTGCCGAAGGCGCCCGGCACGAAGGAAACGCGTTATGCGCACCTGATGGGCGGCGCAGCCTTGTTCGCACAGCTGGGCGAAGCGGCGGGCGCATCGTCTGCAGGCGGCGCGGGACGCGGGCGCAGCGCGGAGCTCGAGGAAGAGGTCCGTCGCCTGCGCGAGGAAGTCGACTGGCTGCGCGGCGAGTTCGAGAAGTTCCGCGCGCAGTTCGAATGAGCCGTGCGATTCCGGTCCGCGCGCCGTATTCCCTGACCCGCAGTTGTAGCCGATGCTGATCCATCCCCAGTTCGACCCGGTCGCGTTTTCGCTCGGCCCTCTGTCCGTGCGCTGGTACGGCCTGATGTACCTGCTCGCCTTCGTGCTGTTCATGCTGCTCGGCCGCGCCCACGCGCGCCGCCGCCCCGAACTCGGCTGGGACGCGCAGCAGATCGACGATCTGCTGCTGTACGGCATGCTCGGCGTCGTGCTCGGCGGGCGACTCGGCGAAGTGCTGTTCTTCCAGCCCGGCTATTACCTCGCCCACCCGGCCGAGATCCTCGCCATCTGGCGAGGCGGGATGAGTTTCCACGGCGGCTTTCTCGGCGTGCTCGTCGCGATGTGGCTGTACGGACGCAAGAGCGGCAAGGGCTTCTGGCAGGTCACCGACTTCATCGCGCCGCTCGTGCCGACCGGGCTCGCCGCCGGCCGCCTCGGCAATTTCATCAACGGCGAGCTGTGGGGCCGGCCGGTCGAGTCGGATGTGCCGTGGGCGATGATCTATCCCTGGGTCGATTCGATCCCGCGCCATCCTTCGCAGCTGTACCAGGCCGCCGGCGAAGGACTGCTGCTGTTCGCGATCCTGTGGATCTATGCGGCGAGTCCGCGGCCGCTGCGCGCGGTCTCGGCGGTTTTCCTGGTCGGCTACGGTTTACTGCGCTTCATTGCGGAATTTTTCCGCAGTCCCGATCCCGGTATTTTCGGCACACTCTCGCTCGGTCTATCGACGGCGCAATGGCTGTGCGTGCCGATGATCGCCGTCGGCATCGGTTTGCTGGCGACGACCCGGACACGCTGAGCGCGGACGGGTCAGCCGAATGCGGTCGTGCCGGCCGCGGCGAGAAACGCGGACAGCTCCGACGGCAACCTGTCGCAGGTCGTGACGATATCGGCTCCGAGCGCCGCGGCGGCCCGCGCGGGCACCGAGTCGAGCGCGGGGACGATCGAAACGACCCACGCATCCGGCACGACGCGGCGCAACAGTCCGATGAACCTCGCCGGCTCGTCGAGCGATACCCGGTAGTCGAGCAACGTGACGTCGGGTCGGACGCGGAAATAGAGCTGCAGCGCACGGCCTTCGGTATCCGCCCGGCCGACGAGTTCCAGCAGCGGGGAATGCAGCAGGAAGCGGTCCAGCCGCGCGCAGCACCGCTGCCGGGGCGAGGCGAGCATGACGCGGAGCGGCCGACCGGAGGAGAGTTGGAGACGAGAATGGGGAGACACGGGAACGATGGGGAGATATCCCAAGGAGATGGCGACCGATCATGCCACAGGCGGCGGCACGATGACATCGTGGTCTTCCCGGGGGTGCGGACGGCTCCGGCATCGGTCGATGGCGCCGTCGCCCGGGGCCCGCGTGCGGCCGCGCCGCGCCGGGCAGCACGGCGGGACTCGCGCACCGACGTCCACGCTATGATGTTCTCATCGCAGGCGCACCGACCGTAGGAGGCGCGGAATGGCATCCGGACTTGTTTCTCGCAGCCTCTCGAAGGTCAGGGCGATCGTCGCCGGGACCGGGGCGCAGAACGTCGAGCCGACCGACAAGGTGCTCGCGCGCATCCGCCGCCAATTGAGGGAATGCGCCGAGGGGCTGGGCGGCGAGGTATCGACGCGCCTGCGCGCCGGCCGACTCGCGAACACCTATCTCGGCCTCGACGATGCGGGGCGCATCGCCTTCCTGCGCATGATCGCGCTCGAGTTCGGACCGGACCCCAAAAAGATCGCGAAGGCGCACGAGGCGTACCAGGCGGCGGTCGGCACGGATCGCCAGTGGGACGCCGAGGCGCAACTGCGCACGGCGATGCGCTCGTCGCGCATCCGCATCCTGACGCAGTTCAATGCGATCCCGCAGGGCGTGAAGTTCCTCGTGGACCTGCGCGCCGACCTGCTGCGCTTCCTCGAGCGCCACCAGGAACTGAAGTCGCTCGACCGCGAACTCGAAGCGCGGCTGACGGCGTGGTTCGACGTCGGCTTCCTCGAGCTCGCGCGCGTCACGTGGAATTCACCGGCCGCGCTGCTCGAGAAGATCGTCCAGTACGAAGCGGTGCACGAGATCCAGTCGTGGCGCGATCTGAAGAACCGGCTCGGCTCGGACCGCCGCTGCTACGCGTTCTTCCACCCGCGGATGCCCGACGAGCCGCTGATCTTCGTCGAGGTCGCGCTGACCGAGGGCCTCGCCGACAACGTGCAGAAACTGCTCGACGCGGACGCGCCGGCGTTCGACGCGAGCCGCGCGACGACTGCCACGTTCTATTCCATCAGCGCAACGCAGGACGGGCTGCGCGGCGTGTCGTTCGGCAATTTCCTCCTCAAGCGCGTCGTCGACGACCTGAAGCGGGATTTCCCGAAAATCGACACCTTCGCGACGCTGTCGCCGATTCCCGGACTGTGCCGGTGGGCCTCGAAAAACGCCGCGGAAGTCGCCGCGGCCTTCACCGAGGCCGACTGGAAGCGGCTCGCCGCGCTCGACATCGACGGTCCGGAGTCGGAGCGTCTGCGACACGCGCTGGCCGGCGGACACCAATGGGTCGGCGACCGCGCGCTCGCCCGCGCGCTGCGCGACCCGCTGCTGCGCGTCGCCGCCGCCTACCTGATCGGCGGCGGACGCGACGGCCGGCCGATCGATCCGGTCGCCCGCTTCCACCTCGGCAACGGCGCTCGCATCGAACGCCTGAACTGGCTCGCCGACGTCTCGGACAAAGGGCTCGACCAGTCCTGGAGCGTCATGGTGAATTACCTCTACGACCCGACGCGCATCGAGGACAACGTCGAGTCCTTCGCCGGCAGCGGGGAGATCGACGCGGCGGCGGCGGTGAAGCGCCTCGCGCGGCGATGACGGCAGGAACTGGCTCGTGAGAATCCCCTACGGTCGCACTTCGATCCGCATCCGCCTGCTGCTGGCCAGCACCGTCGTGCAGGTGCTGCTGCTGACGCTGCTGCTCGCGAACAGCGTGAGGCTGATGAACGACGCGACGTCGGCCAGCCTCGACACGCTGGCGGACCAGAACGCGACGATGCTCCATGCGATGGCCACCGCGTATAGCGACCGCGGCCAGCTCGGCGTGCTGCAGGACGTGCTGCGCGAATTGCTGTCGGAGGCCGACGAGGGCCTCGTATATGTGCGCATCGGCACGTCGGACGGGCGCATCCTGCTGTCGGCGGGGATGAACGAAATGACCAGCCTGCCGGCGGCCGACGGCGAGGCCGGCCCCGGCGGCCAGCGGCAGCTGATCCACGTGCGCCGGCCGCTGCTGCTCGAGCGCAACGAGGTCGGATTCCTGCAATTCGGCGTCTCGGTGTCGGTCCTAGCGGCAGCCCGCAAGGCGATCACCGAACAGGGCGCGCTGATCGCGCTGGCCGAGATCCTGCTCACCTTCGTGCTGCTGTCCGGCATCGGCTACCTGCTGACCCGCAAGCTCGACCGCCTGCTCGCCGGCAGCCAGGCGATCGCCGACGGGCGGCTCGACCACCGCCTGCCGGAAGATGGGCACGACGAGCTCGCCCGCCTGGCGCGTCGCTTCAACGTCATGGCGGCGAACTTGCAGGACCGGATCGGCGAACTGCAGGACACCGCGGCGCGGCTGAAGGCGAGCGAACAGCGCTACGAGCTCGCGATCCAGGGCGCGAACGACGGGCTGTGGGACTGGGACGTGGTCAACGATTCGGTCTATTGCTCGCCGCGCTGCTGCGAGATCGCCGGCCTGCCGAGCACCGGCACGCAGTACGCGCCGGCCGACATCCTCGGCGGCATCCACCCCGAGGACGTCCAGTCGTATCGCAACAAGCTGATCGAGCACCTGAAAGGATTCAGCGCGCAGTTCAAGTTCGAATATCGCGTGCGCCAGCTCGACGGCACCTATCGCTGGGTCATGAAGCGCGGCGTCGCGCTGCGCGGCGCCGACCGGCGGGCGTTCCGGATGGCCGGCTCGATCAGCGACGTCCACCTGCACAAGCTCGCCGAAACCCAGCTGCAGTTCGATGCGCTGCACGACCGCCTGACCGACCTGCCCAACCGCGCGCTGTTCCTCGAACACGTGCGCAGCGCGCTCGGCCAGCAGCAGCGCCTCGCCGACCGGTATGCGTTCGCGGTGCTCGCGATCAACCTCGAACGCTTCCGCCTCGTCAACGACAGCTTCGGGCATGCCGCGGGCGACGACCTGCTCAGACGGGTCGCCGACGGCATCCGCGCGCTGTTGCGCGAGGGCGACATCGCGGCGCGGGTCGGCGGCGACCAGTTCGCGCTGCTGCTGAACGGCATCGAGGATCCGACCGAAGCGCTGCGCCTCGCCGCCGCGCTGCGCGAGAAGCTCGCGCGCCCGGTGCGCGTCGCCGGCCAGACGATCTATCCGAAGTGCCGCGTCGGCGTCGCGTTCAGCGTCGCCTACGAGGATGCCGAGGCGCTGCTGCGCGATGCGGACAATGCGCTGCAGCGCGCGCGCGAGGGCGGCGAGGACAGCGTCGCGATGTTCCA
>Ga0075420_100003038_pt1 | contig 14593 bp, 16 predicted proteins | sample SoiMetdeltSBSDD4_FD_75296 | JGI IMG/M metagenome (GOLD analysis project Ga0075420, IMG submission 75296) | Bulk soil microbial communities from a Populus tree surrounding site in Tennessee, USA - Soil MetaG P. deltoides SBSDD4 | ecosystem: Environmental > Terrestrial > Soil > Tree plantation... | reverse complement strand
AGACATGCCCAATTGAATCAGAGCATGCGCCTCTCCGACGCGATCCCCCACGACACGGGCGAGTGCGAACGCATCAGCGCTGAGGATTGTGGCGTCGTCCGCCATGGCCTGCTGCAGACGCAGGTCACCGATCGCATTAAGTGCGTTTACCCGTGGGTGGGCGCCGAACCGGCCGAATCTTCCGAAGCGCCTCACAGTCGCTCGGCGCTCCAGGTCGTTCTACGCGGCCGCCCTGATCTCCGCCACGAGCTGATCAGGGTCGAAAGGCTTGCGCAGGAATGCCGTCACCAGGCCGTCATTGACTGCATTGAGGATTCCGGGCTGACTAACGTTCGCCGACATGAGGATGATCGACGGCTCATGCCAACGAGGATCTTGACGAAGCAGGATCAGCAGGTCGAGCCCCGAGGTGCCGGGCAGGTTCACGTCGATGACCAGGACCTCGCTGCGGACGTGCCGGAACACTTGCCTGGCCGCGTCGGCGCTGTGGACGACCGTCGCTCCCCAACCTATCTCGTCGTTGAGGATCGTCCGGATCAGTTCAGCTATCGCTTCGTCATCCTCGACGACGAGGATCGACAGCGTGTGTTCAGAATCCTGTTCCATGACATCTGCCTTCACCACGTCGCTCTAGGAAGCTACTAACGCAACTTACGAGCCGTGCCCTCCAAGCGACACCCGGTGCGGGGCGTTTGACACCACGGGGTGCGCCGGTCATAGTGGCGACTGCCTCTCCGGCTGACACCATCGGTGGGGTAGACAGGTGAATCCCGTGCGCTTCATCGGCCTGGCGCTGCTGATCGTGATCCCCGGCATGCTGCGGCAGATCGTCCAGATCGCAGTCGGCTGGAGCACCGTCATGCTGTTCGGGAAGGTGCCGCGCACGCGCGAGCCGCACCTGTTCGTGATGTCGGTCGGGTCGATCTGCTGGATCTTCGCCGCCGGGGGCGTCGCCGTCCCGCCCGCGGGCGCCTTCCTGCTCGGATTCCTGCCGCTCCCGGAGCGCATCGACGGCCTCATCGCCTGGTACATCATGCTTGCGCTCATGATCGTCATCCCGCCGCTGGTGACGGTCGCGATCATGCGGGCGCTGGCGCCGGATGATCGACCGCACGGCCTCGTGGCGCTCGCGGGCATGCTCGTCAAGGGATACCCCTTCGTGCTCTGCCTCGCCCTGATCCTGGTCATGATGTCCGTCGTGCGCCTCGTCACGACGCTGCGAAACTATGGACGGCGCTGGACCGAACGGCATGTGCCGTTGATTGTCCAGCCCGAGGATTACGCCTCGGTGCTGGACGACATTCGGAAGGTCCTCGCCCAGGGGGACATGGCGGTCCGGGTGAGCGAGGCCGGCTGGCCCCTGAGCGTCCCAACCAGGATCTTGACGATGGCGGGAACGTTCGCGGTGCGGGGCCTCCTGACCGAGCGGCCGATGGCGCTGACGTCGGACAAGCTCGAAGCGGTGCTCCACCTGTCCGACCTGGTGCTGTGGGGGCGTGAGCACGACGTCAACCGAGCCCGCGCCTTGCTGGCGGAACAACTCGCCTTCAGCCGTGCCTACCTCACCTGGAGCGACGACGCGAACGCCGTCGAAGATCGCCTCCGCTCGATCTGGCAGGATTTCAAGGATGCACCCGACACGCGCGTGGACCCGGCCGTTGTGGACCGCCTCGAAGCCGTCGAGAAGGAGCTCCGCACCACCGATCTCGCCTTCGAGGAGTGGGAAGTCCTGATGCGCGAGAAGCTCCTGGTGGAGCGCAGCCTGCTCCACGTAGCTATGGGGCTGATCCGCGAGCCGATGGACCTGACGGAGGTGGCGCCCGAGGACATGGGCGCGGCACGCATCCACGACGTGGTCGACGCGCCGGCTGACGCGGCACGGGGGTCACCGCCGCGTCTCAAGGAGCAGCGTTGACAGGTGGCCCCCAGGCGGCACCCTCTTCGGCCGAGCCGACGATCACGCGCAGCGCAGCGGGGACAACCTGGAAGCTCATCGGGGTTGCGCCGATCGGAGTCCCATCCGCGTGCACGGGGAGCGTCCGACGGCGGCGCCGTCCGGCGATCCGGATCGACTGACCGCGGAGCATCCGCGCCTCCGGCGGGATGCTGAGGCGCCGTCCGCCCGCCACCGCCAGCAGGTGGAACAGCATGCGCGGCACGCTCGCCCCCTGGAAGATGACCACGTCGAGCAGGCCGTCGTCGATCCTGGCGTCCGGTGCCACGGCGTAGGCCGCGCCGACGAACGGGCCGTTCGCGATGGCGACCATCGGCGCCCGCACCTGATAGGCTCGACCGTCGACCTGGACGGTGAGGCGTGGCGTCCCAAGCCCGCGCAGGAATCGCACGGCGGCCCCGAGGACGTTTCGCCGGAGGCCCTTACTCTCAAGCTGTTCGAAGTAGCCGTACAGGCCGGCGTCCAGCCCGACGCCGGCCGCCTCCAGGAAGTAGACATCGCCGACCTTCCCGAGATCGATCGCGAGCACCTGGCCGCCAGCGATGACCTGCGCCGCTTCCGGCAGGTCGCGGGGGATGCACAGGGTCCGCGCGACATTCATGACACTGCCGAGGGGCATGATGCCGAGGACGACGTCGGTGCCGGCCAGCGCCTGGGCAACCTCGCCGGCCGTGCCGTCGCCGCCGGCCGCGATCACCAGGGCACGCCCTTCGACTACTGCCTGTTGCGCAAGTTCGGTGGCGTGACCCGCGCGCTCGGTTGGCCAGGGATCGAAGGGGACACCAGCGGCGCGCAAAGCATCTTGCGACTCCTCGGCGCCGCCGGCATTCGTCGACATGCCGAGCTTCTGGCCAGAATTCGGGTTGAAGATCAGAACGGCCGGCTGCACCAGGCTCTGGATGTCCAGGTGGGCGTGGCGAGACGCCGCGGCGTGGTCAGCGACGATCGTCATCTCGCCTCCTCTCGACTCGACGAATTCGGGTGTCACCGTTCGTTGACTCCGGCTCGATACTCGCGGTCGGCTCGGGAATTGGGGTCGCAGCATCGACGGTGCTCGGAGCGTCTGGTGGCGCAGATGCCTGCGCGGCTTCCCGCGAGGGGCCGGGGACGTGGGCGTCGGCCTGGACCGGGTCTTCCATGCCCAACGCATGCGCGACGATCACCTGAATCGCACCGGCCACGGGAATCGCCAGGAACGCCCCGGGCAAGCCGTACAGGATCGATCCGACCAGGATGCCCAAGACGACGGTCAACGGGCTGACGCCGACGGTGTGACCCATGATCCGGGGCACCAGGACGTTGCCCTCGATCTGCTGGATGATGAGGGCGTAGACGACCACGATCACCGCCAGCGAAGGATCGACGATCAGCGCCACGATCACGGCAGGCGCGAACCCCAGCAGCGGCCCGATTATCGGGATCAACTCGCCAAGGGCCGCCAGGAGCGCCAAGAACAGCGGATTCGGCAGACCAATGAAGTAGAAGCCGACGCCGGCCATGACCCCCATGACCAACATCACCAGCAGCAGGCCGCGGACCCAACCGCCGAGCTTCTCCTCGACCTCCAGCCAGACGGCATTGACGTCCTTGGCCCGCTGCGGCGGGACCAGCCGGAGCACCGCTCGCTTGATCGTCGCCCGTTCCACGAGCCAGTAGAAGCCCAGGAACACCACCGTGATGGCCTCCAGTACGTGGATCGCGATGCTCGTGCCCCACTCGACCACGCTCTCCGGCTCGGTCGGGGCCGGGCTCTGAACCGTCACGGCGACGCGGTCGATGGCGCCCACCGCCGCGTTCGAGAGCGCCTGGGGCCGGAGCTGCTCGGCGAAGGGGCGGAGGTTGGCGATGCTTTCGGGGATCGTCGACATCGAGTGGTCGATCTGGGCGAGCAGGGTTGGGGCGAAGATCACCGTCGGCACGACGATGACGATGACGAGTGCCGTGTAGACCACGATGATGCCCGAGCCACGGCCGAACGGTCCGCGCCGCAAGCGATTGACCAGCGGCTCGATCGCCGTCGAGAGGAGTATCGCCAGGAAGAGCAGGAAGAGCACCCCTTGGATCGTCCAAAGCAGCCACAGCCCGAGACCGATCCCGACCAGAATCAGTCCCGCCCGAGCCACCTCGGCGGCCGGCAGCTTGACGACGACCGTCTGGACCGGAGGCTCGCTGGCGGTCGGCACGACGCCTTCGCCGAAATCGTGGAACCTACCGTCAGCCTGGGGCTCGGAGCTACCTCCCGGAACAGCGGCGGTCGTGGGCCGTGAGGGCCTCAGGAGTGGACCCTGTCTTCGGTGCCATCAAGCAGCTGGAAGTCCACCGCGAGGAGCGCGTCGGGAATCGTCGGCTGCCTCGTCATCGAAACCTCGCGGTAGATCGCCTCGTAGCCATCCACCATGGCGCGTGGTGAGAAGCGTCGAACCGCCTCGCTCCGACAGGTCGCCCGGTCGATCTGATCGACACGTCCACACAGGCTCACCAGGTCGTCGTCGGATTCGCCGATCAGGCCGGTCACGCCGTCCGTGACCACCTCGGGGACCGAGCCGCGCCGCCGCGCCACCACCGGTGTGCCGCACGCGAGCGCCTCGGCCATCACCAGACCGAACGGCTCCGGCCAGTCGATCGGGTTGAGCAGCGCGAGTGCATTGCCCAGAAACTCGGACTTGTCCTCGTCGCCGACTTCGCCGACGTGCTCCACGCCGACCTGTGCGAGCATCGGCTTGACAATATCCGTGTAGTACTCCCAGTCGGCTCGGGTATTTGGATCGCTCAAGTCCCGGAGCGGCATCCGGGCCCCGACCTTCAGCGGCAGGCCGGCCCGCCGGGCGATCTGAATCGCTCGGTCGAGGCCCTTCTCGGGAGTAATCCGTCCGAGCCAGGCCAGGTAGCTGCCGCGGCGCGGATTGAAGTGGAGGCACTCGGTGTCCACCGCGTTGTAGACCGTCCCGGCCCAGCGGGCCTGGGGCAGCGGCTCACGCTGGTTGTCCGAGATCGAGATGACCGGCATGTCCGGGAAGCGGCCGTAGAGGCGTGGCAGATCCGACAGATCGAGGCGGCCATGCAGCGTCGTGACCGTGGGCGTGGCGACGAGCGATGCGCCCGTGAAGGCGTGGAAATCGAGGTGGGAGTGGATGACGTCGAAGCGGCCGTCTGCGGCAGCGCCGTACGCCATCCCGGCGGTGATCGCCCAGTAGACCAGGGGATCCCGGACCTCCGGCGCTCGCCAGAGGGCGGTGTCGACGGTGGGGATCAGGCGCGCGGACGTCGTCGAGTCACCGCTGGCAAACAGCGTGACGTCGTGGCCACGCCGAACGAGCTCCTCGGTCACCAGCGAGACAACGCGCTCGGTGCCGCCGTAGCCGGCGGGCGGTACAGACTGAAACGGTGGAGCGATTTGAGCGACGCGCATGGCGCCTCCTGCATCGGAGCTGGGGCGCCGCCACGCAATCGGGCACGTAGTAGTCGCCGGGGTGCATGAGTCGTCGGCGTTGACTCATGACGGGTGCGTTAGTTGCCACGAGCTCGGCAGACAGACGCACGATGTCGCGGAATCAAAGCGGGTTAGCCGATGGCCTCGCCCCTCAAGAGCAGCGAGGCGATCGGCTGCATACTCTGTGATGGACTATCCCAGGCGATCGGCCTTCCCATGAAGCTGATCGGCCTCGCCCTCGGCTTCGAGACGCTCGTTGCCGGTCAGGTCACCGACCGCCTCCTTGACCTTGCCACCGGCCTGGCGCACCGCGCCCTTCGTCTCCCGACGCGCCTTTGCTGCGTCAGCCTGGGTATCGCCCTCGGCTTCGAGACGCTCGTTGCCGGTGAGTTTGCCGACGCCTTCCTTAACGTTTCCCTTCATCTCATCCATCCGGTCGCCCATGGTCCCACTCCCGGGTGATTCATGAATCACCATCTTGTGCGTCGGTCTCGATCAGACACGTCGAGCGTCACAGCAGAAGCATGATGCATACCAGAAATGATGCAAATCTCTGCTACAGATCATACTACATCACCGCCAGGTATCTCTGGTCAGAATCAAAACTTCTTCGAAACTCCCACGGAAACTCGATGCGGCACAGATCCTGCTTTGGTACTACATAGGAGGGAAGAACCATGTACTCGATCCTCTACATTATCGGCGCCATCGTTGTCATCATTGTCGTTCTGAAAGTGCTGGGACTGTTCTAAGCCGCCGTCCTTCGCCGTCACTCGGTCGATGAGATCGGATCACTCACTGACAGTGGTGCTCGATTCGGTCTCATGCGCCGCTTGACGAGCCAGTGTGTCTCCCTGAACTGTGATCCTGTCAGTGATTCGGTCGGGCGACTGACCAGCGTCTGGACCCCAGTTCACGGTCTCCGTCTGCACGCGATGACGACTGCTGAAGCGCTGTCCGCCAACGCGCTGACGATCGTGCTGGTGCATAGGGTTGCCGCGTCGAGCCGGTATCTGGTCCCGCTCGCCGAGCACCTTGCACGACAAGCGCACGTGTACTTGCCTGACCTGCCAGGCTATGGCCTAAGCGACCGTCCCGGGGATCGTGACCTGCCCGTGCCCGAGTTGGCGGATGCCCCCGTGGCATGGATGGATCGGACCGGCCAGGCGAGCCCGCATCTGATCGGGAACTCGCTCGGCTGCCAGGTCATCGCCGATCTCGCCATCCGGCATCCTGATCGCATCGGCCGCCTCGTCTTCAAGGGGCCAACGGTCGATCCTGGCGCCCGGTCGGCATGGCGGCAAATTCTCCGCTGGCTTGCCGTCGTTCCGCTACACCAGGCGCTCGCCGACCAGTCGTCTAGGCTCGGCGCCAAGGCGCCACGAAGGGTGCCATCCCAAGCTCGGATGCCACCCTCGACTTCGTTGAGGCACGCAGCGGTCTAGTGCGTCGCGGTCACCAGGTTTGAGGCTTGATGAACCGCCTCGTGGCCGTTCGTCATGACATCCTCGTCGCTTGGGCGGAGCAGCTTGTACGCCAGGGCGAACAGGATGAACGTCGGCGGCCACTGACCGACGAACACGGCTGCGTCCTTCTTGCCGAACAGCCGCAGGAGCATGGAGAGCCCGATGGCCCCCAGCGCAGCACTCAGATACGCCCTCGTGGGCACGTCTTCCATCATCTCCAGGTAGGTTTTCATCAGTTCACAATCTCCAGGGTACGATCCTGCCGGTTTCAGTCTTCAGGTCTGCTTGGGCGCCGGGTCAGCACGCAGGATGCTCCGACCCTGCGGGAGGACAGGGCCGGAGCGAGGCCACCCTCAGCTCCGAGTCACGAGCCGAGGGCGGGGTCGAATGCGACGGGCTACCGGCGAGCGCTATCCGCCGAGGCCGCCCGGTCGTAAGCGCGGACCTCGGAGCCGTACCGATCGAAGACGTCGCGAGCTTCCTGCGTCTGCTCCGCCGTCGACGCCTGCGCGGTGATCAGGATGCGGCCCTCTTTGACGTGCGTCTCGTAGGTGCGGGCATCCTCTTCAGGAATGCCAGCCCCCACCAGGGCACCGATCAGTCCGCCAGCCGCGGCGCCAACAGCCGCGCCGCCGAGCGTCGTGGCCAATGCGCCGGCGGCCACGATCGGGCCGATGCCCGGGATCGCCAGTGCGCCGATGCCGACCAGCCAGCCGGCCGCGCCACCGAAGATGCCCCCGAGGAGCGCACCGGTCCCGATGCCGCTGGTCTCCGCGCCGCCCATGGAGGAGCCTTCGACCATCGACTTGGTCTCACTCGTGTCCTTCGCAACCACCGACACCTGGTCCGGCGTGAAGCCCGCGTTCTTCAGCTCGTTGAGCGCCTTCTCGGCATCGTTCTGGCCGTCGAAGATGCCAACAACGGTCTGGCCGGTGGCCATGTTCTGCGTGCGCGATCGGTCTGCCATTGTCATGATGTTCGCCTTTCTGTTGTGCGCTGGCCACGACCACGGTCGAAGCCCTCGCGAATCTCTTCCCGCAGGTGCTCCCACGACTCGCCGCCGGTGTGGGCGCGTCGCAGCTCCGGCTCGACGTCCGCGAAGTCGCGGCCGGCGTAGCGCTCGTCGTGGGCAGCCTCGTAGCCGCGCCGATAGTGCGGCTCAGCATCGGCGAAGGTGCGGGTGTCGGCGTTTGCCCCGAGTCCCGACTTCCGCTTGCCGAAGTGCTCCTCGAACCACGAGCGGTCACGCTGATAGTTCTCGTCGACGTCCACCCGCTCCTTGCGGACGGTGTCGCTGATCGTCTGGCGCTCGGTCTTCACGTCCCGATCCACGACGACCTCGCCCGTCACAAACGCTTCCTTCTGGACGACGGCCTCTTCACCCCGCACGGGGACCCGGATCGTGCCCTCCTCGAAGGCCCCGGCCATCTCGCCGGCTGCGACCGGCCGATCCTTCACGTTGACCCGGTCGACGGTGACTTCCTCATGCCGAAGCTCGACCGGGATGTTGACCTGCTCGGTGGTGACGTCCTTGCGGATGTCCACGGAGCCCATCTCGCCCTGGCGCTTCTCCACGTTCAGCCGCTCTTCACGCACCGGGACGCGGATCTCGCCCTCGGCGGTCGCACGGTCATTCGTCTCGAAGTACTGCCGACCCTGGTCGCCGATGTAGAGCCGATCATTGTCCATGCGCTCGAAGGCGCTCATGGGAATCCGGCGCTGGTCCACGTAGGCGTACTGGTCGTCGTAGCGATCGATCGTGCCGTACTCCCGGTTGTCGCTCCCGAAGATCCGGAGACCCTTGCGGAGCTTGCCCTTGAGATCCATCTCACTCGTGTCCTTTCCTTGCGGTGGGTAATGGCTGCCGCCGGCGCTGCTATGCCTGGGGCGCCCACATTCAATGCCTCACCCACGGTGACAAATCATCTGGCTACTGCGTCGTCTCTTCGTTATCCTCCTCCAACAGATTCCGATTCCTTCGAACGGGCTCCCAGGGAGCCGTGTTGTCGTCAACCGCGACCGTCGCCCGGCGGAGCGTCCCCTCGATCGTCTGTCGTTCGGTGGCCAGCGTCCGGTCGATGACAATCTCGCTCGCGACGACGATGTCCTTGTGGACGACTGGCTTCTCGCGGAACACGGGGATGCGGATGGTGTCGTCTTTGAGGTCGCCCGGGGCCTCGCCGACGGTCGCGACGCCGCCCGGGTCGTCGATCAGTCGATACTCGACCACCTCGTGCCTCAACTCGACCGGGACCATCACCTGCTCGGTAACCACCGTCTTGCGAATCTCGACGAAGCCGAGGGCGATGCGGCGTCGTTCGACGCGGAGGTGCTCCTCGACTTCGGGCACGCGAAGGACTTCGTCTTGCTCACGAGGGACGTCGCCCGCCCCATCATTCGGGGCGCCCGTCCGGGCGTCACCCATGATGCCGTGCTCCCGGTCCTCAAGGGGCCGATGAGCAAGGCGGGGGTCGCCGGGCGCCTCGGAGCCGGCGCGATCGCCGGGTTCGGCGTCGGCGAAGTCGCGGGCGCGGAACGTCGGACCCCCGGCTTCGCGCAGCCGGGCCTGGGCCCGATCGACGTGCTCGCGGGAGTCCGGGCGCGCCTCGTCGTGGCCGACGGTGACGTCGACGACGTCTTGACGCAGGGTCTCACTGATCGTGTGGCGCTCGCTGATCCGCTCGCGACCGACCGCGACTTCGCCGGTGACGACAGCCTCCTTATCGACGAGCACCTCCTCGCCGCGCACGGGCACGCGGATGGTGTCCGCCTCGAAGGCATCCATGCCCTCGCCGATCGTGATCGGCCGGTCTTCGACGTCGACCTGGTGCACCTGGACCTGGTCACGTCGAAGCTCAACGGGCACGGAGACATGCTCGGTCTCGACCGTCTTGCGGACCTCGGGGGCGCCCAGATCCACGGTCCGCGTGCCCACGGCGAGCCGTTCCTCTACGAGCGGGATGCGGACCTCGCCCTCCTGGGTCATAGTCCGAGCCTCACGGTCAGTACGGAAGTATCGCGCGCCGCCCTGGCCCACGTAGAGGCGATCCCGATCCAACCGCTCGAAGGCGTCGTACGGGATCGGACGGCCGCCCACGTACACGCTGGTGTCGTCGTAACGCTCGACCGTCCCGTACTCCGTCTGGTCGGGGCCGACGATGCGCATACCCGACTTGAGTCTCCCCGTGAGGTCCATGACACTTCTTCCATTGCAGGGTAGGCTCGGCCGGTTGGCTGACAACCGGCCGAGTGGAGATTCTGGTTAGCGCCCGGCCGGCGGGTTCGCCGCGGGGCGGATCACCTGCACGTCGGATGGCACGGCCTTCCGCGCGGGCGGCTGGCCATTCGATGCACCGACCTGCTGCTGCACGCCATCGGCGGCCTGCACGAGCTTCGGTGCGGCCTCCTGGCTCTGCCGGTACCATCCAGCCACGATCAGGCCGGCCGTCTCGCGGCCGCCCAACCCGAAGGCCAGGCCAAGCGCGAGGGCGACGGCCCCGACGGTCGCCATGAAGAGGGTATTGACCAGCGTCGTCGCGATGCCGAGCTGATTCACGGCGATCACGATGGCGAAGGCCCAGATAGCGCCACGCGCGAGGTTCGCCAGCAGATCCGGGTTGCCCACTCCGGCTTGCGCAGTCGCGCCACGAACGAGCCCATGGACCGCATTGGCCGCGAGGCCGGCGAGCACCAACACGACGAGTGCCACGACCAGGTTTGGAATCCACAGCAGGAGCTGCTGCAACACCTGCGAGACGGCCGGCAGGCCGAGGGCATCGAAGGCGACGACAAGAACGATGAGCCTGACAAACCATTTCGCGATCGTCGCGAGCGTGCCAGCGGCATCAGTCCGAATCCCAGTCTTTTGGACGAACGAACTAAGGCCCGAGCGTTGTGCCAGATCGTTGAACTTCACGGCACGAAGTAGTGCAGCAACAGCTGCGGCGATGAGGCTGGCAATAATCCAACCAATGATGAGAATGACGGCAAAACCAATGACTTTGGGAATAGCACCCAAAAACATCGCCAGCGCAGCAGCAATTGAGGTCATCATCGCCTGACCCCAATCTGTTACCGGTGTCACGGGCATGATCGCTCTCCTCTGACTTCATCTTCTACAAGAATCTTCTGCGCTCTCAGGCGCCGGCACAGGCAATAGATGGACCGTGAATGTACAAGAGACTGATGTAAAACACTCTTGGGCTAAGATGTCCTGATTAGTCAAGCATTAGGCTGATCGCTGAAAGCGATCAGCCAGCGTAGGTGAGTGCCAGCGGCGAGGGCAACTCGCAGGGCCAAGGCGTAGGCTAAATCTGCGACAGATTCCCGGAACGTGGTCACCGATGATGTCTGGAGTCAGTGCCAGTCGTAAGGCAATCTCCTGGCAGTTCAGCCCCTTGGCGATGAGTGCTGCCACCGCCACGCTGGTATGGCGTCAACACGCGTAGCCGATTTGAGAAGGAGTCGTGATTCACTGGATCCCCGCCCGGAACATGAAAAAGACCTATCTCCTTCGGAGACTGATGCCGCGCAGGTGCCGCGAGCCGAGCAGATGTCGATCGCGCATCCTGATTGATCCCCGTCTCGCCATGATGCGTGGTCACCACTCCGAGGTCTAGGCGACGAGGTACCGCAGCACCGTGGATCAAGCGACAGCATTGACTGCCGATGGCGAAACGGCATCCTCGACGAGGACGAGGAGCACATCCAGGTCGAACGGCTTTTCGACGAACACCAGCGGCTCGATGTCCGCATCCTGCGTGGCGTCAAGTGCCGCCGACACGACGATGATCGGGATGGCGGTCGTCGCAGGATGGGCGCGACACCACCTGATGACCTGCCAGCCGTCCAGGTTCGGCAACATCAGATCGAGCACGATCGCGTCGGGTGGTGCGCGTTGCACGAGCTGGAGCGCGTCGTGTCCGTCCCTGGCGGTCAGCACGCGATAGCCGTCGTCCTCGAGTGCCGCCGCCACCAGGTCGGAGATCGCGGCGTGGTCTTCAACCACCATGACGGTGTTGGGCTGTAACTCTGTGGCCTGCATAGCATCCTCACCTCGGCATACTGCTGCGTCTGGACCTCACATGATTCATTCCGAGCCTGGAGCAGCCTGTCACTCGGACAGGTGTACTCCAAGCTTCCGCTACACACGCTCGATCAGTTCGGGGGGCAATTGCGCGCCGTCGTGCCCCGCTTGGGTGAGGTATCTGTCCTGCGGCGCCTCGTCGTAGTGCAGCCCGTAGCGCTGTTGGCCCTCGATCTTGTCCACGGCATCGACCGTCCCGACACGGCGGTTCAGCTTGCTGCGGGCCCGATCGCCAACCTGGAGCCCTTGCTGTCGCTTCCTAGATGCCATACGTCATCGCCTCTCTGGCAATTCTGCTTCTGTAAAGTTGGATGGAAGGAACGCAGAATACAGACCGTCGGCACGACTTCCTGCAGTCGGAAGCGTACGGTTGGCGTAAGGTTAGATTGCTCGGCGACTCCTGGCGGGCCTGACCGAGGCCCGACTCTCTCGCCTTCCTCACGGGCAAGGGAAAGGCCCGCCGAAGCGGGCCCCCTGCGGTGAGGCCGAGTCAGCTGCTGCCCACGGCTGTCCTAGGCCTGAATGATCGTCACGGGCGCCCCATTCTTCTGACACACGGTCCGCGTTTCGCCGGTCAGATCCACCGCCTCGCCGAGGACCGCCACCGGTCCGACCTCCAAGCCGCAGATCATCGCCGTGACGTCGGCGGCCACGCCGATGTTGACGTCCTCAAGGATCGTCACGTCGCCGACGGCGACGTTCACCAGGCCGTCTCCTACAGTCGTCTGTGCTGCGACTGGGGACAGTGGCGTAAACAGAACTGCTGCGCCCATCAACAGCGACGCCGCGATGGTCTTCGTCCGAGTAATCATTGGAGAATACTCCCATAGTGATGTTGGTCAGGGCCGAACACCCTGCTCGCAGAAGTCAACGCGAGTTTTGGACCGTGAGCATTGCCTATGGGTACGACAGGCGTACGGGACGCATAAAGTTCGTCGCAAGAAGTATTGGCAGTACATCTTTGGTTCGCATAATCTTTCCTCTCCGGATATCCCTACTCGGACGACCAGCTGAGCATCGCGGGCCACGAGAGGCTGGGGAGACGGCTATTGAGTGCCCCCACGCAGACCTCGTCACGGGCCCCTGGCTCTCCCTCGATTTTGACTCGACTTTGGCCCTTTTCGGGTGGGACGGGATGGGGCACGTCCACTGCCGCGGGGGGTGATATCTCGACTCAGAGCACGTGCGCCCCATGTCGCCCCCACCCTTCGTCAGCGGACCGCCGCTATCGCTGCTGGCACCGTTCGCGGTCGCGTTCACCACGCCGACGTTTCGTCACGCGCTGGTCCTGGGTATCTGGCACGATCCTGGCGAGCGGGCGGCGGACGGTGGCGGCGGCCCTGCGCGCGGTGGGGCTGGGCGAGGAGCGTCGGTTCACGACCTACCATCGCGTGCTCAACCGCGGCGTCTGGTCGGCCCTGGTGCTCAGCCGGCTATTGCTGGACGTGCTCGTCCGCACGTTCCTGGCGCCGGACGCACCGCTCGAGCCGGTCGTGGACGGGACGCTGGAGCGCCGGCGCGGGCGGAAGGTCGCCTGGAAGGGACGCTTCCATGACGCGACCCGTTCCCAATCTGGGCACGTGGTCACCAGCGACGGGATCCACTGGGTTTGCGTGATGCTGCTGGCCCCGGTCCCCTGGAGCCGACGCCGCTGGGCCCTGCCATTCCTGGCGATCCCCACCTTCACCCCGGCGATCAGCGCCAAGCTGGGGAAGGCTCACCGGACGGCGCCGGAGCGGGCCGAGGTGCTGGTCCGCCTGATCCGCCGCTGGCAGCCCCACCGAACCATCCAACTGGTGGGGACAGCGGCTTCGCGGTCGTGCGGCTCGCCCATGTCTGCGGGACGGCGCGCATCCGGCTGGTCTCCCTTCTGGTGCTCAACGCCCAGTTGTACGATCCGCCGCCGGTCCGCCCGGCGAGCACGCCGGGGGTCAAGCCGAAGAAAGGACCGCGCCAACCCAAGCTGTGCGACCGTGTCGCCGTCCGACGAGAACTCTGGGCCACCTGGGCCAACCGGAATTCGCCAGCCCCGCCCGGCGACCCACGGCTGGCCAATCCTCCAGCCCACCTCCTCAGTTTCCTGGTGGACGCCGCCTGCTACGCTGCCTGAAAGGGCCAAAGTCGAGTCAGCTGAGCACACGGAGAAGGCTCGGACGAAAGGTCCGAACCTTCTCTGGCCTGGAGATTGTCGTTCGCCCCTGACTACGGCGTCAGCACGACCTTCATGCAATCGTCCTGTTTGTTCAGGAAGATGTCGAAGCCCGTCGGGGCGTCGTCGAGCGACATCCGGTGGGTAACCACGAAACTCGGATCGATCTCGCCCTTCTGGATCCGTTCCAGAAGCGGCTTCAGGTAACGTTGGGCATGGCACTGTCCTGACTTGATCGTCAGCGAGCGGTTCATCACCGCGCCCATCGGGAACTTGTCGATCAGTCCGCCGTAGACGCCGATCACCGAGACGGTGCCGCCGTTCCGACACGCCATGATCGCCTCGCGGAGCGCAAAGGCCCGGTCAGACTCCAGCATCATCGCCTGCTTGACGCGGTCGTAGGAGTACACCGGTCCCGGGATGTGCGCTTCAGTGCCAACGGCGTCGATGCAGGCGTCCGGACCGCGTCCGCCGGTCATCTCCATCAGCGTGTCGTAGACGTTGACCT
>Ga0075420_100003037_pt1 | contig 14593 bp, 17 predicted proteins | sample SoiMetdeltSBSDD4_FD_75296 | JGI IMG/M metagenome (GOLD analysis project Ga0075420, IMG submission 75296) | Bulk soil microbial communities from a Populus tree surrounding site in Tennessee, USA - Soil MetaG P. deltoides SBSDD4 | ecosystem: Environmental > Terrestrial > Soil > Tree plantation... | reverse complement strand
TCCCGACTGTCGAGCTTGCCTCTAACGTGTTCGGCGTCTCGTACCCGCTTATCACGAAGGAGCGGTGCCCGGCTTCGCTGTCGCTGAAGCTTCTGGCTTACGGCTGGGAAGCATCAACCCGGGCTGAGCGGGAACGCTTCATCCGAGAGAACCTTCTCTCCGTTTGGACCGCTATCGAGCGCGTCACCGCGTGAGAATCGCGCCGTAAAGGCGCTCGGCAGGGGAGCCGAGGCGTGCCTAGGACGCTCCTGCCGGTTACTCGCATCGACAAGACCGGAATGCCGCTTACCGGTCGAAGTCGCACCAACTTCAGGCGGCGGAACAGTGGAGCACTACCATGGCGATAGGAAAGCGGAAAGACAGCGGAGACTTTCTGCCGCTTATCAAGTACGACGCGCGAAGCGGCAGCATCTTCCTGCTGGATCGCGAGCACGTTGACGGCAGCTGGCAGACCACACAGCGCGATATCACCGACACATTCCGGGCTGCAATAGATCTGCAATACCTGCAGCGCGGTTGGATCCATTTCCCGCAAGGTGCAGCGCCGGAGGTCAAGCTGGTGCCAGCTGGTGAGGACCCCGGCGACGCACCGGACGACAACTGGCGGGAGGGGCTGCGAGTCCTGATGAAGATGTCGCCCCAGCTTGGCGGTGACGTTCGTGAGCTCTTGAGCACGGCACGCGCATTGTGGGCAGGGCTCGACACGCTGCACGATGAGTACCTCGCAGCCGCGGCAGACCATCCCGGCGAAGTGCCGGAGGTCGTATTGGCCGAGACGCGTCAAGTAAAGTCCGGATCGGGCACCGCCTTCGTGCCGGTGTTCGAAGTCGTCGACTGGCTACCGCGTCCAGCCGACCTACTGGCTGGCCCACCACCGCGGTCGGCACGAGCAGGCAAGCAGGCCGAGCTCGACCTCGATCAGTCGATACCGTTCTAACGACGAGCCAGGGGGGGCAGCCGGCGCAGGCGTGTCGGCCGTCTCTCTCGCCGCCGCCCGCGCCAGTGATTGCGGTGAGCGAGCACTGATGAAGTGTCGAGTCTCGGAGCGTCGAGCATGGCGCAAATCGAAGGCATGGCGCTGCGTGATCTCTTTGAGGAATCCGTGCGGCAGGACAATGCTATGAACCGCCCGCCCCTCGTTCTCCCGTCTGCCCTTTCCACGCTGGTCAATCAGCCGCGCTGGGTGGTGTGGCGTTGGGTCACCGGACAGAACGGCAAACCCACGAAACCGCCGTTCCAAGGCTGTGCGCCTGGCATGTACGCCAGCAGCACAGACCCAAGGACGTGGTGCACGCTCGAGCGGGCAATGCAGGCCTACACCGCGGGCCAAGCTGACGGTGTCGGCTTTGCGCTGCACGGCAGCGGCATCGGCGCATTCGACATCGACCACAGTCGCAATGCTTCTTCCGGCTTGCTACATCCGTGGGCCGCGGCTCTGGTCGAGCGCTGCGGGAGCTACACCGAGGTCACGCCGAGCGGAACTGGCATCAGAATCATCGGAACGGCTAGCGGCTCTGCCTTGCACCGGAAACTAGCCGTGCCGGGCGCCGGTGACGTGAGTTGCGAAATTTACCGTGACGCCGAGCGCTACATTACCGTGAGCGGTGCCCAGATTGGTAATGCCGACACGCTCGCCAGTCTTGACGCGCACATCGATGTGGTCATGGCGAAGCTCGCGGGCAAAGCGAAGAGCGGTCACGACCTCGACTCTCTGATCCGTGACGGTTGCGGTGACGACTTCAATGGGGATCGCTCGCGCGCCGTTTGGTACGTCGTTTGCCAACTGTTGAAGCAAGGCCGATCTGCCGACGACATCGTCGCGCTATTGCTCGACCAGGCCAACGGCATTTCCGCCCACGTCTACGATCAGCGTGATCCGGAAGCGTACGCGCGCCGACAGGTCGAGAACGCGCAGCGGGAAACCGCCGCGGAAGTCAAAGACGATTTGGAAATTAGGCGGCTCGCGGGATTGGGCGCAGTCCAGTACGAGCGCGAGCGCAAGGACGCGGCCGAGCGCCTGGGCCTTCGCGCGGCGATTCTCGACCGCCTGGTGCAGGCCGAGCGCCCCAGCGACAGCAACGGCAAGCAAGGCCGTGCCGTGGCTTTTGCCGATCCCGAGCCCTGGGAATCTCCGGTCGACGGTGCCGAGCTGCTCGACGCAATAGCAGAGGCGGTTAGCCGATACGTTGTGCTGTCCGAGCATTCGCGTGACGTTGCAGCGTTGTGGGTCACGCACACGCATTTACTGGACTGTTTTTCAATATCGCCGCGGCTGGCCATTTCGTCGCCAGTCATGCGTTGCGGCAAGAGCACGTTAATCGACGTGCTGGCGCGTCTAGTGTTGCGACCATTGCCGACCGAGAATGTAACCGCGTCCGCAGTGTTTCGCGTCGTCGAAGCTTACCGTCCAACATTGCTGGTCGACGAAGCCGATACTTTCGTGCGCGAGAACGACGAGCTGCGCGGAATCATCAACTCCGGTCATCGGCGCAACGGCTCGGTCTTACGGATTGTTGGTGAGGACCATGAGGCGCGCGCCTTCTCCACGTACTCGGCGTGTGCCATTGCCCTAATCGGGACCCTACCCGACACGTTGCACGATCGCTCGGTCCCGATCAGCCTAAAGCGACGGCTCGCAAAGGAACCGATTACTCCATTCCGTCACGACCAGGTCGGGCACTTGGACGTGCTGGCGAAGCAAGCCGCACGCTGGGCGCGTGATTATGCCGCTGCCGTTAGCGCGGCAGAGCCCGCCATGCCCGAGGGCGTCTTTAATAGGGAAGCTGACAACCTGCACACGCTGCTGGCCATTGCCCAGGTCGCTGGTGGCCACTGGCCGCAGCGTGCGCGCAAAGCGGTGCTAGCGAGCCGTGGCGTGGCTGACGACGACAGTCTGATCGCAGCCCTGCTGAGCGACATCCGGCAGGTCTTCGCGGACAGGGCCGACCCTCATGGAAAGCTTCCATCGTCCAAGCTGGTCGACGAGCTGGCTGCTCTCGAGGGTCGCCCGTGGGCTGAGTACAGGGACGGCAAGCCGCTATCCCAAAACCAGCTGGCCCGGCTGCTGCGGCCACTCGGTATCGCGCCCGAAGTCGCCCGTGTCGGCAAGAAGACTCCCCGGACTTACCAACTTCACGTGTTCGCCGATGCTTTCGAGCGTTATTTGCCTCCGGAGGGGCTCCACAACCGCAACACTGAAACAAATGCAGAAAAACCGGGCACTTCTGGTGCGTTTCAAAGCGCAACACAGGACCACGATGTTGCGGTTGCAGAATGCGAGAAGTCCAGTAACGACGGGTCTTGTTGCGGTGTTGCGGTTGCTGAGGGGGTATTTCTTACATGCGAGCACTGCGGCGGCCCGGAAACCCCGGAGCAGCCGGTTCGCGAGTACCTGGTCGGCGGCGACCGCTGCTTCCTGCACCCGCAGTGTGAGCAGGAATGGCTTGAGCAGGCACCGCCATGACTGCCTGCAACCACGCGGCGAATCCAGGACGGCATAGCCTCAGCGCTCGCGGAGCGGACCTGTATGAGACGCCAGCGGGAGCCGTCCATGCGCTGCTGGGAGTCGAACAATTGCCACAGAGCATATGGGAGCCGGCCTGCGGTCCTGGCGCGATCGTAAAGGTCCTGCGCGAGGCCGGTCACTGCGTCGTGGCGTCTGACCTCAATGACTGGAATTGCCCTGTGAGTGAACGTGGAATCGACTTCCTCATGGAGACGCGCCCGCCATCGGGCGTTGAATGCATCGTTACCAACCCACCGTACAGGCTCGCCGAAGACTTCGTCGCTCATGCGCTCGATCTCGTGCCGCGTGTCGTCATGCTGCTGCGGTCCGCGTTTTATGAGAGCGAGCGCCGGACGCCGATTCTGGAAAAGGCCGGGCCGCTCGCCCGCATCCATCAGTTTCGGGGTCGCCTTCCCATGATGCACCGCCATGGCTTGGCGGGACGGCGGGCCAGCAGTTCGATCACGTTCTCGTGGTTCGTATGGGACAGAAATTACCGCGGCCCAACGATCAGCGACCGAATATCCGTGGAACGCAAACTGACCGCGCCGCCCGGCCGCGACCTGATCGGGCAACAAGATGGAGGACCCCATGGCTGAAGTTCTGACACCGGACAGTGACCGATGGGACGCGTTTGCCAATACGCTGTACCTAGCCCTGTACCCTGATGGCGGCGACAAGCGCTCCGTATGTCTTGGCGATAGCGGGCCAGGTGTCCATCGCTATGCGAAAGAGGTGATGCGGGACATGGGAGGCATCGACATCGCAGCCAGCCTGGAATTCTTCATGGCTCATAGTGGCCATTGCGACTGCGAGATCCTGTACAATGTTGATCCTTAATCGCTGACGAAAGGCCGGCAGTAAGGCCTGGAGGACTGAGATGCGGCGTACGTGGTCAGACGGCAAACGGCTAAGCAAGAAGGAAGGCGGATACGATTGGATGTACCATACGATGCAGTGGCGCAGGCGGCGATTGCACCAGCTGCGGAAATATCCGCTCTGTGCCGCATGCTTGCAGGACAACCACGTTAAGGCAGCAACAATTGTCCACCACCTTGAGGACCATAAGGGCAACTGGAGTGCATTCATTTCCTCGCCAGTCGAGTTCCTCTGCAAGCAGTGTCACGATAACATTTGGTCGGACTCTGAAGTCCTAGGGTATCAGCGTGGGTGTGATATCAACGGACGACCGTACAAAGCGAAGCCGATCTACATCGACAAAAACAAAAGGAGGGTTGTCTAAATCCCCCGGGGGGGCCGAAAAAAGAAGCAACAGGAATGATTTCTCACAGCGGCGCGCTGATTTCTCCTCCCTTAGTTATGCTTTTGTTCCTAAGTTACTGTTTTAGCCTTAGTTGGAGCCCGCAAATGGGCATGAGGGGAAGACACGCTAATCCCCAGTTCAAGCACTGGCGACCGCCCGGTGAGGTCATCCCAAAGCCCATCTCACCGGAGGCGATTCGAATTTTTAAGCGGATGCGCCAGCACGAGCGCGAATTTGGTCCATGGGGCGATCGATGGTGGCAATGGAATCGCGAACTGGCTGGTTGTCTCGGACTATTTGAGGGAATGGCTGTTTATGAAGACCCGGCATGGGGATCGACCAAGTTTCAGCAAACGGCGGTCGACCGATTTTTTTTATTGGAACGGAAGGCGGCCAAGAAACCGAAATTTAAATACAAGTGGCAAAAGTGAAGGCTGCGCGGCGTCGCGCTAAATAGCGGCCCCGGTGACGCGCCACGGCCACCGTCATGGCATCGTTGATCTATCCATAACGACCACCGCCGAAGGCCTGTGGGCGCTGAAGTGGTCGTTCGTCGTACTGATGATCAACGCTCTGATGCAAGTCGCGGTCGTTTTCGGGTGTAATGCGGACATTGCTTTTTGCGGAATTTCGCTTTCGCGGTCGCTATTGGGGGTAAAGCGGACATGCCCTTTTGCACTGCATATGTCCGCTAATGACCCAAAGCGGACATCGCGATCAAAGAATTTTTCCGCCGCTGCCGGAACGTCAGCCTTAACTCGGTCGAGAATGACCCGAGGAAAAACAAAACCTACATTGTGTCTGGCGGCCCCAACCGGACTCTAGCCGGCGCAGATGATTGTGTGACGGGGCTTATACAACCCGAGTGCCGGCCCTCGAAGTCCAGCCCTTAGCGCGCATCTAGGAGACAACGCGCGCTGAGGCCGAACACAACCAAGCCGCTAAGCCGCACTCTGCTTTACTTCCTTGGCAATGAACGCCAGCAGGTCGGCGTTGACCTGATCCTGATGGGTAGCGGTAAGGCCGTGCGGAGCGCCCGGGTAGTAGATTTCCTTGGCGCCCTTGATGAGCCTAGCCGACTTCTTCGCCGAGTCCTTGACCGGAACGATCTGGTCGTCCTCTCCGTGCAAAACCAGGGTAGGGACGTCGAACTTCTTGAGGTCCTCGGTGAAGTCGGTCTCGGAAAAGGCCTTGACGCTCTCGTACGCATTTTTGGCGCCGGCTTGCATGCTCCAGAGCCAGAACTGATCGAGAGTACCTTGGGAGACCTTCGCTCCAGGCCGGTTGGCACCGTAGAAAGCGATAGCCAGTTCCTTATAATACTGCGACCGATCTCCGGCGACACCCGCTCGAATCTTGTCGAATACTTCGATCGGCAAGCCTTCGGGATTGGATGGCGTCTGGAGCATGATCGGAGGCACTGCCGCGATGAGGACTGCCTTCGTCACCCGCTTGGTGCCATGACGGCCAATGTAGCGAGCGACCTCGCCTCCACCTGTGGAGTGACCGACGAGCGTGGCCTCCCTCAGATCGAGGGCTTCGATTACGGCCGCGAGGTCGTCGGCATAGCCGTCCATGTCGTTGTGGGCTGAAGCCTGGCTGGAGCGGCCATGGCCCCGGCGATCGAGCGCGACGCAGCGGTAGCCGTGCTGCACGAGGAATAGCATTTGGCCGTCCCATGCATCGGCATTGAGCGGCCAGCCGTGCGAGAAGGTGACGACCGCGCCCGTGCCCCAGTCCTTGTAGTAGATTTCAGTTCCATCTTTGGTCGTAATGGTACTCATGACATGAGTCTCCTTTCCTGCCCTCGTTAAAATCCGCGAGGCCTGCGTCCTCGTTGCGGCGTGATGGGCGGAACATCACGCGGGTTTCGGCGCGCGATGAGACATGCGCACCTCCTTGGCGTTGTGGGACGAAAATTATTGAGTCGGGATTACGACAGCCGCGCTTAGAGCGGCATCGATCGCACTTTACAGTACTAGTCCATACCCTTCAGTCGATGTCCGCGTTCGGCCCTGCAACAAGGTGACGCACCCGGTATGCGGATGTGGGTTAAGTTGCAAACATGAGAGGAGCCCATGCCTAACCCGACCCGCAGAGAGTTTCTGGTGGAGACCGCGTCGTGCGCCCGGCATCTCGCCTTGGCCGCCGCGTTCACCCCCGCCCTGGCGCGCGCGGCCTGGGCTCGACGCACCGTCGGCCCGGTCGTAGCGGCCGAGCCGTTCGGCCGGCTCGAGGCGATCGGCGCCAACGTCTGGGCCTTGATCTCCACCCCACTCGGCGGCGACTTCACCACCGTGTCGAACGGCGGGATCATCGCGGGTAAGGACGGGGTTTTGGTCTACGAGGGCCTGACGCGCCCGGCCGGCGCCAAGTGGCTGGCGGAGCGGGCCAAGGACCTGACCGGCAAGTGGCCGACCCACGCGCTGGTGAGCCACTATCACGGAGACCACGTCAACGTGATTGCGGGCTATGGAGACGGCGGTCCGATGCCCAAGCTCCACCTGACCGCCAACACCCGGGAGCGATCGGACAAGAACCAGCCGGCTGATGAAGCCCGGAGCCGGGCCCTAGGCAGCGCCATCATGCTCGATCCGACCTCCGAGACCAAGCTGGATCTCGGCGGCCGGACCGTGCGCGTCATTCCGCATGCCGGCCACACCGCGAGCGACGTCGTGGTGTTGCTCGACGACCCGCCGATCCTCTTCGGTGGCGACCTCATCTGGAACGGAATGTTTCCGAACTACATGGATTGCGTTCCCACGCTCCTCGCCAAGACCGTCCGCGGTCTTCGCGGACCGGCCGAGCTCCTCTACGTCCCCGGCCATGGGGCACTCGGCAAGCAATCCGATCTCGACCGGTACGTGTCGGTGCTCGATGAGGTGGAGCGCGCCGTCCGGGACGCGAAGAGCAAGGGGCTCACGGCGGCGGCGGGCGCGGCGGCCTACAAGCTGCCGGCCACGCTCGGAGAGTGGACGCTGTTCAATCCCAGCTTCATGGAGACGGCGTTTGCGGCGTGGTACAAGGAGCTTGGAGGATGACGGGTAAGACGGGTAATACGGGTAGGACGCCAAAGACATTCCGAACATGGAGAAGATTTCGCCGGGCAAGGACAAGGAAAGCAACTGGCTGCCTGTTCCCAATGGCCCTATGAGTGTGATTGCGCGAATGTACGGGCCTGAATCGCAGCTACAAATTTCCTGATCCCGTGCGTCAAGCCGGCTGATGTCCGCTATTGGCCCAAAGCGGACATCGAGCATCCCTTAACGACCCTCACTTGAACCGCTACGATGCCCCTGTCCTGAGCCTCGGGGGCGAGAATGAGGCGACGCGAGTTCATCACGCTTCTCGGCGGCGCAGCGGTCGGTTGGCCGCTCGCGGTGCGCGCGCAGCAGCCAAGCATGCCGGTGGTTGGCTTCATGAGCGCCCTATCACCCGAGAACATCTCGGGGCCCGTGGCCGGCTTCCATCAAGGCCTCAGGGAAACGGGATTTAGAGAAGGCCAGAACCTGACCATCGAGTTTCGTTGGGCTCAGGGTCAATATGATCGATTGCCTGAGCTGGCAGCTGATCTAGTACGCAGACGGGTTGCCGTACTCGTCGCAAGCGGGGGCGATCCGTCGCCGCAGATTGCGAAAGCGGCTACTCAAACGATTCCTATCGTGTTCGGCATGTTTGGTGACCCGGTCAAGGAAGGCTTGGTAGACAGCCTCAGCCGGCCGGGCGGCAATTCGACTGGTGTGACTATCTTTGGTCCGGCAGCGGTGACCAAGCGACTACAGCTGCTGCATGCCGTTGTGCCGGAGGGCGTCGTCATCGCTTTTCTCATGAATCCAAACAACCCGAACGGTAATCTCGAAATGAGAGCCGCACAGGAGGCAGCCGCCTCTCTCGGAAAACAAATTGTTGTCTTTGGTGTCAGCAGCGAAAGCGAGCTTGATGCAGCATTTGCAAGCATGGTTCAGCAGCGAATCGGCATGCTTCTCGGTGCCTCCGATCCTTTTCTTTTTAACCGGCGCGACCAAATCGTCTCACTCGCGGCACGCCATAGGATACCGGCGATCTACTACCTGCCAGACTTCGCTCACGCGGGTGGGCTGATGGCATACGGCAACAGCTTGACGGACATGTATCGTCTCGTCGGCGTCTACGTTGGCCGGATTCTCAAAGGCGAGAAGCCGGCGGAGTTGCCAGTTATTCAGTCGGCCAAGTTCGACCTGACTATCAATCTCAAGACTGCCAAAGCGCTGGGCCTAACCGTGCCGTTTGGGCTGTTGAATGCCGCCGACGAGGTGATCGAGTGAGACGGCGCGAGTTCATTTCACTTCTCGGCGGTGCGGTAGCGTCATGGCCGCTGACAGCACGCGCGCAGCAGCCTGACCGCATGCGACGCGTCGGCGTCTTGTTTGCCACCGGAGAAAGCGATCCTGACACACCTGCACGCATCGCAGCGATGCGCCATGAGCTGCAGAGCTTGGGGTGGAGCGAAGGGAAAAATCTGCGGATCGATGTGCGATATGGCGATGGCAACACCAAGGTCATACAGGACCGTGCCATCCAACTTGTTGACTCCAATCCGGACGTAATTCTGATTCTCGGCACCGTGGTCGCATCAGCTGTGCAAAAAGTGTCACGCTCCATACCGGTGGTATTCACCCAAGTCTCCGATCCAGTTCAGGCTGGCATTGTATCGAGCCTCGCGCACCCAGCGGGGAATATCACTGGATTCACCACCTATGAATATTCGATGGTCGGTAAGTGGCTTGAGATTCTCAGGGAGATCTCGCCAAGCACCTCGCGGGTCCTACTATTGCTAAATCCCGAAAATGTCCCGCAATGGACAGGATACACTCGATTTTCTAAATCCCTTGCGGAAGGACGTGCGATTGAAATTGATCCGGGCCCGGTGCGTAATGGCGACGAAATCGAAGGCCGAATAGAAGCGTTCTCACGCAAACAAAACGGTGGATTGATCGTGCCGCCGGATGCGGTCACGGCGGTGCATCTACAACTAATTATAGATTTGAGCGTCCGGCACCGTGTGCCGGCTGTGTATCCATATCGTAATTGGGCAGCTAGTGGCGGTTTACTCTCATACGGTATTGATGTCGTCGATCAGTTTCGGCAGGCGAGCAGATATGTTGGTCGCATCCTCAAAGGCGAGAAGCCTGCCGACCTCCCGATCCAAGCGCCTACCGAGTTCAAGATTGTAATCAACCTCAAGACCGCCAAGGCGCTTGGCCTCACCGTGCCTCCCTCGCTTTTCGCCCGCGCCGACGAGGTGATCGAGTAAGTGGCGCGATGTCCGCTATTGGCCCAAAGCGGACATCAGTAGTTGCACCGCACATGTCCGCTTTCGGGGGTAAAGCAGACATCCCATTCGACGGTCAAAATGTCCGCTAGTGACCCAAAGCGATACCTCCTAAGACGTCAGCGAGCCGATCGTTCGCCAGCAGGAGGAAGAAACGACAGATCAAAGATATCCGCCACGCTCGGTTTTGCCTTGAATTTGTATGCCAGCCCAATCTGGTCGATCGCCTGCTCGAAGCGCTCATTATCTACGCCGCCGTAGCCGTTCGTCCGCACTTCCGGCGTTAGAATATTATCTCTGATGGCCATTTGCAGTCGTTCGAGCTCGACCTCCTTTTTGGCATCCTCATTGCGCCGGAGAACCGTTTCGATCGCGCGCGTGGGACTGGTGACCGTGTCCTTTAACCCTTTGAGAAAGGCACGCAGGAAGCCTTTCACGGCCTCGGGATTTTCCGCCGCAAACTTCGCATTCACGATGATCGCATTGCTGTAGAGTTTGAGGCCATAGTCGCCCATCAACATAACAACGATGTCGTCCACGGGTACGCCGCGATCTTTGAGTGTAAAGTATGAGGAGAACGAAAATCCGGTGATGGCATCGACTTGGCCGGAAGCGAGTATCGGCTCGCGTGCCGCGAATCCGACATCTACGATCGTCACTTTTCTGGCGTCGATCCCGGTAGTCTGAACGAAGATGGGCCATTGGGCAAAAGCGGCATCCCTGGCCGGCGCGCCGAGCTTTTTTCCTTCCAGATCTTTCGGCGTCGTGATGCCACGGCTCTTGCGCGCGACGATCGCGCCGGGGGGCTTGTTGTAAACCATAAAGACCGCTTTGAGCGGGGCGCCTCGCTTTTGGTCGCGGAACTTGATGAGTGTGTTGATATCGCCGAAGCCGATGTCATAGGCGCCGGACGCGACGCGATTGATCGGCTCTAGCGAACCGTTCCCAGGCTCGATCATCACTTCGAGATTTTCTGCGGTGAAATAGCCCCGGTCCACGGCGACCAGAAAGGGCGCGGCCGGTCCTTCGAACTTCCAATCAAGTGTGAACTTAACGGAGGTTTGCGCGCCGGCAGAACCTCTCACTAGAGCTGCCACAAGCAGCCCGAGAATAACGCCCCAGTAGCGACGGCGGAAAACATGGATAATGCGCATGTTTCCAATCTTTCTCTGCTTTTCCCGGGCTAACGGCTTCCTCCGAAACCCGACATCCGTTTGGCGGACAGCCCCGGCGGCGAGCTTTGTGCCGCGTCATCACGGTAGTTGTTTGTAAAGCGGCTGGAGTTCTTTGAGCGCATTTCGAAATTTTTGACGAAACGCGACCCACTCTTTCGTTGTGAGATTAATCGTTGCCTCGCAGTCAGAACAGGTAAATTTTTCACTGGTTACAACGAAAGCCACCGGCTGCATTGAATATTTCGGACAATGGGGACAGGAGACCGGCATTTCCAAAACGCGACCCAATTCCTCGTTAGGCATGACCAACCCCGACTTATGCGCAGCCAACTTATCAATTATACCGACATCGAACCGCTTTCGGGGGGTAAAGCGGACATGACTTTTTGCGGCGCGAATGTCTGCTAATGACCCAAAGCGGACATTAGCGGGCAGAGCACGGGAACTGCGACTGACATTCGGCGTTGATTGAGCGATTGAGCGTTCTGAACACTGGGAGGAATTTAATGCGCACCTTGAGCATCTTAATTGCAGCAGTTGCGGTGCTTTCGTTGGGTTCGCTCTTTACTGCAGCGCAAGCAGCCACAGGCACTGGCGTGAATAACACTCCGCCTCGCCTGAGCATAACTGACGCGACCCACCTTTACCTCGCAGCGAAGACGAAGAAGCGCGGTGCCAAGTCGTATGGCTTTTGCCCTCCGGGCCAAAGAAAGAAACCAGGTTACGGAAGCGCGTTTCGTTGCTAGTCGGCGCAACCAAGAAGGCGTGCATTGGGCTTCGGTTTGGACCGGGGCCTTTTGCTCTAGATGTGCCGTTAAACGTCGAGGCATCGTAGAGGCAATTCGAATGGGGACACCGCAAATCCCTATCATTTACGGCTTGCTCGATCACGCACTCGACTGCAGGCGGGCCGTGCCAAGCAGGCGTCAAACCACCGTGTCACTGCCGCGTGGTCCGACAGATTCAGTCGGCTCATCTTGCCCCATACGAGGATTCCCGCCACGTTGAGATCGGCGACGGTAAAGCTATTGCCCACCAAATAATCGCGCCCCGCTAAGGCATCATTGAGCACGCCTAGTGGCTTTTTTAGCAACAACTCGTCGCGTTCTGCATATGAAGCATCGCGCGCAAATTCGGGCAGCATTGCGCGATGCTGCAACAAATCGAGTAGCAATTCTTCCATTTCCAACATGGCCCAGAAGCTCCACTGAGCAGCCAGACCCAACACCTCGGGACCGGCACAGTGCATGGGTCCTTCGTATTTTTGAGCGAGGTAGAGGTTAATCGCCATTGATTCCCACAACACCAGATCACCATCCACGAGAGTCGGAATTCGCGCATTCGGATTCAGTCGTAGATATTCGGCGCTCTGCAGATCGTCGGCGCGGGTACTCTTCTCTATTAGCTGATATGGCTTACCCATTTCCTCGAGCATCCAGAGACATCGCATCGCTCGTGATCGGGGGTTGCCATAAAGCTGCAGCATCATTCCGCTCCCAAGCACCACGTGGCACTAGCGCCGGTGATCGATGTTAATGACAGATGCAATTGGAACTACCGTCAATGGCGAATAGTCCGCTATTGGCCCCCTAGCGGACATCCGTTTGCGTGGCGTCAATGTCCGCTTTCGGGGGCAAAGCGGACATGACGTTTTGCACTGCAAATGTCTGCTTTTGACCCAAAGCGGACATGCCGTTGACGCTCATGAATGTCCGCTTTCGGAGTTGCAGGTATGTGCAGCGTCAGTTATTCACAGTCGCGGATAAGTAACGATTTCTTCACACAAGGAACGCACGCTGCTCGCTCTGGCGAGTACAGTGGAGTGTTGAGTATGCGTCGTTCCCCGCGGCTTCCAAAACGCTTCCCTGTCGGCACGAAGTATATTCTCGAAAGCCACGGGGGGTTCGTTCGGCGGTACATTGAGTATCCGAGCGGGCGGCGCATCGAACTAGAGACCCGTAAGGCTCTTTGCTGTGGCTGCTTCGACAGCAGTATTGTGCCAGAGCTTGGTGCTGACATCCTTGATTCAAAGCCCGCAAAAATTCGAAGCGAAGTTTGATTTTTTATTTAAAAAATTCTTTGGCTGATCTTGGCCTGCTCGGCTGTGCAGCTTACGGCTGCTTTGGGATACCGGTGTTACCGACGCCATAGATGCAGCCGCGCTGGTCGCTATCGGGTGCAGCATGTAATCGAGGAACGTGGAGGCAATGCCAAATTGATCGATTGGCTCGATGAGATCACCGCCGATTGTCCGAAGAAGATGGCGCACAATACGAATGATTCATGCGGTGCGCGGCGTCCGGATTTGCCGAGGGTGTTATAGGTGATTGATAACCCGCATTCGGGTTCCCTATTTTTTCGTCAGGTCATTAATGCAACTTTCAAGCATGCCATAGTCGACCATCGGTATCCGCCCAGACTTTCGCGCTTGTTCTAAATCGTTGATGCACTTCAACCTGGCTTCAGATGGAATCGTGTCCCACCGTTTCGCTATATCTTTGCGAAAAGACTCCCCGGACATTTTCGCTACCTGGCATATTGACCTGCCGACGGCTTCGTCTGCTTTGGTATTAGTGTTTTTTGCAAAGCTAGTTGCTTTTTCTTTTACGCATTTGGGGCTGTCGTAATAACTAAGATCATAGAACGGCAAGGTTTGAGCCGATAATTGCTGCAAGCCGAGCAGCAGGAAGCCCAAGGTCAATATCTTTTTCATCCGCCGGGGTTTTTGAGACTTATCTCGTACACAGCCTAGCGAGTGCTCCGAATGCCGACAAAAACTCCGCATGAAGCTGGTGTTTTTCCGGATCGATGTACTGAAGCCCATCGAGCAATGCGACATATTCGGGTCCGAGGGCTTTTTCCATTCTTTCAAGTTTCTGGGACAACTCAACGATCATTTTTTTGTCGTTCTTCTCGTAGGCCTGCCCGAGCTGCTCGCCGAGTTTCATTATTTCGCAATAGGTTTGGGTTTTGACTTTGTCGCTGCTGATGATTGTTACGACCTTCTGTGCGTCACCCTGGCTCACTTTCGGATTTTGAGCCTGTGCGTACACCGGTACGGTGGCGACCAGCAAAATAGCAACGATGAACTTTCGGTTCATTAGAACGTCCCATCTACTGCGCGAGTGGCGGCGGGAGCCTTCGGATTTTTGACTTTTATCCAGGTCGCTTAATCAGGGCAAACTACCGCTATTCTTTTCTCTTGCTGTCTCATGTCACCAACGACCGATTGTGTTTCCTCTCCCGCTTGGATTCTATTTGCAAAAAATCTTAATAAATCGGCTGTACGCCGTATTTCCTTTTCACAGTTTGGCGTGAAGGCCTGCTTGCCGCTGGCC
>Ga0075420_100003036_pt1 | contig 14601 bp, 11 predicted proteins | sample SoiMetdeltSBSDD4_FD_75296 | JGI IMG/M metagenome (GOLD analysis project Ga0075420, IMG submission 75296) | Bulk soil microbial communities from a Populus tree surrounding site in Tennessee, USA - Soil MetaG P. deltoides SBSDD4 | ecosystem: Environmental > Terrestrial > Soil > Tree plantation... | reverse complement strand
CGCCTGACCATATTTGAATGCTTCTTGCTCGTATCTCCTCAAAATTCAGAATGATGGCTTCAATTGCAGTCATAGTTATTGCTTTTGGTTAAGACAATAAATCTCGGAAGGTTTTTATTACAGCAAAACCCGGAACTTGCTATCCTTCCCAACAAATACGTTTTGACAGATCCTTCAGAGCTGATGCTTAGTCACGACTTGTCCCGCGTCATTGCGTGATTCGAAGTATACGTGTCGCGAACCCCCGGGAAGAATCCTCTACTTTTTATATTTTTTATTGGTTTGAAAAAGAATGAACGCTGCGGACAACACGGGACTACATCATTTTCGCAATCGTATTTGCCGGCCATAAGTTAGCTGTCGCCAGATCCATTCGAATGGTCCGTACCGGAAACTACGAAGCCAAAAATGGCTAAATATCATTTCAATAAAGAGCCATAAAGCCGCGCAGATCCAAATTATATGAATGGGAACGATACCGAGTTTTCCAAAGCCAATCCCATAAAGCAATATTATCATAAAGGCTGAAATAAGAAGGTAATTTGTCAGCGTCATTTTACCTAGTGCCTGTAAAGCGGAAAAGAATTTGTTTCGGCCAATAGCAATAAACAGCAAAACCAGCATGCTTATATAGAAACAGGAAGTTGCCAGGATGCCTATTTTAATAAACAACTGCCATAGAATGCCTTTGGTAATTATCGCTTCCTGTATTTGGAGCCAGCGGATAATGAAGTACGCGAAGACGACGGGAGCTGTGATCATCAATACCTTTCTGAGAATATGTTTTTTTGTCTCAGCGTTTTGAAATAAACCGACCCTTAACAGAAAATAGCCAAAGAGAAATCTTCCCAGCGTTTCCGCTATGTCACGCAAATCGGCACCGGTAACGATGAATGCTCTGTAATAAAAATTTATGTTCGCTCTGAATATATCAATAACACTACCCTCTTTGTATTGTGCATAAAGTGACTGTACGTTATTATCTGAAGAATAGGGCTGCGAATTTTGAATTAAGAACCGAATGGCAGGTGGTATAATAAACATAAAGACTATGGAACATATCAGGATCGTGCGTCGGCTTGCTTTCCTGAAAAACAAAAGAAGAATACCGCTGATGGCATATAAATGCAATATATCGCCCCACCAAAAGAGAGTATGAATGACTCCGATAACAAACAACCAGACCATTCGCCTGATAAAAAATGCGGTTGGATCGATCTTTTTCTCTCCGAAGCTGGTAAGTATTAATCCAAATCCATATCCAAAAAGAATGGAAAAAATGGTCATAAACTTCCATTCAACAAAAACAGCATTAATAGTTGTCAGGAATTTATCGATAGGCGATGAGATGGAGTTAAAAAGATCGGAAGGTAAGTTTTGTTCACTGTAAGATGTAAAGTTGGCTATCAAAACTCCGGTTAGCGCGAAGCCTCTTACAATATCAACTATCACCGCCCTTTTACTTTGTTCAACAGGTAACACTGTAGTCATCCGTTGCATGTTTATTCAAGGTTTCCAACATGGCATAAACTTAAGGAAGAAGTAGGAAATAATCCGCGTGTGATTAAACCAAAATCGGAATTAGTTTGGCCGGCAGAAGGATAAATAAAGTTTATTAGGAAAGTCCGCATACTGAAAATAAATTTCAAATGAAGAGTAAAGAATTTTTCTTGCTGGTCGGAGCCTATGCCTAGTCTTCTACGAGACGTACCCGTCCTGGTCCACCCGGGTACTACAGCACATTCTCTTAACAAGGCAAAGCATCTTTTAACAGGTTTATCACTTCTGCCCGCGCAGGTATGGACGTTTGTGCCCCGGCTTTTGTAACCGATAAAGCAGCCGCTGCATTGGCAAACTGGACAGCTTGCTGTAAGCTTTTTCCTTCTGCTATTGCAATAGCCAATCCGCCACAAAATGTATCACCTGCCGCAACAGTATCAACCACTGCACCTGCATTAAACCCAGCTACTAATCCTTTATAACTGTCGGAAGATATATAAGCACCTTGATCGCCCATTGTAATTATAACTGTTGATACCCTCATACCATGCAATACATTACAGGCTTGTTGTGCGGTAGCTGCATCATTAACGGCAATACCGGTTAGCGTCAACGCCTCCGTTTGGTTGGGTGTAATAATATCGACTAAATGGAGAAGCTCCTCCGGTATCGATGCGGCCGGCGCCGGGTTGAGTATTACTGTCCGGTTATGTTTTTTTGCAAGCTTTATTCCTTCCGCCACTGTGCGTATAGGTATTTCTAACTGGAATAAAATAATACCAGCTGTCTTTATTACATCCTCAGCATCTTGTATATCTTTTTCGTTCAATGCAGCGTTAGCCCCTGGTGCTACTACAATAATATTTTCACCACTGTCATCTACTACGATAAATGCCACGCCTGAAGCAGCAGTACTATCTCTATAAATATTTCGAGTACTTATTTTTTCCTTTGTCAAACTTTCAATTGACAGCTCGCCGAAAGCATCACTTCCTATCCTGCCGATCAAACTCACATCTCCGCCCAGCCTTGCAGCAGCAACTGCCTGGTTGGCTCCTTTGCCACCGCCTGTTGTCGTGAATGAATGCCCCATCAATGTTTGTCCGGGTAAAGGTATTCTTGCCGACCTTACCACCAGATCAGTATTGATACTTCCTATGACGACTATTCTGCTCATAAAGTCATTAGATTTTGCTAAGTCTTATTAATATAGAACCTGCCGGATACAGCAAGTTAATACAGCAATTCATATTTACATTAAATTCATTGTCTGATTAATGATCCGGATTTCATTTATATATCTTCCCAGCATATGAAAAAATATTTACTGCTTGCCGCCTGCGTGTTCGCACATACAGTCTTTTTAATAGCACAAACAAAAATGATTATTCTCACTAAAGAAGATTTGAAAAACAAGATAAAAGGGGGCTGGGCGGGGCAAACGATCGGCGTCACATTCGGTGGACCGTATGAATTCCGGTTCAACGGAACTCTTATCGGCGATTATCAAACTTTATTATGGGAGGATGGTTTACTGAAACATAATATGCTGAATAACCCCGGTCTCTATGATGATCTCTATATGGACATGACGTTTGTAAATGTGTTTGAGAAATATGGACTGGATGCACCGGTTGATTCTTTTGCAAGTGGATTTGCCAATGCTGGCTATATGCTCTGGCATGCTAACCAGGCTGCACGATATAATATTTTAAATGGTATTCCGGCACCCGCTTCCGGTCATTGGAAAAATAACCCCCATGCTGATTGTATCGATTACCAGATCGAATCAGATTTTGCCGGATTGATGTCACCGGGAATGCCGAATACGGCTTCGGCTATCAGTGATAAGATTGGGCATATCATGAATTACGGCGATGGGTGGTATGGCGGCGTATATATAGGAGCGATGTATTCACTGGCATTTATCTCAAAAGATATTACTTACATTGTCACCCAGGCATTGAAGACGATTCCTGCAGAAAGTGAATTTTACCAGTGTATCAGCGATGTTATTAAATGGCATAATAAATATCCCAACGACTGGAAACAAACATGGTTTGAAGTACAGCGAAAATGGGCCGATGAAATTGGCTGTCCCGATGGTGTGTTTGCACCATTTAATATTGATGCAAAAATAAATGCAGCCTATGTGGTGATCGGCTTGTTATATGGCAAAGGTGATTTTACACAAACTATGGAAATCACTACCCGCTGCGGACAAGATGCTGATTGCAATCCTTCTTCTGCCGGCGGTATACTGGGAACGGTACTAGGTTATGATGCCATCCCTGCTTACTGGAAACAAGGTTTGAAAGAGGCAGAAGCGATCGATTTTAAATATACCACTATGAATTTACTGGAAGTATATGAAACAGGTTATCAGCATGCGATACTAAATATTGAAAAAAACGGTGGTGCAGTTAAAGGAAACAACATCACAATAAAACTGCAGCAGCCAAAACCTGTACTGTTTGAAAAAAGTTTTCCCGGCTTATTTGTTAAAGAGAAAAAAAATGTAAGCTGGTCTCCCGCAAAAGACGAGATCAGTTTTGAGTATGAAGGAACAGGATTTGTTTTAAGGGGTGAAACGGGCCGCTGGGAAAACCGATCACCCGATATTATAAATGCAGAGCTTTTCCTGGATGGTAAATCAGCCGGGGCAATCAAACTGCCAATCAGTTTTACCATACGTCGTCATGAGATCTGTTGGAATTATGATCTGCCGGAAGGTAAACACACTGTAAAAGTGAAAATACTGAACCCACCATTGCAATATCCGATATACAATACCGAAGCAATTATTTACACAAACAAAAAACCAAAAAAAATACCGAAGAGTTTTTAAACCATTTTTGATGGGCACAAATCTGCTTTCTTAGAATACCTGGAAGAAAAGCCCGGCGTGAAATAATTATTGGTAATAAAAAAGGCTGCTCAATTGAGCAGCCTGCTGTTTTAAAAAAAAGAAATTATTGCTTTATAAATTTTGCAGTTCTTATTTGTTTACCATCATTCACTTTCACTACATAAAAGCCTGAAGAAAGTTTCGAAATATTTAATTGTGTAAGCGCATTAACACTTTGCTGTTGCATTACTAATTTACCCATCAGGTTATAAACTTTGATCTCAGTTTTCTTGTCAACTCCTTCCACCAATACAGTCAACTGATCACCTGCGGGGTTAGGGAAAAGGTTAAGTGTAACGTTTGGATTCACATTTTCCTTAGCGACAGTCGCTGTTACATTAGCTGAAGTAGCTTTTGCCCCGGTTGCAGTAACAGTTTGCACCCTCAACGTATAACATGATGTTGCACTATTTGCAGAAGCCCTCGGATATACTTTTGCATAATAATCACCTGCAACAACGCTTAGTGAAATCGATTCACTTCTGCTGCCCTTATTTTGTGAGATACCAATCTGCGTTCCGCTGCTATTCAATACAGCAAGATCATAGTTTCCAGGTAATGTAGTTAACCAAACCTTAATAGTACCAACTGAATTGATTGTGAATTTATAATGGTCAATATCATATTGCGGAGCAATAGTTCCTTTTACATCTGTATTCACATTTATTGAGGCAGCGCCGCTGAAAGTACCGTTTGTACTAACATCAAAGGGGCCGGGACAAGGTGATGGGGGTGGTGTAGGCGTTGATCCTGATGATGTGAATTGTCCATAGCTGTAGCCACTGCTTTCCGTGAGGCTGCAGTTTGTATATACTCTCCAATCATATAATGTGTTCGCAGACAAAGAATATAAATTGACAGATAATCCATAGGTACCAGAAGTTGCAACGATCCACGAACCGGACGAAGCCGGCTTATACTGAACAGTATAAACAAGCGCTCCGTTCACAGCACCCCAGTTCAGGGTTGCAGTGGTGGATGCAATATTAGATGCATAAAGTCCGCCGGGAGCACTACATGAACCAGTTGCTTGTGTAGTAAAATTGGTTTGTGTGTAGGTGCTGGTGCCAGAAGTGCAATTAGCACTTACCCTCCATTCATAGAAAGTAGAGGGCTGCATTCCATATAAGCTCCATTGTAAAGAGGTTGTAGCATTTGCAATATTTATCCAGAAGGTATAGCCTGCAGGTTTATAGTCGACATTATAACTGGTCGCGCCACTAACAGGTGCCCAACTAGCAAGAGCAGCCGTAGCCGTAATACCGGTGGTTGAAAGACCAGTTGGTGCGCTACATTGCGCACTAGCACCATAAGATGCTACTACTAAAAGTAACAGAGCCATTAATTTCATAATGATATTGAATTTTGAGCGGTTCAAAAATTTTGAGGTCGATGCAATTTAGATGTACAATAATTATAAATCAAGCGCGAAACAACGAATATAATGCCAAGAAAATTACCACGTGCTTATTCGGGGATCTCATGATAGATTACAATCAAATTTTTTATCGTAAGAACAACTTGTTATTTACAGAATAGGAAATTTACTAATAAGATAATTCTTTCATTTAGACTTTGTTATTATTTGTTGGCAATATTTTCTAAAGTGCGTTTGATTAAGATCATTTTATAAAAAAACGCCGGCATTAGTTATCATTATTTATTCACATGTATTATTTCTCCATGCATGTGGTATTACCTAAAAGATTCCCGGTGAATTTCGATACATGATTTGAAAGAATACCAATACATGGCAGCCGAATATTTCAAATTAGGGACAGTAGCTGTGATGGTGAGGATTTAGAAGCGACGCATATTGGCTCCCGATGGCGCGGGACCGGAACTAAGGATGAGTTTCAAGAAGAGGAACACTACGGACGATGCAGGACAGGCAAAAAAAAGGACAAGGCTGTGACACCCGTTAATAAACATTATTTCCTTAGCCTGTTATCCAACACCATGGCTTTCTATTTACCAGGGTCGCTTTTTAATCCCGATTTCCTTTTTTTATTCTCTTAAGCTTAAATTTGAATACTCCGATTTTTTTTTAAAAAAACTCAGATGGTATGTAGTAACTATTAAGACCATTTTTATGATCAGTATGAATTCATCTATAAGGCGATTAACTGAGTCTTTTCAAAAGCTGATGTTTACAGTTTGCAGGATTATCCTGCCGCTTGTGCTGATTGTTTCCTGCAAAAAAGAGTCGGACAATAATAACAACGAAAATGATCAATCTATAATAGTAAGCACCGGTGCCATTCATGCTGTTATTCTGAAGTCAGATGGCACTCTCTGGGGCAGTGGTCATAATTTATACGGGCAGTTGGGAGATAACACAAATGTCAATAAGAACAGTTTTATAAAAATACTGGATAATGTGAAATATGTGAATGTTGGAAATCACCATACCATGATCATTAAAAAAGACGGTTCACTCTGGGCTACAGGTTTTAACAGGGACGGGCAGTTAGGTGATGGAACTTATGACGATAAATTCCTACCTGTAAAAATTATGGATGATGTCAGGTTTGTAAGTGCAGGATGGTATCATTCGATGATCATTAAAACTGACAATTCACTTTGGGCCACTGGCACCAATGGCAGTGGCCAGTTCGGAGATGGAACAGGCGCGGGTCGCAGATCTCCGGTTAGGATAATGGATAATGTAAAATCTGTAAGCGCCGGGTATAATTATACAATGATCTTGAAAACTGACAATTCACTCTGGGCCACAGGCTGGAATTTATTGGGCCAATTTGGAAATGGGACAAGTTCCAGTACTGATGTTCCGATTAAAGTGATGGAGAATGTAAAGTCCATTAGTACAGGACCTCAACATGTGATGGTAACCAAAAACGATAATTCGGCTTGGGTGGCTGGCTGGAATGATCGGGGAGAGTTAGGAACAGGCAACACCATGGCCATAAATACCTTTACAAAAGTTATGGACAATGTACAGGCCGTTCAAGCAGGAAATGGACATTCATTAATTCTGAAAGAGGATAACTCGCTTTGGGGTTGCGGATATAATATATATGGTCAACTTGGTGACGGCACAAACATTGATAAGACTGTTTTTGTAAAAATCAGGGACAATGTGAAGTCTTTATGCACCGGTAATGCCAACCGTCAAAGTTTTATAGTTCTGAATGATAACACAATATGGGCAACCGGACATAATGAATTTGGTCAGTTAGGAGATGGCACTAACCAGCATAAAAATATTTTTGTCAGGGTAAATAACTAGGACTTCACCCTTGTTAATTTCATCTCTCCAAATTGATTTTTGATCAGGATTTCATTCTCATTAAGGATCTCACCGGTGCTTTCGACGGTGGTGCCGTTGAAGGTGATCGAATAAGAGATTTTATTACCATCAATTTTGCCATTCTCCAGTGGAACTTCACCAAACTGGGCTTTCAACTTGCCGGTAAGCGTTTTGCCATCCGCTTTAAAGGTATAATTAAGTTCAAATGTACCATTAGGCGTTTCCCTTGTGCCTTTCCAGTCTCCATCAATATTTGTTTGAGCAAAAATGGTTAAGCTTCCCCCGAGGAATAATAAGATCAATAAGTATTTCATAAAACTGTTTTTAGTTGTGACCAAATTTATGTAAATAAGACCAAACGAAATTCCTTATTCGTTCCTCGGGAGGAGATGCTTAGTGACTCCCGCCGAAGAAGAAGGAAAATGCATGTGCCGAAATCTGGGACTACGGATAACGAGTGTCAGTGGGTCTTACATTTTTTGTTGCAGTTATCCCCCCGGTTGCAGTGATCGTTTGCACTTTCAGCGTATAACAGGACGTTGCACTACTTGCATTACCCTTTGGAAATACTTTAGCATAATAATAACCGGTAGCAACATTTAATGCGATTGATTCATTTTTCGGACCATTATTTTGCGAAATACCAATTTGCGTTCCGCTGCTATTGAGTACAGCGATATCATAATTGGCAGGTAATGTAGTTAACCAAACGTTGATCGTACCAGGTGACGTGATTGTGAATTGGTAATGATCAATATCATTTCCCGAAGCAATAGTTCCTTTTACATCTGCATTCACACTTATAGCAGCAGCGCCGTTGATAGCACCGTTTGTACTAACATCGTAGGGGCCGGGACATCCTGCTGATGGAGGTGGTAACGATGTTGACCCTGATGTTGAAAATTGTGACGTGCTGTAGCCACTGCTTTCAGTCAGGCTGCAGTTTGTTCTTACTCTCCAGTCATATGTTGTGGCAGCAGACAAAGAATATAAATTGACTGATGTTCCATAAGTACCGGAAGTGGCAACGATCCATGCACTGGATGAACTGGGCTTATACTCGACAGCATAAACTAATGCCCCGCTCACAGGACTCCAGTTCAAGGTTGCTGTACTGGTTGCAATATTAGATGCTGAAAGTCCGCCAGGTGCACTACATGCACCTGATCCTGATGCTTGCGTAGTAAATTGTGTTTGTGTGTAGTTACTGACACCAGCAGTACAATTAGCTCTTACTCTCCACTCATAGGTGGTTGCTGGGTCCATTCCCATTAAGCTCCATTGTAAAGAGGTTGTACCATCCGCAATAGTTATCCAAAAGGAATAGGTCGGAGGTTTATACTCGACATTATAACTCATCGCACCACTAACGGGTTCCCATTTGGCAAGAGCAGCCGTAGCTGTAATACCGGTAGTTGAAAGACCAGTTGGTGCACTGCATTGCGCACTAACATGATAAGTGGCGGCTACTAAAAGAATCAGAGCTATTAATTTCATGACAATATTGAATTTTGACCGTTCAAAAAATTTGACTGCACGAAATGCGCCATAGTTATTATCAATCTTTAAATGACGAATATGATGCCAAGACCAGCGCCTCATTCGGTCGGTGTTTAGATTACAATCTTTTTTGCCTTAAGAACAACTTATTATTCACAGCATAAGGAATTTAATACTCAGCCAATTCTCCCAAAGAAAAACTTTCAATAAAATAAAAGCCCGCCATCGGCAGCCTTCATTTATTGTCAGTATGAGGAAAATTTTCTTTTCTTTCTTTCTTGATAGCGAAAGGTCATCTCAAGGATTAGTACGCGTTGTGGATGGCATGCGTTGGCAGCTAAACAATCCTTATCATCGACACTACGTCAAACACGAAGCACAATTTTCTCTAAAGACGCTAGACTACCTTGCTACTACTGTTCATCAACCTTTCATGAAATTTCCAGCGCCTTCTTTTTCGTCTAACTTAAAACAACAACAACTTTGATGAATGCAAACGAAAAAGACAGCGCCTCTCGATGTCTCGGATAACACGAAGCAAAATATACATCCTACCAGTTCAATAAGTGATGTGATTTCAAATTATAAAGACTATTCATGTGCGTCGGCCCGCCCGGTCCCGATAGCTATCGGGAAGCATCGGGCCGGGCTTGATTTTTTTTTCGTAATCCTTCGGATTACCCATTTGTATCAAGACAAAAAGTACAGCAATCCCCTTTGGACAACCAAGAAAAGAAAATAAGAGTTACTATATAAAATGCCCGGATGTTCGATGAAAGTAAATTATCAAAAAGGGTGGATCAAATCGCAAGCCTTCCACCTCCAATTAAAAAATCTCCAGGATCAAACACTTCCCTCGTTACACGTTAAGCCACCAACAAGAACACAAAACAAACGTATCTTCAACTTTGGTTTTATAAAAAAATTGAAATTTCAAATGCCAGGCAAACGATCAATAGCTCAAGTTGTAAAATGCGTAGCAATTCTCCCCGCATTTTTTATACAAACTCTTTGCGCCCAGCAGGCGAAAACAAAACCAGGCAATCCTGTTATCGACGGATGGTATGCGGATCCTGAAGGTGTTATTTTCGGTAACAAGTATTGGATCTTTCCGACCTACTCGGCCAAATACAGGCAACAGGTTTTTTTGGATGCCTTTTCTTCAACAGACATGGTGACCTGGAAAAAATATCCGAAGATCATTGATACATCCATTATTAAATGGGCCCATATGGCTATGTGGGCACCAGGCATTGTAAAAAAGGACAATAAGTATTTTTTATTCTTTTCGGCAAATGATATTCAAAGCAAAGCAAGGAACGGTGTGAAGGACGATACGCTTGGCGGAATCGGTATTGCAGTAGCTGATAAACCAGATGGTCCTTATAAAGATTATTTAGGCAAGCCACTGATTAACCAGTTCTATAATAATGCACAGCCGATCGACCAGTTCGTATTTCAAAATAAAGACGGGCAATATTACATCATCTATGGCGGGTGGGGACGATGCAATATTGGAAAGCTCAATGAAAATTTTACTTCTTTGGAAAAATTCCCCGATGGTAATTTAGTGAAAGAGATTACCCCAAAAGATTATGTAGAAGGGCCTACCCTATTCATCAGAAAAGGAAAATATTATTTGATGTGGTCTGAAGGTGGTTGGACAAACGGCACTTATAAAGTAGCCTATGCCATTTCAGATTCTGTATTTGGACCCTTTGAAAGGGTTTCCACTATTTTGGAAGCTGACTCAAGTGTTGCGACTGGTGCGGGCCACCATTCAGTGATCAACATCCCAAACACTGATGAATGGTATATTGTATACCATAGGCGACCCATCCCAAACCTTGACCGCGACCACCGGGTAACCTGTATAGATAAACTTTATTTCAATAAAGATGGAACTATTAAAAATGTAAAGATGACTTTTGATGGAGTAAGGCGTAAACTGAAAGGGAAGTAATCCCGATCGCTATCGGGATGAGATTTGAAATTATTATGTACTTAGCTGTATTGCTACTATCATCGTCCGTTGTGTCACTCACTTGTACTGCAACAATTCTATTCAGCATTAATGATTGTTACTTACAGCGGCCTGCCTGAGCGAAGCGAAGGGTTAAGTAATCCTATTCTGCAGAATTGACCCCTCCTGGCGGACTGAAAAAATGATGGAAAAGATTTTGAGGAAATTTGAGATTTGATCCCAATAGCTATCGGGATCAAATCTCAAATCTTATCTTTTAATTGTTACGTTGCAGTGACCGTTTGCACTCTCAACGTATAACAAGAAGTTGAACTATTTCCATTACCTGCCGGAAATACTTTCGCATAATAAACACCCGGCTCAACCATCAATGAGACCGATTCATTTTTTGAACCCCTATTTTTTGAAATACCAATTTGCACCCCGCTGCCATTGAATACAGCAAGATCATAGTTGGAAGGCAAGTTAGTTAACCAAACATTGATCGTCCCATGGGAATTGATCGTGAATTTATAATAATCGATATCACTTACTGATGCTATGGTTCCTTTTACATCTGTATTCAGATTGATTGCTGCAGCGCCGCCGATAGATCCGTTTGTACTAATATCATCAGGTCCGGGACAACCTGATACAACCGGAGGTGTCGATCCTGATCCTGTTGTTGAAAATTGCGAATTAGTATAAGTACTGGCTTCTGTAAGGCTGCAATTCGTATATACTCTCCAGTCATAGGTTGTGGAGGCAGACAAAGAATATAAATTGACCGATGTTCCATAGGTACCGGAGGTTGCAACGATCCAGTTAGCGGATGAAGTTGGTTTATACTGAACTGTATAAACAAGTGCCCCGCTTACAGCATTCCAATTTAATGTTGCCGTGGTAGATGCAATATTAGATGCGGAAAGTCCGCCAGGAGCAGCACATGAACCCATTCCTTGTGTTGTAAACTGCGTTTCGGTATAACTGCCCGAACCAGCACTACAGTTAGCGCTTACTCTCCAATGATAAGTAGTATTTGCATCCATTCCGTATAATGACCATTGTAAAGAGGTTGTAGCATTCGCAATAAGGACCCAGTAGGACCAACTTGCATTTCTATATTCAACATTATAACTTGTCGCACCACTAACGGCGTCCCATTGAGCCAAGGCAGCTGTCGCCGTAATACCTGTAGTTGAAACCCCGCCAGGAGTACCACATGCATCAGATGTTCCCGTTGATTGTGTAGTGATCTCTATTTGTGCGTCGCTGCTTTCTACCGGTGGTTGTTCGTTGATTGAAAGTTCTTTGTTACAACTAATAATACCAGTTGTGATTGCCAATGCCAGCACCCATCCGAATCGCTTCATGATTTTTTAATTTTAAGTGTATGTAAATAAGATTGAGAAAACATTTTTTGGCCGGTCCGGTCAAAAAAACCTAATTAACTTTTCAGAGGGCATTTAACATTTCAGATGGCTTTGAAATTCAACTGGTGGAATGTATCGGCCAATAAGACGACGACATTGCATATAACCATCGGAATTTGTAAGTAAAATTTTTTAATAAGGATAGGGGCGATTTTAGTTCAATAATAATCAAGAACGCTCCCACGTTTGACAAGAACAATGCCACAATAGGCCATTGAATTTAATTTCAAATATCTTTTTGACTATCCTAACAAATGATCGCCCTACTCCATTTATATATGTGAAGTATGGCATTTCAGTGACAATCATTATTCTTTATTGATTTGAAGAAGAAGAAGGAATACCACGGAGAACGATGTATAACAGCGCAGCCATCAATTAATATCTTACTTCAAGTTCTTCTCCTGTAAGATCAAAATAGAGATTTTGAAGCTGGTGAAGGTATTGACATGCAAATTCGCCAACACCAATGTTTGCCCGGATGGAATTGTCGGCCAGAATTCGGATCGTTATTGGTTCTTTCCTGTAACTGCGATATTGATCATTCGCATCATTTTTTTCAAATCCGCATTTTTCAAGAATTTCGTCGCTAAGCGGAATAGGTTCGAATTCCTCCAAAGGTCCGTGAGCCGTTTGTGTTTGCAATATATCGTCTTCAAATGGTTCTGACCTGCGTTCTATTCCGGGAGATATATATCCTATTTTGTCAGGGAATATTGAAGTGACTTCAATCGGAAAAGGAAAAAGAGATATTTCCGGAGAGGATAGTTTTGAATTCCAAAAAATAAAATTGCCGATTCTCAGTTCATTTGCTTTAAGCATACTATAAAATTACAAACTGCGTAACGATGGTACAAACCGACCAAAGAATCATCGGCAGGCCCCAATCATATTCATTGTTTGTTGCCTGCTCCTTCGGAGCAGATGCTTAGTTACAAACCATGCCCGCCCGTCCGGTCAGGCGGGCATAACGATTCTATACTTGTTATATTTCTTATAAAGTTGAAAAAGTTTGAACACTACGCACAATGAGAGGGATTTCAACATGCATAACATTGCGACCAATTTTCTTTTCTTCGAGAGTCTTATAATCGCATCACATATGTTATACCTTATCCTGTTGCGGAGAGGAACATTTTTAAGAAGAAGAAAGAAGCACTACCGACAACTAGGGGATATTATTCCTTTACAAACTTCGCAGTGTCTTACTACAAATAATGTTCTTAACAGGTTAACTGGTTAAATAATTGCTCATAAGCTGTCCTTTCCTGAGGAGTAATCACTGAACAACCAAGCATGTCGTTAAGCGCTGTTTTATACGCCTGGCAATTTGTCGTAGATGGGTTTGTCGTATAAGTAATTTGGGCCGCATTAACTTTACTGACAAGTTCAGTACAATCCGATAGTTTTTTTCCACAACTAATGGTTAGAGTTGAAGCAATGACGAGCATTGCAATACTCAAAAGAAAATTTTTCATAATAGTAATTTTGGTTAGGTTAAAAAAGGAAACAAGAAAATTAACATTAATAAAATGCGGATAATAAGCATAACCTGCGAACTAACCACAGGATAATTGATAGGGACACGATGGAACGATGGTGCTACACTATCCTAAGGTAAAGTTTTCCGAGAATAAAAACCGAAAAGCCGAGTATTATTTCCTGCTTGCCTCGTCCTTCCGGGCAATTGCTTCCTCAATCCCGATAGTCCCGATAGCTATCGGGATCGGGATCGGGACCAGGCACACTAATCCTATATTTTTACTATTCTTTATTGGTTTGAAGAAGAAAGGTAAACTACAGACAACGAGGGAAATTAAAAAATGCTTCTATTAATTAAAGACTACCTTCATCGCTTCACCTAAAAATATTATTATGAGAGTAAAATTTCAAAACACGATTTGCGTTGCTGTTATTGTATTGTTGTCCGCGTGTTCAAATGAAAAACGAGTATCTGCAATTGACATGGGAAAAGCCAGAGTTGAAATACAAGCAATGGAAGATGCCTATGCAGCGGCTGAAAAAG
>Ga0075420_100003035_pt1 | contig 14604 bp, 7 predicted proteins | sample SoiMetdeltSBSDD4_FD_75296 | JGI IMG/M metagenome (GOLD analysis project Ga0075420, IMG submission 75296) | Bulk soil microbial communities from a Populus tree surrounding site in Tennessee, USA - Soil MetaG P. deltoides SBSDD4 | ecosystem: Environmental > Terrestrial > Soil > Tree plantation... | reverse complement strand
TTGTGGTGGCGTTGCGCGTGCGGAATTCTGTCGCGCGCCTACGGTCTGGCCCCAGAGCATCCAGCCGACACAGACGGCCACGAGGATTCGTGCGAGCACACCCGTAGTCTGTCTCAGATCTGGTGTAGATTGCACCGCGAAAGGAATTGAACATGGATCGAAGAACGTTCCTGGCAGCAACGGTGGGAGCCGCCGCGTTGCGAACGGTGGGACACGCGCAGGCGCCGCAACAGATATCTCCGGTGCCGACGCCGCGCGACTGGTCACGCCTCGAGCCGATTGCGTATCCCGATCCCGACGTCGTCGCCCTCGATCCTCGCTTCCGCCAGTACGTCGTAGGGAACACCACCATTCGGCGACATCACATCGGCACGCTGTGGGCCGAGGGGCCGGCATGGAACGGCGTCGGCCGCTATCTCGTGTGGAGCGATATCCCCAACAACGTGCAGATGCGCTGGATCGAAGAGGATGGACGAGTGACGACGTTCAGAAATCCGGCCGGTTACAGCAACGGGAATACGTTCGACTACGAAGGGCGGCAGTTGTCGTGTGAGCACGGCGGCCGCCGCGTTGTCCGATACGAGCCGAACGGCACCGTGACGACGATCGCCGAGCGCTTCGATGACAAACGGCTCAACTCGCCGAATGATGTCGTCGTTCACCCTGACGGTGGGATCTGGTTTACCGATCCGTTCTACGGTATTCGCGGCAACTACGAGGGCTTCAAGGCGAAGCAGGAATCGAAGGAGTCGGTCTATCGGGTGGATGGCAAGAGCGGTCAGATCGCCAAGGTCACGGACGAAGTCGGACAACCGAATGGCCTCTGCTTTTCGCCTGACTACAAGAAGCTGTACGTCGCGGATACCGGCATGCCGCGTGAAATCAAAGCGTGGGACGTCGACGGTGGACAACTGCGCAACGGCAAGCGCTTCGTGCAGTTCGATATTCCCGGAACCGGCACGCCATCAGCCGCAGACGGCATTCGCTGCGATGCTGATGGCAACATCTGGGCCGGCGCACGTCCCGGCGTCCAGGTCTTTGCGCCGAACGGCGATCGCATCGGCATGATTCGTCTACCCGAGACGTGCGCGAACGTTTGCTTCGGCGGCGCTCGTCGCAATCGCCTGTTCATGACGGCGAGCCAGTCCCTGTACAGCGTGTACGTCGAGACTGTCGGAGCGCACATCGCGTAATTGAAACCACGAAGACCACGAAGGTTAAAGCCACGATCATCGGCAACCCGGTCAGAGCACGACTCGTAGATATGCGAGCCAGTACCCTCATACAGGTTCGACGCGGTATCGGTTCGAGGAGCTCGCAGAAGGCGTTGCAGATTGGCAGCCAAAGCGCAGGCGGGCCTGAAGGCCCGCCTCTACATCCAGGCCGGTCTAAAGACCGGCCTCTACGTGCCGTCCATCAACCTCTTGGCCTGGTTGATCGCCACTGACGCCGGCGTCAGGCTCATCGCCCAGTCGCGGACCCACGCGGCCATAGGATTGCTCCACTGTGCGATCGCGCCGAAGCGGCGCGAGGCGCGGACGATGCCGTTGGCGCGGGCGACGCGTCGTTGCTCGTAGCGAGTGAGCGCCTCTTCGATCGAAGACGATGCGGCGAGGCATTCGTCGAGAACGACTGCATCCTCGATGGCCTGGCCGGCGCCCTGTCCGAGGTTGGGCGTCATCGGGTGCGCGGCGTCACCCAGCAATGCCACTCGTCCGGCGTGCCAGCGCTCGATCGGATCGCGATCGTAAATATCGGTGCGCAGGATGCGATCGGGCGGCGTCGCTTCGATGATGGCGGCCACCGGCTCGTGCCACGATCCGAAGCGCGCCATGAGGTCACGGCGCACGTCGACGTCCTGTCCGTCGGGTGGCGCATTCGCGACCGCGAACCAGTAGATCTCACCGAACCCGATCGGTACGATTCCGAATCGCTCGCCTCGTCCCCAGCTCTCGCTCGTTCGAGAGGGGAGCGCGACGCTGTTGCTCGGCGTGACCCCGCGCCAGCTCGTATATCCTGAATAGACGGGTGCACCGGTTCCGACCAGTTGGGCGCGGACGCTCGAGTGAAGGCCGTCGGCGCCCACGAGCAACTCCGCGTTTACGCGTTCGCCATTTGCGAGCGCCACGTGGACCGACCGACCGTCCTGCTCGAAGGAGGCGACCTGCGCGGCCGTCATCACGGCGTCGGCGCCAACGCCGTCGAGCAGAGCGGCGTGAAGCCGTCCTCGGTGCAACGCAACGAGTGAGGCTCCCATCGCACGGTAGACTTCGGTGAGATCGACTTCGGGCCCCAGTTGTCGCCCGCGCGAGTTCAGGATGACGGCGCGCTCGACGACCATGCCCGCCCTCATCACAGCCTCACCGAGCCCCAACTGTTGGAGCGCCTTCACTCCATTGGCCGGCAAGGCGATCCCGGCGCCCGCCGTGGTGAGCTGACTCGCGCGCTCGAAAACAGTGACGCGAACACCTCGCCGTTGCAGGGCGACTGCGAGCGCGAGGCCGCCGATCCCGGCACCGGCGATGACGACCTTCGAGACCATCGGGGACTATCGTACTTGGGGAAAATCGACGGGAGTAAGCACGATGACCTCTGTCAACTCCCAACTCCCAAGTCCCAACACCGGTTGGCAATTGACATTGGAAGTTGGGAGTTGGAGGTTGGGAGTTGATCACCGGCCGGCGGCCGCGGTGAGCGCGTTGAGATCGTCGCGCGCGAAGGTATTGGTGGGATCAATGGCGAGCGAGCGCTGCAGGTGGGCGATCGCTTCGTCGCGAGCGCCGGTTTCGGCCAGTGCGGCTCCGAGGTGCCAGTGAGACTGCGCAGAATTCGGATCGACTCTCAATGCGTTTTGAAAGGCATCGATGGCGTCATTCATGGCACCATGCGACGCGCGATCGACGCCGACGGCGTTGTACATCTCGGCGCTTTCGGGAACGATCGCGCCCAGATAAGTACTTCCGGCCACGCGTCGAGGTGCGCCGTCGTTGGTTGTTTCTGCGAGGCGAGCCCCCTCCGCGGCCGACGCGCGATATGCGAGATCGATCAGCCGCATATACAAATCCAATCCAGCGACCGCCGGGACGGGTCTACCGTCGGCGAAGCACCGCGGACACCAGTCCGGAAGCTGGCTGAGATCGACGACCGTTGCCGGGACATCCTCGCCGGGGTTGAGCGCCGAGAGCACGCTGTGCTCGGTGAACGGCCAGTCGTCGGTCACTGGACGGGTACCGCGAGTAGCGTCCCTGAGTCTTCGCGCGGATCCGACGAACATGCCTGCGATTTCTCGCACGCTACCCAGATCGACGCGGGTCAGATCCTCATGCACTGGGCGCCGCTGCGCGAGCGCTGCCGCGATGCGGGCGGGGTCGAGCTCTATCGTGCTCGCGGTGCCGACGAGCAGAAGATCGGCCTGCGCTCCCGAAAGCAGCACAGAATGCGGGAAGACGTCGATGAAGGCGCGAATCATCGACAGCGCCGTGGCCGTCGGCACCTGATAGGCCGGGAGCCACTGACTGATGAACCCGCGCGGCGCCAGCCGCGATCGCGCCAGTTCGTAGAACTCCTTTGAATACAGTGACCCGACGCCGGCGTAGGCTATCGGCGGCGGCTCGAGCGTGATCAGATCGTACGAGCCCGGCGCCTGCATCTGGAGATGCTGCCGTCCATCGTTGACGAATACGGCGACCCGCGGGTCGGCGAGCACCGAGTGATTGGCGTCGGCGAAATACGACGCGTGCTCGAGAATGCCGCGCGAGAGATCGGCGACCTCCACGCGGTGGATCGAAGGATGACGCGTAACAGCGTCCGTTGTGTTGCCCACGCCAAAGCCGATCACGAGCACTGACGCTGGGTCGTCCATCATCAGCAGAGGGACATGCGCCAGCGCGCGCATGTAGCGTTGCGACAGCCGCGCGGTCGACGACATCGCGTGACCGTTGGTCAGCAGCAGCCGCCCATCCCGCGCGTCGGTGATGGTGATGACTTCGGTCAACCCTTCTCGCTGCGCCAGGATCCGCGGCGCCCCGCTCACGGTGCCCAGGGCGCGTCGGATCACGAAGTCGCCCGGCAGGATCAGGCATACGGCGACCGCCGATCCCGCAGCGAGAATCGAACCCGCGAGCAGGCCGACAGGCGGACGAGCGAGTGTAGAGCGCGCGCACAAGTACAATGGCGCGATGGCCAGTGCGGATACGCCGGCGAGGAATGCGGCACTGCCCTGGATCCCGAGCCGCGGCAGCAGAACGAAACCGGTTGCGATCGATCCGCAGACGGCACCCACTGTGTTTGCGAGATACAGGCTGCCGGCGCGGCGCGCCACCATCGCCTCTGCCTGCTGGACGAGGGCATTGGCCAAAGGGAAGCTGACACCCATGACGACCGATGGCGCTCCAGCAAGCAGCAGCACAGGCAAGACGTCGAACCCGATCTCGGTCAGGCGGGGCACCGTGGCATTGGCGGCGCTCGCCGCGGCTTCGATTGGCCGCGCATCGGCCAGCAGCACGCTCGCGATCGCAGTGATGGCGAACACCGCCTGCGCAACGATCAGCCACGCGGCCGTGTGCTGCGTCCGTCGTGACAGATGACCTCCTGCCAACGCACCGAGTCCGATGCCCGTGAGCACGACGGTCAGCAGCAGCGCGAACACGGCGCGAAATCCTCCGAGCAGGATGGTGGCGTGGCGAAACCACAAAATCTCCATGCCGAGCGCGGCGAACCCTGTCAGCGCGAGAGCCATCGCCGTGAAGACGACGGGGTCAGACCCCTTGAGTCGATGCTTGTCAAGGGGTCTGACCCCACCCTTCGAGGGTGCCGTGGCAATTGCCAGCGCGATCACGCCGGCCGCCACATTGAGAGCGACGGCCATCATCTGCGTTCGAAGAAGGCCGACTGCCGGAACGAGCACGAGGTCGGTCAGAAAGCAGCCGAGCGCCGCGCCCGCGGTGTTCGCAGCATAAAGCGCAGCAATCCGGCCCGGTGCGATCGAAAGATCTTCTCGCACCAGATGCCGGATCAGCAGTGTGAGCGTCCCCCCCATGAGAATCGTGATCGGGAGCAGCAATCCGACAGACAAGCCAAGTCGTGCGAGGTAAGTCGCCAACGACGGCACGTACCAGCCGTTGGCGCCTTGCGTGTAGGAGGAGAGCGCCGCCCCCAGCGGACCGAGGTGCGGCATCGTCATCGAGATGCCGAACCCAAGGAGGGCGATGACGAACTCGATCTTCGCGTAGGCGCGCAGCAGCGAGCCTGGCTCGCGGGCGTAGCGCCGATCGGCCCACGCCCCAACCAGGTGACTGCCGACGCCGAGGCCGAGCATGAATACGGCGACGACGAGCGCCGCAGAGTGGATGGTGTTGCCGAAAACGTTGCCGAAGGCGCGGACCCAAACTACCTGGTAGATGAGTCCGCTTGCCCCGGACGCAAAGAACGCGACGTAGATCAGCAGCGCACTGCGCTCCAATCTCTAGAACTGGAACCTGAACCCCAACTGCACCGTGCGTGCGGCGTACGAGAGATTGGGACTCGCGACCGGTTGTCCAAACGTCCCGCTCGTCTCAGTCAGGTTGTACGCACCGAAGTTATCGTGGTTGAACAGATTGAACACTTCAGCGAAGCCGGCGATCGACGCGCGTCCGCCCAGCCGGATCCGTTGCTGCGCTCGCATCTCGACGCGATGGATCGGCTCGCCCACGAAATTCTGGCGCGGGATGATCGTGCCGTCGAGGCGCATGCGATCGACGCTCGCGATCTGCAGTCCGCGCGCATCGCAGCCGCACACGACCTGCGAGCGCTGGCCGGAGCCGTAGAAGTAGATGCCGCTCAGCTGAAACCCCTTCCCCACTTCCCAGATGCCGTTGAACACGAGGCGATGCCGCTGATCGCCCTCTGCCAACGAGCGTTCACCGCCGAGATCCTTCGCGACCGGGAAAGGCACTTCCGTAAAGCCGCTGATCGGCTGTGGATCCTGATCCCAGAGACCAGACAGCGTGTAGGTGAGTGTGCCCTGCCAGTTGTCGCTCATTCGCTTCGTGACGCTCGTCTGCAAGCCGTGGTAGTCGGACTGGCCGGTATGCGGAATCATCCCGACCACACCGTAAGTTGGGAACGCGCGATGCGCAACATCGGAGTAGGGCCAGGGATTCCCGGTTGCGGGATCGAACGTGATGTTCACGTTGTCCTGGATCGACTTCTCGTCGCGACTGCGGATGTTCACGTAATTGATGTCGACCGCGGCGCGTGTGCCGAACTGGTGCTGCACTCCGATGGAGGTCTGCCAGCTGTGGGTCACGTGCGAGTACTCCGGGATCGGGGCCTGCTCCTGCAGATCGCGCAACAGGCATCCGGGCCGGTTGTTGACGTTGCAGAATCGCTGGAGCGCCTGGTCGTAGGTGGGCAATGGGCCATTGAATGGGTTGCTGGCAAAGTCGGGACGTCCGTCGTTGTTGACGCGAATGACGGCGATCGTCAGCGGGCTCTGCGGCCACAACACGTTCGTATTGAGGATGTCGTTGTAATACATCCCCGAGCCGCCCCTGATCACCGTCCTATCGGAGAGCTGGTACGCGAATCCGAGCCGCGGCTGCACGTTGTTCGCATCCTGCGGTCGATCGGGCATGGAGAACGGCGGGAAGTCGACGTACTGCGCGAACGCGTTCCAGATCAGGTCGTATCGCAAGCCGAGGTTGAGCGTCAGTCGCGACCCCATTCTCCAGTCGTCCTGGAACCACGCGCCGTACTTCCACATGTACAAAGGAGTCAGGAACGTCGATTCGTCCGAGACGCCGACCTGGTAATTGGTGGAGATTCTGGAAAGCTCGTTGAGTGCCCACGTGTCGGCATTGAATGCGTCGAGCATGATCTGCTCGATGTTGGCCGGCACCGGACCGTTGTTGGCGGTGAGGACGCCGCCGCAGCGGTTGCAGTTGCGCGTGCTGTCGAGGAGGTGCAGGTACTCGCCGCCGGCCTTGATGTCATGGCGCCCAGCGCCGTCGAAGAACATCGAGAAGTTGTCGCGGAACGTATAGACGTTCTGATTGCGATAGCGCGGAAGGTTGTTGTTTCGTCCGGTCTGAAATCCTCGGAAGGTGATGTTGGGGCCATCCGTCGTGATGCCGTTAGGCGACTGCCAATGATTCGACCACGACGTCAGGCTTACCTGGTCGATGCCATAGTGGGCGTAGCCGGCCCTGAACTCATTGAGCGAGCGGTTGCTGAGGACCTGTGTGAACTGGCCAATCACGTCCGTCGATTTCTCCTCGTTGCGGTTGGTACCCGACGGATGGTTGGTGTTTCCGGGTCCGAACGGCTCGGACAGGATCGCGTGGTTCACCTTGCCCATGAGGCGAATATTCGAGGACAACTCGTAATCGCTGCGAACGCCCGCAAGCTTGACGCTTCTGGTCCCCTTCAGTTCGACGTTGAATGCCGGGTATGGTGTCTGCCAGATCGAGGTCAGTGGCTGGTGCTCGTACTCGTAGTTGCCAAAGTAATGCAGTTTGTTGGGCACGATGGGACCCCCGACCGTGCCGCTGATCTGCTGGTTTGAGTAGGGGAGGACGCGATTCAGCACGGGATCGGGTGCGTTCCAATCGCTGGTGCGGAAGTTCCCGACGAGCGATCCCGACAGGTTGTTCGTGCCCGATTTGGTGACCGCGTTCACCTGGACGCCTGATGAGCGTCCCTGCGTGGCGTCGAACCGGTTGGAGATGAACTCGAACTCGGCGATCGAATCGTTGCTGTAGCGGGCCTGGTTCCCGGTGCCGAGGTTGGAAGTGACCTGCAGGCCATCGACGTTGAGCTGGAATTCGCGAACGTCGCCGCGATCCTGCACCGGTGTGGCGCCCTGCGCGTTGGTTCGATTCCCGGGGGCGAGCAGCGCCAGTGACATCCAGTTGCGGCCCTGTGACGGGAGCTCCGTGATCTGGCGCGGGTCGATATTCCCGGACACCTTTGACGATGTCGTTTCGACGAGCGGTGATTCGCCGGTCACGGTTACCGTTTCAGCCAGCGTCGAGGGCGACATCTGCATGTTGATCGAGGCCGTCTGTCCCACCAGCACCTCGACCCCGCTTTGCGAGACGGTCGTGAACCCGGGCAGCTGCGCCGTAATTCGATACAACCCGACGCGCACGGCGATCTGATACGTGCCGCGTCCGTCGGTGACAGCGACGAAAGTGTTTCCAGACGCTTCGTGCAGAGCCTGAATCGTGACCCCTGGCAGGACGCTGCCTGTCGAGTCGGTCACCGTGCCGTTCAGTGTGGCTTCCTGCGCGTACGCAGCCGCGGGGAGTTGACAAAACACCAAGACGGCGAAAAGCAGTCGCTTCATCACATCGACCCCCTGACTCCAGACAAAGAGAAGGCTGTGATTCCAATGACTACACAGAAGAGCACCGACTTGCCCGAATGAACCGCCGGTGCCGAAACATCGGCGGCCAAGAGTGGACGGATTCTAGGAGTGCGATCAAGCCATGTCAACATCGCGTCGCACTATGTCGCGCAGCAGAGCTATCGCTGGCTGTTTGATAAGCTCTCGCCGTGGACCAGCCCACGTTCCTCACCAACGCGGTGACGAATGCTCAACCGACGACCGGGCCCGCGTCGCCGGCACCCCCGATTCAATTCGCACCAGGTGCCATCATTTCGGGTCGATACCGGCTCGTGGCACTCCTCGGCAAGGGCGGGATGGGTGAGGTTTACCGCGCCGAGGACCTGATTCTCGATCAGCCGGTTGCGTTGAAGTTCCTCCCCGCCGGCGCGGACAACGAGTCCAGGCTCGGTCAGTTACACAACGAGTTGCGCGTTGCCAGGCAGGTGTCTCACAAAAACGTGTGCCGGCTGTACGACCTTGGTGAGGCGAGCGGTCATCGGTTTCTCACCATGGAGTACGTCGACGGCGAGGCGCTCGCCTCGCTGTTGCGCCGCATCGGGCGGCTGCCGCATGACAAGGCGGTGCAGATCGCACGACAACTATGCGCCGCGGTGGCGGCGGCGCACGAGCGCGGGGTGATTCATCGCGATCTCAAACCCGCCAACGTAATGATCGACGGCGAAGGGGATGTCCGTGTCACTGATTTTGGCATCGCGACCGCCAAACCGGACAGCGTCGAATTCGTCGGCACGCCGCAGTACATGGCGCCGGAGCAGTTCTCCGGCGGCGCCGCATCGATCAAGACCGACATCTACGCCCTCGGCCTGATCCTGTTCGAGATCTTCACCGGACGCCGTGCGCAGGAAAGCAAGACGCTCGAGGATCTGAAGCGTTTTCATCAGACCGGAACACACACGACACCCTCGTCGATCGTTCGCGATCTCGATCCCGCGGTGGAGCGCGTGATCCTGCGATGCCTCGAGCGTGACCCGGATCGACGGCCGGCATCGGCGCTCGTGATCGCGGCGGCATTGCCCGGCGGAGATCCGCTTGCCGCTGCCCTCCAGGCGGGAGAGACGCCGTCACCCGATGTGCTCGCCGCTGCCGCTGAATCCCATGCGCTTGCCGTCGGATGGGGCGTGGCACTCGTGTCGTTCGTCATCGTCGGGCTGCTCGTGTTCGCGGGAATGTCGCAACGCTCCTCGGAGGCTGGCCGTGTGCCACTCGCCGATCCACCGGATGTGCTGATCAACCGCGCCGAGCAAGTGATCAAGACGTTCGGCTATTCCGATTCGGTCGGCGATACCGCGTCCGGCTTCATGGCCGCTGACGACTATCGCCAGTGGCTTCGGAGGCAGGCGCTTGGGCCGACGAGATGGGATGTATTGTCGACGGGAGATCCGTCGGGCATTCTCTTCTGGTACCGCAGCAGTCCGCGCCAGATCCTCCCGGTGGAGGAGGACACCGTCTCACTGGACGATCCGCCGTCGATCGAAACGGGCATGCGCGAGGTCGTGCTGGATCCGCGCGGACGGCTGCAACGATTCCGGTCGGTGCCGCCGCAGTTCGACGAGAGCACTGGTCCTGCCGCGCCCCTTCCGTGGAACACGTTGTTCGAGGCGGCCGGCCTGTCGATGTCGTCGTTCGTCGAAGTGACGCCCCAATGGGCGCCACCCGACTACGCCGATGTGCGCGCGGCGTGGACGGGTCCGCATCCCACCGTCAAGGACGTCACCCTGCGCATCGAGGCGGCCGCGTATCGCGGCAAGCCGGTGTTTTTCGATGTCATCGGTCCGTGGACGGATCCCGAGCGCATGGAGCCTGAAAGACGATCGGCGGCGGATCAGATTTTCATCGCCTTGATCTTCACGATATTCGCCGTGATGATTGCCGCTGCCGGCGTGCTGGCGCGTCGGCACATCCACACCAGTCGCGCCGATCGCCGCGGCGCGTGGCGCGTGACGTCGTATCTGGCGATTGCGGGGCTCCTTTCCTGGGTCTTGCGCGCCAGTCACTCGTCGAGTCTGGAAGGCGAGATCGGGCTGTTCTTCCGATCTGCAGGAATCATTGCCTTGCTGGGAGCGGTCTTCTGGACCCTCTACGTGGCCGTCGAACCGTACGTGCGACGGCTCTGGCCGGATGCGCTCCTGGGGTGGTCGCGTCTGCTCACAGGACATATTCGCGATCCGCGTGTCGGCCGCGATCTGCTGATCGGAATGGTCTTCGGCCTCGCCCTCATTCTCGTCGACGTGGGCAAAGCGACGATCATCCCCGCGCTTGGCTTTTCGGCACCGTATGCACGCTACGGTTTCGGCGAGGAGATGTATGGCGACAGCGCCGCGGCGTTCTGGGCAGTCCTCATCGTGAGCGTCAATGCAATCGACGGCGCGCTCTTCGTCGCTTTCGGCATCGTCATTGCCCGGCTCGTGTTGCGGATTCGCTGGCTGGCGATCGTTGTCACGATGTTCTTCTTGTCGCTGACAGCGGTCTATGACATGTCGGCGATGCCGTATTCGGTCGTCTTTCCGCTCGCCAGCGGGGCACTGCTGACACTGCTTGCGATGCGGTTCGGTCTGCTGTCGCTCGTTGTCGCGTGGTTCACGTGGAGGTTGCTCGCCGCGGTTCCGATGACGCTCGAGTTCTCGCATTGGCGGGCGATGCCGTCCAACTGGACGCTCGCGATTCTCGTCAGCCTCGCGCTCTTCGGCTTCTACGCCTCGCGCGCGGGGCAGCCGTTGTTCGGGTCGATCCTCGGGGAGGAGACATCGTAGGCGCCGCGTCCGTTGCGGCAAAGGATCGCGCCAGTGACTCGAACATCCCGATTCCCTGCTCGAGCAGCGTCCCATCGTCGGGGTGCATCAAGCGCAGGCCTTCGACCATGTGCATGACGGCCGGCGCCTCCGGCGCGGCATATCGCGTTTCCTTGAGATCGAGATCGTGGACGATGCGGCCGATTCGGGTGACTATCGGATCGCGAATCGCGAACCGCTCGGCGAGGACTTCAAAGGTGCATCTATCGGCTTCGTGACTGAAGTCGCCGCCGAACATGTCAAACGACACCTCTGCGTCTCGCCGTTGATCCGAGAACGCAAACGTAGCGCGCGGGTCGATGAACCGGCGGATCAACCACGCTGATGCCATGCGATCGACGCCCGGACGCGGGCGCGTCACCCACCGCCGCCGTTGGAACGCATCCGTCGATAGATGGGGCCGTTCGGCGCGAGATGAGACGTTGAGCGGAGCCGCGACTGCCTCAAGTGCGTTGAGCGCTTCGGCGGCGTCCTGCCTGCCGAGAGCGCCGAAGAGATCGCGTTCAATGATGGCATCGAAGCGAGATCGCAAGTTTCGCGCCGCGGTTGCCAGGCGTCGGCTCTTTGGTGCCGGCGAGGTACGACCCTTCACACGCTGCGTTTGGCGGGCGGTGGAGACGAGGCGGTCCGCGTCGCGTTTGATCTCGCGATACTCCGCTTGAGCGGTTTGTCGAAAGCGAGCCACGAGCGCCTCCTCGTCTGTCGAGTCCACGAATTCGGCCGCGAAGATGGTGGCCTCGCCGCCGCCGTCGACGATCTCCCGCCGAATCCACTCGAAATCCTCACGGCCCTGGGCGGACTGCGGGAGGATATATACGGCGTTTCTCCACAGCACGGCGCCAAGTTGCTGCAAGCGCCGCCACGCCTTCACTCGCGCATTGGATGGACGTGCCAGGATCGTGAACGCGAGCAGCAGCCATTGACGTCGTCCGGCCATGCGTCGAGTCAGTCCTTCAGCAGGTCAACCGGTTCCGCGCGCCCGGCTCTGACTGACGCCAGGTAGCTGGCGCCGGTGGATACAAGCAGCATGGCAACCAGAACGTAGACGGCCGTCCAGCGATCAGGGGAGACGGTTGTGGACACCGACCGCGTCACTGCCGGCACGGCAGCCGCGCCGGCCACCACTCCTGCAACGAGACCGATTCCGATCGGCCGGAACTCGTCGCGGACCATCAACCACCGCAGATCGCGGCGACGGGCGCCGATCGCTGCGCGGATCGCCAGATCTCGACGACGTGCACCGGCCGCGTACGCCGTTGCCCCGTACATCCCGAGGAGCGCAAGGCATAAAGCGACGTAGCCGAAAACATCGATCAAGAGCACGTGAGCGCGTGTCGGGGCCATCGCCCCCGCGAGCACTCGCGACAGTGTCTGTACATTGGAGGCGGCTATTTCAGGATCGACCTCGTAGACGATGCGGCGTAGGTCGCCTGCCGAGAGTGCGTCAGGTTGGTTCACCCGAACGACCCAGTACATTCGTGCCGCGACCGGCCCGATCTGAAACGCCGGCATTTGATGAAGCGGCACATACACGTCGGCGGTGGCATCGCCATCGATCCCAGACTGCTTGACGTCCGATGCGACGCCTACGACCTGCATGTCCGGATATGACGCAGCTGGTGCGAGGGCGAGATGTTGCCCAACGGCATTGGCACTCGGCCAATGCCGACGTGCGAAGGTCTGACTCACGATGGCCACAGGACCGCGTCGTTCCAGATCTGACGCGTCGAACTCCCGACCAGCGAAAATGCGTATTCCCGCCGCGAGAAAGTAGTTCGGGCCGGCGATTCGAAAGTGCGCTTGCGGGACCTGGTCCGGCGGCGGCACTGGTCGATCCGGGAACTCGACGTCAGCCGTAGACAGCAGACCGCTCAAGGGTAGTAGCGAGATCGCGCCCGCAACAGACGCTGGCGCCCGCGTGGCGATCCGCTGCTGGACGTCATCGTGGAACCGCGCGATCGAGTCGCGGGTGTTGTAGCGCGTCGGCGGCAAAGACAGTTGGACCGTGAGCGTGTCATCAGCCGCGAAACCGGGGTCATATCGCTCCAGTGTATCGAGCGCGCGGCCGGCGGCCGCCACGCACAAAATCAGCGCAGTCGAACCGGCCAGTTGCAACATCACGAACGTCCGTCGCAGTGCGCCCTGTCGTCGACTTCCGGCGATGCGGCCTGTGACCATGTGGCCTGCAGCGATCTCGCGTGACGCCCCCCACGCCGGAATCGCCCCCGCGATCATCCCGACCACGACTGATATGAGGCACGCGAACGCAATCACCGGCGTCCGAACGGACATCACCGGCAGCCGCGGGAAGTCGGACGGAGCCATGAGTCGCCAGGCGGGGATCGCTGCCGAGGCGAGCATGAGGCCGACGATTCCGCCGCCGATGGCCAGGAGACCGCCCTCAGTCATCAACAAGGCCGCCACGCGCGCACGGGTCGCGCCGAGCGCAAGCCGAAGCGAGATTTCCGCCTGGCGTTTGAGACCGCGAATCAGCAGGAGGTTGGCCAGGTTGCCCGTGCCGATGCCGACGAGAATGCTCACGAGCACGAACAGCGTCCACAGAATCTGCCGGTAATCACGCACGATCTCGGCGTGAAGCGGATAGAGGCTGACGCCAATTTTTCGCGCATCGTCGACCGGGTACTCACGTCGTAGTCGCACGGCGATCTGATTGAGATCGCTCCTTGCCTGTTCGAGGCTCGCGTCTCGCCCGAGACGTGCCACCACGCGCAGGAAGTTTGCGCCACGATCCTCGCGGCGCGGGTCGTCGTCGAGCGACAGCGGGACCGCGACCTCTGCCTGACCAAACGGGAACACAAAGTTCCGCGGCAACACGCCGACGACGGTATAGGCGACGCCGTTGAGAATGATGGACCGCCCAACGATCCCGGGATCGCGAGCGAAGCGTCGATTCCAAAGACGATCTGTCAGTACGACCGACCGCTCGTGCTCGTCACCAGCATCGAGGGTTCGTCCGACGACGGCTTGCGCGCCGAGCACTGCGAAGAAGTCGGCCGCGACGCGCGTGCCCTCCAGGCGTTCGGCCTCGCCAGCGCCGGTCAGGTTGGCGGTCCAGTTGATGAACGGCGCGAGCCCGTCGATCGTTCTCGCATCGCGCTGGTAGTCGAGCAGGTCGGGCATCGACAGGGGTGCTCGGTCGCGCTCCGTACGCAGGTTGTACATCCAGACCAGACGATCCGGATCGCGAAGCGGAAGACGGTCGAGGAGAACGCCATAGACCAGGGCAAAGACCGCCGTTGCGGCGCCGATGCCGAGTCCAAGAATGGCGATCGCGAACACGCTGAGGCCGCGATTGCGCCACAGGAGTCTCACTGCCGCGCGGATCTCTTTCAGCATTTCAGTAGCGTAATATATATTACATATAAATAGAACATATATTGCGACATGTGAAACGGAGAAATT
>Ga0075420_100003031_pt1 | contig 14613 bp, 8 predicted proteins | sample SoiMetdeltSBSDD4_FD_75296 | JGI IMG/M metagenome (GOLD analysis project Ga0075420, IMG submission 75296) | Bulk soil microbial communities from a Populus tree surrounding site in Tennessee, USA - Soil MetaG P. deltoides SBSDD4 | ecosystem: Environmental > Terrestrial > Soil > Tree plantation... | reverse complement strand
AAGGTGTCGCCGCTGCTCAAGGTCGTGTTCCTGCCCGACTTCAACGTCAAGAACGCTCACCATGTCTACCCGGCCGCGGAGCTGTCCGAGCAGATCTCGACGGCCGGCAAGGAGGCGTCGGGCACGGGCAACATGAAGTTCTCGATGAACGGGGCGCTGACGATTGGCACGCTCGACGGCGCCAACGTCGAGATCCGCGACGCGGTCGGCCACGAGAACTTCTTCCTGTTCGGCCTCACCGCGCCAGATGTGACGAGGCTGAAGGCGCACGGCTACCGTCCACGCGACGTCTACGACTCGAACGCCGACCTGCGCGAGACGCTCGATCTGATCGCCGAGGGTTTCTTCTCGACCGGCGACCGCGAACGGTACCGGCCGCTCGTCGACTCGCTGCTGAACCACGATGACTACCTGCTGCTGGCCGATTATCAGGCCTACGTGGAGTGCCAACAGCGAGTGAGCGACGCCTACCGCGACCAGAACAACTGGACGCGCATGTCGATTCTCAACGCCGCGCGCGTCGGCCGGTTCTCGTCGGACCGTTCCATCAAGGAGTATTGCCGCGATATCTGGAACGCGACGCCGCTGACACTCGACGAGAACGCGCGATGAGCGCGTCGAGCGTCAGCATTGGTCGGGCGGCGCCTCTCGGCGCGACGCTGTGCGGCGAAGGCGTGAACTTCAGCGTGTTCTCGAAGAACGCGACGCGCATCGAGCTGCTGCTGTTTGACGACGCCGCCGCCACGCGCCCGTCACAGGTCATCCCTCTCGATTCGCGCTCGCATCGGACCTATCACTACTGGCACGTCTTCGTTCCAGGACTCGCCCCGGGCCAGGTGTATGCGTACCGCGCGCAGGGACCTTTCGCGCCCGAACGCGGCTTGCGGTTCGATCCCGATAAAGCGTTGCTCGATCCGTACGGTCTCGCCGTTGCCGTGCCGGATCGCTTCGATCGCCACGCGGCGGCCCGTTCAGGCGACAACACATCGGTCGCCATGAAAAGCGTCGTCGCCGATCCCCATCGGTACGACTGGGAAGGAGACGCCCCGCTGAAGCGGCCCTTCGTCGAAGCCGTCATCTACGAGCTTCATGTGGGCGGCTTTACGAAGCATCCGAACTCCGGCGTCGCGTGCGCGAAGCGAGGCACGTACGCCGGCCTGGTGGAGAAGATTCCCTATCTCAAGGACCTCGGCGTCACCGTCGTCGAGCTACTGCCGGTGTTTCAGTTCGATCCGCAGCAGGCGCCGACGGGCCTAGTCAACTACTGGGGGTATCAGCCGGTCTCGTTCTTCGCGCCGCACCATGGCTACAGTTCCCAGCACGATCCGCTGGCCGTCCTCGACGAGTTCCGCGACATGGTCAAGGCGCTCCACCGCGCCGGCATCGAGGTGGTGCTCGACGTCGTGTTCAACCATACCGCCGAGGGCGGCAGCGACGGACCGACCTTCTGCTATCGCGGACTGGCGAACGACTTCTACTACACGCTCGAGCGGGATAAGTCACGCTACGCCGACTACACCGGCTGCGGCAACACGCTGAACGCGAATCGGCCGATCGTGCGGCGCTTGATCCAGGACAGCCTGCGCTACTGGGTGAACCAGATGCACGTCGACGGTTTCCGTTTCGACCTGGCGTCGATCCTGTCGCGCGACGAAACCGGCCACCCGTTGCCGAACCCACCAGTGCTGTGGGACATCGAGTCTGATCCGGCGATGGCCGGCATCAAGCTGATTGCCGAGGCGTGGGATGCCGCCGGGCTCTACCAGGTGGGACGTTTCGTCGGCGATGCCTGGCAGGAGTGGAACGGCCGGTTTCGCGATGACGTGCGCGGCTTCGTGAAGGGCGATACGGGCAGCGTCTCGAGTGTCGCCACGCGGCTGCTGGGCAGCCCCGACATCTACGGTCACAAGCAGCGCGAAGCCGAGCACAGCATCAACTTCGTCACGTGCCACGACGGCTTCACCCTGAACGATCTGGTGTCCTACAACCAGAAGCACAACGAGGCCAACGGTGAGAACAACCGCGACGGAGCCGACCACAATCTGAGCTGGAACTGCTCGGTAGAAGGACCAAGCGACGATCCAGCAGTCGAGGCCTTGCGCGATCGCCAGATCAAGAACTTCTTCACGCTGCTGCTCCTTTCGACGGGGACGCCGATGCTGCTCATGGGCGATGAGGTGCGGCGCACGCAACTCGGCAACAACAACGCCTACTGCCACGACAGCGAATTGACCTGGTTCGACTGGAGCCTCCTCGAGCGACATTCCGGGATGCATCGATTCGTCAAGGTACTGAACGAGTACCGCCAGCGGCGCGATGTGACGACGGAATCGGACTCGTTGACCTTGAATCAGCTCCTCGACCGCGCGAAGCTGGAATGGCACGGCGTCGCGCTCAATCGCCCCGATTGGAGCGATCACTCGCATTCGCTCGCGTTCACCGTGGAAAGCCTGCGCGCGCGGTTTCTCCTCCACGGCATGTTGAACGCGTATTGGGAATCGTTGTCGTTCGAGCTGCCGCCGGTTCGGACCGAAGGCGGGCAGTGGCGGCGCTGTATCGACACCGCGCGGGCCACGCCCGAAGACATCTTCAGCTGGGCAGATGCACCTGCCGTGACCCAATCAACTTATGTCGTGCAGCCCCGCTCCGTCGTTCTGCTCGCGCAGAACCTGCAAGTGGGCGTCGTCGATGCCTCGCGTCGGTGAGTTATGACCACGCATGCCCTCGCCGGCCGGCCTGCGCCACGCCAGTTGCTCGTCGATCTCGACAAGCTGCGGAAGGAGTACTACGCCCGGAGGCCTGACCTCACCAACCCCGCCGAACGGGTGCAGTTCGGGACCAGCGGCCACCGAGGATCGTCGCTCCGCGGCAGCTTCAATGAGCGGCACGTCCTCGCCATCACACAGGCGATCGTTGATTACCGCAAAACCCAGAACATCGATGGTCCGTTGTACATGGGCCAGGACACGCATGCGCTCTCGCGCCCGGCTCTGGAGTCGGCCCTCGAAGTCCTCGCGGCCAACGACGTGCATGTCATGGTCGACAGTATCGACGGCTATACGCCCACGCCCGCGATCTCTCACGCGATTCTGACGCACAACCGCGGACGAACATCGCATCTTGCTGACGGCGTGGTCATCACGCCCTCTCACAATCCGCCCGACGATGGCGGGTTCAAGTACAACCCGCCGCACGGCGGCCCTGCCGATACCAGCGTCACGGGCTGGATTGAAGCCAGAGCTAACGAGATTCTCTCGCTCGATCTCGCCGGTGTGAAGCGCATCGCGTACGACACCGCCCGGCGTCGCCTGACCACGCACGCCTACGACTTCATCACGTCGTACGTGAACGATCTCGGGTCCGTCGTCGACATGGATGTCATCCGGAGCGCCGGGCTCCGAATCGGCGTCGATCCCCTTGGCGGAGCGAGCGTGGGATTCTGGCATCCGATCGCCGACCACTACGGCATCGATGTGCAGATCGTCAGCGACGCCATCGACGCGACGTTTGGCTTCATGCCGCTCGATTGGGACGGCAAGATCCGCATGGATTGTTCGTCGCCGTATGCGATGGCGAAGCTGGTCGAGCTCAAGGATCGCTTCGACGTCGCGTTTGGCAATGACCCTGACAGCGACCGCCACGGCATCGTGACACCCACCGCGGGCCTGATGAATCCGAATCACTATCTGGCCGCAGCCACGCTGTATCTGTTCACGCATCGTCCGGGCTGGCGTCACGATGCCGCGATCGGCAAGACCGTTGTGACGAGCAGTGTGATCGATCGTGTGGCGAGGAAGGTGGGACGTGCCCTCGTCGAGGTGCCGGTTGGATTCAAGTGGTTCGTGCCGGGCTTGCTGGACGGCTCGCTCGGGTTCGGCGGTGAGGAGAGCGCGGGAGCGTCGTTCGTCAGGCGCGACGGCAGCGTCTGGACGACTGACAAGGACGGCATCGTCATGGATCTGCTGGCCGTCGAGCTCATGGCCCGCACGGGACGAAATCCGTCCGAGCTCTACGACGATCTCACGCGGGAGGTCGGAGGGTCCGTCTACGCGCGCATCGATGCGCCGGCCACGGCGGAAGAGAAACGGCTGCTGCAGAAGCTGTCGCCTGCCGATCTCCACGCGTCGACACTTGCCGGCGATTCGATTCAGTCGCGCGTGACCAGCGCGCCCGGCAATGGCGCGAGCATCGGTGGTCTCAAGGTGGTGACCGCGCAGGGGTGGTTCGCTGCGCGTCCCTCGGGCACGGAAGACGTTTACAAGCTCTACGCGGAGAGTTTTCGCGACAGCGATCACCTGCGCCGCATTCAGGACGAGGCGCAGGCGCTTGTCAGCAGCGCGCTCGCGGGAGTTGCGGGATGACGCGGAATCATCGGGTCTTTCTCATCCGGCATGGCGAGACGGAATGGAGCCTGAGCGGGCAGCACACCGGAGTCACGGACATCCCGCTCACCGACAACGGCCGGCGGGTGGCGAGAAGGCTGGCGCGCATCATGCGCAAGGTGCCGTTCGCGGTGGTGCTCGTCAGCCCGCTGTCGCGGGCGAGACAGACCTGCGAGCTGGCCGGCTTTGGCGACCGCGCCGAAGTCGACCGCGACTTGATGGAGTGGAACTACGGAGCCTACGAAGGCCTGACCTCGAAGCAGATTCACACGCGCGCACCGGCGTGGGTGCTGTTCGAGGACGGCTGTCCGGGAGGGGAAACTCCCGACGCGATCAGCGAGAGAGTGGATCGGGTGATTGCACGAGTGCAATCGGTCGACGGGAACGTCGCCCTGTTCGCACACGGTCACGTCTTCCGGGTCTTTGTGGCGCGGTGGATCGGCCTTCCGGCCTCGGCCGGCCGCCACTTTCTCCTCGATACGGCCGCAGTGAGCGTCCTTGGCTACTACGGCGACTATCCAGCGGTGAAGCGCTGGAACGCCGTGGTCAAGCTGCCTGCCGCGTGACGAGCGGCTTGCGACGCGTGCGGTATGGAGCAACTCGACGTCTTGATGGGAGAAATGCCGTGGCAAAGTCAGTAACGACCGCCGAACACGAAGTGACGCACGGTGGAGAGACCCCGCTCTCGCCGAAGGAGTTGGACGTGATGCACGCGTACTGGCGGGCGTGCAACTTCCTCTCGGTCGGAATGATCTATCTGAAAGACAACCCACTGCTGAAGGAGCCGCTGAAGACCGAACACGTCAAGCGCCGGCTGCTCGGCCACTGGGGCGCCAGCCCGGCCTTGTCGTTCGCGTGGGTGCATCTGAACCGGATGATCGTGAAGCACGACCTCGACGTGGTCTTCGTCGCCGGGCCCGGGCATGGGGCGCCCGGCGTTCTCGGTCCCGCGTACCTCGAGGGCACCTATTCCGAGATCTATCCGGACAAGAGCCAGGACGCGGAAGGGATGCAGAAGTTCTTCAAGCAGTTCTCGTTTCCGGGTCACATCGGCAGCCACGTCACGCCCGAGACGCCAGGCTCGATCCATGAAGGCGGTGAGCTCGGATACAGCCTCTCGCATGCGTACGGTATGGCGTTCGACGCCCCGGATGCGATCGTCGCATGCGTGGTCGGCGACGGAGAGGCCGAGACCGGACCGCTCGCCACGGCGTGGCATTCGAACAAGTTCCTGAACCCGATCCGTGACGGGGCGGTGCTGCCAATCTTGAACCTCAATGGCTACAAGATCGCCAACCCGACCATCCTCGCCCGCATCAGTCACGAGGAGCTCGAGTCGCTGTTCGTCGGCTACGGCTATAAGCCGTACTTCGTCGAAGGCAGCGATCCGGCGGTCATGCACCAGACGATGGCTGCCACGTTGGAGCAGGCGATCGGTGAGATTCGCGAGCTGCAACGCAAGGCCAGGCAGTCTGGCAAGGCGACACGTCCGCGCTGGCCGATGATCGTGTTGCGCTCCCCCAAAGGCTGGACCGGCCCGAAGGAAATGAAGGGGCACAAGCTGGAGGGATCCTGGCGTTCGCACCAGGTGCCGTTTGCCGACGTGCGCGACAACCCAGCGAACCTGAAGCTCCTCGAGGAGTGGATGCGCAGCTACAGGCCGGAGGAATTGTTCGACGCCGACGGCCAGCTGCGTCCTGAACTCAAAGCCTTGTCGCCGCAAGGATCGAGGCGTATGAGCGCGAACCCGCGCGCCAACGGCGGTCTGCTGCGAAAGGCGCTCAAACTTCCGGATATTCGCCAGTATGCCGTGCAGGTCGGCGACCGCGGGACGTCATTACACGAAAACACCAAACCCCTCGGTGAGTTCCTGCGCGATGTGATGAAGAACAACCCGACCAGCTTCCGCGTGTTCGGCCCGGACGAGACGGCATCCAACCGGCTGCAGGCCGTGTATGAGGCGAGCAAGAAAACGTGGATGGCCGACATGCTGCCAGAAGACGCCGATGGCGGTGAGCTGGCCACCGATGGCCGCGTGATGGAGATGCTCTCCGAGCACACGTTGCTCGGATGGCTGGAGGGCTACCTCCTCACCGGCCGCCACGGGTTCTTCCACACCTATGAGGCCTTTGCGCACGTGATCGGTTCGATGTTCAACCAGCACGCCAAGTGGCTGGACATCTCGAAGAACTACGTGCGATGGCGCGCGCCGGTCTCGTCGGAGACCATCCTGCTGTCGTCAACCGTCTGGCGCCAGGACCACAACGGCTTCTCGCATCAGGACCCCGGCTTCATCGATCTGGTCACGAACAAGAGTTCGTCGGTGACGCGCGTGTATCTGCCGCCCGATGCCAACACGCTCCTGTCAGTCGCCGATCACTGCTTGCGCAGCACCGACTACGTCAACGTGATCGTCGCCGACAAGCAGAAGCATCTGCAGTTCACGACCATGGATGAAGCCATTGCTCACTGCACCAAGGGCGTCGGCATCTGGCGCCGGGCGAGCACGGACGCCGGTGAGGAGCCCGACGTGGTGCTGGCGTCGTGCGGCGACGTGGCGACGATGGAGGCGCTGGCCGCTGCCGCGATCCTTCGGGAGAAGCTGCCGGACCTGAAGCTGCGCTTCGTCAACGTCGTCGATCTCTTCAAGCTGCAGCCAGCCTCCGAACATCCACATGGATTGAGCGAGCGGGAGTTCGACAGCTTGTTCACGACCGACAAGCCGATCATTTTCAACTTCCACGGCTACCCGTGGCTCATTCACAAGCTCTCGTACCGCTTCAAGGGCCACGAGAACATGCACGTGCGCGGTTACAAGGAGAAGGGCAACATCAACACGCCGCTCGAGCTCGCCATGTTGAACGAGACCTCCCGGTTCCACCTGGTGATCGACGTGATCGACCGGGTGCCCAGGCTGCGCGCCAAGGCGGCACACCTGAAGGAGGACATGCGGAACGCGATCATCGACAACATGCGCTACGCACACGAGCACGGCGCGGATCGGCCGGAGCTGTCGAACTGGACATGGCCGCACTGAGGCTTCGCATGGAGGCCGCCTAAAAGGCGGCCTCGTACGGAGAAGAGCCCGATGAGCACCACGACTGATACGACGATGCGTGCGACGGGCGTCGGCATTGACGCCCTCAACTCCCTGGACGCGCTGGCGGTCAACACGATCCGCACGCTGGCCATGGATGCCGTCCAGCAGGCGAATTCAGGCCACCCGGGCACGCCAATGGCGCTCGCCCCAGTGGTCTATTGCCTCTGGCAGCGCGTGCTGCGCTTCGATCCCGATCATCCGATCTGGCCCAACCGCGATCGCTTCGTCCTGTCGGCGGGCCATGCGTCGATGCTGCTTTACGCGATGCTGCATTTGACCGGCGTCAAGGCGGTGAATCCGAAGTACGAAACGCTCGGCGAGCTGTCGGTGACGCTGGATGACATCAAGCGCTTCCGTCAGCTCGACAGCAAATGCGCCGGCCATCCCGAATATCGCTGGACCTCGGGCGTCGAAACCACGACCGGTCCGTTGGGACAGGGCCTGGCGGCGAGCGTCGGTATGGCGATCGCCGAGCATTGGATTGCGAGCTACTTCAATCGACCGGGTTTCGATCTGTTCGATTATGACGTCTACGCGTTGTGCGGCGACGGCTGCATGATGGAAGGCATTTCCGGCGAAGCGGCCTCGCTGGCCGGGCATCTCAAGCTAGCAAACCTGTGCTGGATCTACGACAACAACCACATCACCATCGAAGGCAACACTGCCCTCGCCTACAGCGACGACGTCGCCACGCGCTTCGTCGGCTACGGCTGGAACGTCACCCGGGTCGGCGATGCCAACGATCTCGTGATGCTCGAGCGTGCATTCAACACGTTCAAGCGCACCTCCGATCGACCGACGCTCATCATCGTTGACAGCCACATCGCCTACGGCGCGCCGAACAAGCAGGACACGAGCGCGGCGCACGGCGAGCCGCTCGGAGTCGACGAAATCCGGTTGGCCAAGCGCCATTATGGCTGGCCGGAAGACGCCACCTTCCACGTTCCTGCCGGCGTGCGCGAACACGTTCGCGACGGCATCGGCGCGCGCGGCCAGACGTTGCACCGCGAGTGGTGGGCGAAGTTCGAAGACTATCGGCGCACGTATCCGGAGCTCGCGGATCAGGGGTACAAGATGCTCAAACGCGAGCTGCCCGACAGTTGGAATGCGGATTTACCGGTGTTCGCTGCGTCCAGCAAAGGGATCGCGACGCGCGACGCCTCAGGGCAGGTGCTGAATGCGGTAGCGGGACACGTGCCGTGGCTCATTGGCGGCTCGGCCGATCTCACTCCGTCGTGTAAGACGCGTCTGACTGTGGAAGGGGCAGGTGACTTCAGCGCGGAGAATCGCGGTGGCCGCAACCTGCACTTCGGCATCCGTGAGCACGCGATGGCGGCCATCCTCAACGGCTTGTCGCTGTCGAAGATTCGACCGTATGGATCCGGGTTCCTGATCTTCAGCGACTACGGTCGCGCGGCGATCCGGCTGAGTGCGCTGATGGAGATTCCGGTCATTCACATCTTCACGCACGACTCGATCGGCGTAGGCGAGGATGGGCCGACGCACCAGCCGGTCGAGCATCTCGCGTCGCTGCGCGCAATTCCGGGATTGATCACGCTCCGGCCAGCCGACGCGAACGAGGTGGTGGAGGCCTGGCGCGTGATCATGCAGCTGCGTCACGAGCCGGTCGCCTTGATCCTGACACGCCAGGCCGTCCCGACGCTCGACCGCACCAAGTACGCCGCGCCCGACGGTCTGAAGCGCGGTGCCTACGTCGTGGCAGATGCCCGCGACGGCAAACCCGACGTGCTCCTGCTGAGCACCGGCAGCGAAGTGGCACTATGTCTGGACGCGTACGAACGGCTCGGGGCCGAAGGCATCAAGGCACGCGTCGTGAGCATGCCGTCCTGGGAACTCTTCGAGCGCTACTGTCGCTCCTTCCCCGAGTATCGGGAAGATGTACTTCCTGACTCCGTCACCGCGCGCGTGTCGGTCGAGAAAGCGTCCACGCTCGGGTGGTCGCGGTACGTCGGAAGACACGGTCGCAGCATCGGGATGGAAACGTTCGGTGCGTCTGCCCCGCTCAAGGAGCTGCAGCAGAAGTTCGGCTTCACGGTTGAGAACGTCGTCAACGCCGCCAAGCAGCAGATTCCTCGAGTCACATAGCTGCTGCTCGGCTCGGAGGCATTGTCGAGCTGAACACTTCAGTTCGAGAATACGGCATGCCTCCCTACCAGTTGAGCGACCCGGTTGTCGCCGCGTTCGTCGTGATCCCAATCGCGCTTGCCGCGACGCTCATCTGGGCGACGCTCACGGCGTGGCGCCGCTCCGGTGCGTCTGAATCCGCGGCGCGCCGCGCCGCGGTCATCGTTGGGGCGGATGCCGCCGCGTGGATGGCGTTGACGTGGGCCGCCGCCATGAGCGGGATCCTGCAGCAATGGGATCTCAGACCGCCGCCGTTTCTGTTCGTGATCCTCGGCACGATCGTGATATCGCTGATCTTCGCCTTCGGCGGCGTGGGCACCCGCATCGCACAGTACCTGCCGCTGTGGGCGCTTGTCGCAGTTCAGAGCTTCCGGCTGCCGCTGGAACTGGCGATGCACGCACTGTCCGAGCGAGGCATCATGCCGATCCAAATGAGCTACTCGGGCCGCAACTTCGACATCGTCACGGGAGCCACTGCGATTCTCGTCGCCATGCTGGTGAAGGCGGGTTATGGCGGCCCTCGTCTGGTGATGGTGTGGAACGTGCTCGGGCTCGCGTTGCTCGTGAACGTGGTGTCCGTCGCGATCGCGTCGATGCCGCTCTTGAGACTGTTCGGCGACGATCGCGTGGTGACCTTCGTCACCTATCCGCCGTTCGTCTGGCTGCCGGCAGTGATGGTCCTCGCCGCGCTGGCCGGGCACCTCGTGATCTTCAGAGCCCTCCGTCGCTTATAATCCGTCTCTTCTATGAGCTACCAGAATCTCGAGGCGGCCCTTCAGGCCGCTGGAAACCCGGTTGAGCTGTTGCGCAACTCGCAGATCGGACCATACGCATTTCCGGTCGTGCGTCACGAATTCACGAATTGGCGAGACGAGCAGCGCTCATGGCGCGAGACGTGCGCCCTGTTCGACCAATCGCATCACATGTCGGACCTCTACATCGAGGGACCCGACGCGCTGAAAGTGCTGTCCGATCTCGGCATCAACAGTTTCAAGAATTTCAAAGTCAATCAGGCGAAGCAGTTCGTGGCGTGCAACCCGGACGGCTACGTCATCGGCGACGCCATCCTCTTCTATCTCGACGAGAACAAGCTGAGCCTGGTCGGACGGCCACCGGCCGGCAACTGGGTGCACTACAACGTCGAGACCGGGAAATACAACGTGAAGGTCGAGCGCGACGAACGGTCAGCGGTCAATCAAGGCCGCCGGAAGTTCTACCGCTACCAGATTCAGGGGCCCAACGCGGGAAAGCTGGTGGAGAAGCTCACGCGTCAAGCCGTTCCCGATATCCGTTTCTTCAATATGGGTCTTCTGAAGATCGCCAACCACGACGTGCGCGCGCTTCGCCACGGCATGGTGGGACAGCCCGGCTGGGAGATATTCGGCCCATGGGAACAGGGTGAAGACGTGAAGAACGCGATTGTCGAAGCCGGAAAGGAATTCGGTCTTCGACAGGTCGGCGCACGCACGTATCCGACCAGCTGTCTCGAGTCGGGGTGGATTCCCTCACCGCTTCCGGCCGTGTACAGCGGCGAGGCGATGAAGGCGTATCGGCAATGGTTGAAGGGCACGAGCTACGAAGCCATGGCCTCGCTCGGCGGCAGCTTCACCTCCAGTAATATCGCCGACTACTACCTCACGCCGTACGACCTGGGCTACGGCCCATTCGTGAAGTTCGACCACGACTTCGTGGGCCGCGCGGCGCTCGAGAAAATGGCCGCGAATCCGCCGCGCAAGAAAGTCACTCTCGTCTGGAACGGCGACGACGTGGAGCGGGCGATGGGATCGCTCTTCCACGATCGCGGTGACATTGCCAAGTACATCGATCTGCCGCTCGCCAACTACGCCTCGCTCCCCTACGACAAGGTGCTGAGCAAGGGCAAGACCATCGGCTTGTCCACCTACACCGGCTACAACTTCAACGAGCGCGCCATGCTCTCGCTGGCGATGCTCAACAACGAGTTCAGCGAGACGGGTACCGAGGTCACGCTGGTGTGGGGCGAAGAAGGCCGCGGTACGACCAAGCCAACCGTCGAACGGCACGCACAGGCGGAGATCCGGGCGACAGTGGCACCAGCGCCGATTTCAGCCGTCGCGCGTGAGGCCTATCGACCCAAGGCGCTCGCGTAAGGGAGAACCCATGATCACGGTAATCGACATCGGCAGCCGCGCGCAGGCGCCGACGGCGGAAGGGCACGTGCGAAACGTGCTCGGTCAGGTAGAGACCGGGACGAGAGTCTCGGTTGCGGTCAGAGAAGTCGAGCCAGGCAAAACCTATCAGGTCGCGCGCAGCGAACGAACCCAGGTTGTCTATGTCCTCGAGGGCAAGGACGTCACGCTGACGCACACGAGTGCCGGCGAAACAACCGAGCACAAAACGCAGCGGCGCGTTGGCGTGTACCTGGAGCCTGGCGAAGAAGCGACTGTCGCGGCGTCCAGCACGCCGTTGAAGCTCCTTGTCGTCACCGTGCCGAAGCACACGGGTCGTGCGGGGGCGGATCCATCGCCAGTTGGCTATTTCTTCGAAGAAGGGCGACTGCGCTCGCTCGTGGACGAGCGTCAGATCCGCGAGAGGACGTTCTGGGTCAACAAGGAGACTGGCCTGTCGGGTGCCTGGGATCTGCAGATCGGCCGCATGCAGTACGCATCACGAGCGTATTCACCACGCCACGTACATCACGCGTCGAAGACGAGCCCGGTGACGCCGGAGCACTTCTACTTCATCGAGAAAGGCACCGGTGAGGTCAAGCACGATACCGGCAGCCTGCCTGTGGGCCCGGGAAGTCTGGTGCTGATCCCCGCCGGCGAATGGCACCAGTTGCTCGCCTCCGAGACAGGGTTCGACTACATCGAGTTCCAGGCGCCGTTCGACTTCATGACGACGATGGACCACGACCCGCAGGGGAAGAACTGGTACATCAAGGGCACTGACGACGGGACCGGCAAGCCGAAGCGGTGGGTGCAGAGTTGACCCGTCCGGCTGAAGCCGGACACTACGAAGGCATCGCGCAGTGTCCGGCTTTAGCCGGACCCGGCAACACGGAACAACTCGTCAGCCGATCTGAGGATCGTCCAGGTCAATCGCTGCGGGTACTGCGGATTGGCGGCGAGAAACTCACGCACGGTCTTCGCCATCTCCGGCGACCGATGCCCCCACAGCGTCGAGTCCATCCATCGCCCCGGAAAGAAGATGTCGCCGGTCTGCTGAATCTCACGCAGCAGATCGAGCGCGGGCTGGACGAATCGTTCCGCATGCTTCTCGCGCAGTGGGTGATTGAGATACTGCAGCGATTCGAGCACCCATGGCTCGCGACGCCGGTTCTCGACGAAGCGGAAGCGCGCGAACGCGCGGTCTCGAACTGCCGGGTCGGCTGACAGCGCCGGCGCCACGAACGCGAGCCGGGCTTTGCGGTCCGGATTCTCGGTCCGATCCAATTGCGTCTTGAGGATCTCTTCCCACCCCGGCGCTTCACGAACGGCAAGCTCCATGGCCAGCGCGATTTCGTCAGGCTCGGCCAGTCGCAGGCCGGGGATCGGCTGTTCGCGCTGCCATACGCGCGTCAGCCACGCCACGCCCTCGGGCGTCAGCACGACGTCGCGATACGCGTTGAACCATGCCGCTTTTTCGCTCTGCGTGCGGCCCCGCTCGAGCCCGGCCCGCAGCGCGGCTTCGAGCGCCGGCGCGCGCGCCACGCGATCGGTTGTCGGCAGAAAGCGCCAGAAGACGCGGGTCACGTACGACAGCACTCGCTGCGCGTTCTGCTCGTCGGCTTCGCGAGGCAAGGCGCGAAGCGCCGCGTCGAGAAGCGACACCGCGTCGACGCGCGACGCCTGAAGGTTGTCCCACAGTGTTACCCACGCCACACCGCGCGTCAGCGCGTCCGGAATGTCCTCGACGTGATTGAGCAGGTACTCCCGACTTCCCGCGTCCAGGACGAACAGGCCGTAACCCAGCCCGCCGCCACCGGGCAGCAAAAAGCGCGGTGCCGGCAGCCCCTTCGCGTCCTTGACCATCGTCTCCGCGCCAGTCACATAGATCGGCAGTTCCTTCACCGATCCGTCGTAGCCGAGCGTCACCTGGAGGCGTTGCGGCCAGACCAAACCGCGCTTCATCGGGTCCTGCTGCGTCAACGTCAGGCCGTCGAGACGACCGGACGAATTCACGCGGAGCGTGGTCGTGAACTCCGGACGTCCACGATCCTCGACCCAGACGCGGCTCCACTCGGCGAGGTCTTCGCGCGTGCGCTCGTCGAGGATGCGAACGAGGTCGAGCCACGTCGCATTGGCGTACGCGTAGCGCTTCAGATACTCACGCAGGCCGTCGCGGAATCGGCGCGCACCGACAATCAGCTCCAGCTGACGCATGACGATCGGCGCCTTCTGATAGATGATCGGCCCGTACATCTGGCCGGCCTCGTCGAGATTGGCCAGCTCCTGCCGAATGGCATTCGTCCCGGCAGTGCGATCCACGTCGTAAGCCGCTGGATAGTGGGCGAGCAAGAAACGCAGATCGTGGTTCAGCTGCGGGAACGATGGGTTCACGATCTTCGCGGCCATGAAGTTCGCAAACACTTCCTTCATCCACACGTCGTTGAACCATCGCATCGTCACCAGATCGCCGAACCACATGTGCGCCGTCTCGTGCGCGATCACGCTGGCGCGGTCGAGCCGCTGGTTCTGCGTCGCTGACTCGTCGAGCATGAGACCGTTGGCGTTGTAGAGAATCGCGGCGGCGTGCTCCATCCCACCAAACTGGAATGAGGGGATCAGCACGAAGTCGAACTTGCCCCACGGATACGTGATGTCGGTGTAGTCCTCGAGCCATTCGAGCGCGCGGGCGTGGAGATCGAAAATGGCATCGCGATTCCGAGCGACCTTGGCGGCATCGGTCTCGCGATGGAACATCCGCAGCGTGCGTCCATGACGCAGCGCGGTTTCGATTGAGAACTTGCCGGCGACGAACGCAAACAGATACGTCGGCAAAGGC
>Ga0075420_100003028_pt1 | contig 14616 bp, 19 predicted proteins | sample SoiMetdeltSBSDD4_FD_75296 | JGI IMG/M metagenome (GOLD analysis project Ga0075420, IMG submission 75296) | Bulk soil microbial communities from a Populus tree surrounding site in Tennessee, USA - Soil MetaG P. deltoides SBSDD4 | ecosystem: Environmental > Terrestrial > Soil > Tree plantation... | reverse complement strand
GGTGACCTAACCGATCAGGAATCGAGAAGCGCCGGGCCCCGAGCCACACGTCGACTGACTTCCGTGGAGATCAATATTCACGGAGTGACTGCCATAGACATCACCATTCACGCGAGCTTCCTCCCGCACAACGACGCGAACGCCGCCCTGGCCTTCCACCGCGACACCCCTCGGCTTCGAGGGCCGCAATGAGGTCGGATACGATGGGATGGGCTGGATCACGATCGGCCCCGCCGACCAGCCCGGCACGTCGACCGTCCTGGAGCCGCTGGCCACCGACCCCGTGGGGTGCAGGCTTGTGGCGCCGATTGTCAATTTCGTGCCTCGCCGTTCCTCGTAGCACGACCGTACACACCGGGTCGATGTGACCCACGACTTCAGGAGTGGCCATGAACGGCTCTTCCACCCAGGGAATCAAGACCGTGCTGCATCCCGTGTCCGACCTGGCGACGGCCAAGGCGGTGTACGCCGCCCTGCTCGGCGTACAGCCGCAGACCGACGAGTCCTACTACGTCGGCTTCGAGGCTGCGGGCCAGCACATCGGGCTGGTGCCGGGCGGTGGACCGCAGGGCCTGACCTCGCCGGTGGCCTACTGGCACGTGCCGGACATCGGGGCGAAACTGGCCGAGGTGACCGCCGCGGGTGCCACCGTGAAGGAGCCCGTGCTCGACGTCGGTGGCGGCCGCCTGGTGGCCACCGTCACCGACCCCGATGGCAACGTCCTTGGGCTGCTTCAGGACCGATGAGTGCCGACCCCCGCTCCCGCGCTCAGCGTCGTCGCGCAGACCTGGCCAGGGTTGTGGGGCCCATGCTCACGTTCGCCAATCATGAATCGGCCTCGGCTGCGCGTCCTACCATGAGGGGCAGGCTTCCACGACTTGCGTGTTCGCTCGGTTGAATAGACCCCTGGAGGGGTGCGACCCGAGCGGATGAGGCTTCTTTCCGCTGCCAGGCGGGGGCGGGGCCACCGGACGGCCCGGCGGGTCGTCGCGATCCGGCCGCGAGCTGCTCCTGACAGGACGGTGTCAGGAGGGTGGGCGTACGCTGGACGTATCTCGAGAATCCAGGGAGCACCCATGCTGCGAGGACTCACTACGGTCAGGTATCACGCGGCGGATCTGGCGGCGGCAACGCGGTGGTACGCCGAGCTACTCGGCATCGAGCCGTACTTCGAGCGGCCCGGGTACGTCGAGTTTCGCCTCGGCGACTACCAGCACGAGCTCGGCCTGCTTGACAGCAGCTACCGGCCGATGCTGGGCGGCGCCGACGGCTCGGCGACCGGCCCGGCCGGTGCGGTGGTGTACTGGCACGTCGACGACCTGCCGGCGACGTACGAACGGCTGCTGGCGATGGGAGCCACGCAGCACGAGCCGCCCCGCGAGTTTGGCGAGGGATTCGTCGGCGCGTCGGTGGTCGACCCGTTCGGAAATATCCTGGGCATCATGTACAACCGGCACTACCTGGAGGTGCTGGAGTCGACCGCCAGGGGGTGAGCTGCCGGCGAAGCAGCACGCAGGCCTGGCCAAGGCTTCTGACGAGGGTTTGAGCCCCACCGCGACGTTCCTACCTGAAGCCGGCCGCTGATTGTCGAAGGCCGCAAGAGCCCGCGGAGACCGCTATTGTGGACCCCTCCGAGCGGTCATCGGCCGGCATCCGGGCTCTCGCGGGCTCTTTCAGACCTCGCAGGAGACCCGATTCACCAGAAGAGCGGGAGAGCCGCTTCCGGGTATGCCCGCGGCTCAGACCCGACCGGCGGCAGCGACTCGCGTCGTCTGGCGAAACTGCGAGGGCGTGCAGTCAAACCTACGGCGAAAGGCTGCCGTGAAGTGAGCGTGACTCGAGAAGCCCAGGTCGAACGCGAGCCCGGTGAGGTCGTCCGCGTGGGGCAATTCGATGAGCGCCCGCGCCAGCCGCAGGTGCGTCAGGTACTGGTGCAGGGGAACGCCTTCTATCCGCCGAAACAGGTCCGTAAGGTACGTGGGAGATGCGCCCACGGCCTCGCCAACATCTTTCAGCCGGATCGGGCCCGAGAGCTCGGCTTCGAGGAACTCCTTGGCTCGTCGAATCAGGCGCGCCGTGTGCGGGCCGTAGGCTGTCCGCGGAGGCTCATCCGTATCAAGAGCCGCGGTCAGGAGATCGATCAACAACTCATCAGCTTCGAGTTGATCCACGGGCGCCGCGCGGCAGGCCCAATGCAGGAATCGGGCGCGGACGGTCTGCAAACGCACAGACGCTCGTCGGCTCCCGCTGCGGAAGGACGCTTGCGTGAGGATATGCCGCGAGCTCGACTCCAGCAGGTCAGCCAACACCGGGCCGTGGGGTCGAATGACCAGTTCAGCATGTCCGCTCGAAAGTGGACTGCTCATTCGGTAGTCGTCATCTCGAGCCAGGAGCACCACCTGGTTGGGATCACCCACGATCTCCTCGCGCCCCACGTGGAACGAGAAATGCCCGCGGTATGGAAGCATCACCACGAGTTGCTCACAGCACCCCTCGCACGTCACACCACACCCTTCGTGCCGTTGGTCCGCGATCACACCGACCGATAGGTCCAACGCCCAGGGCCTTACCCCATTGGGCACAGCGCCGACCACGAGCGGCGCCGTGGTGCCTTGGCCCAGTGTGGCCACCGAGTGTGGCGAGAGATCGATCGTAGCCATGGCTGCCCGGTCACCAAAACGCGGCGCGCGTCCGAGCATCCGGGCGCGCATGTCCACTCGATGCGCCAGCGCGCCTGCTGCCACGGAACACGCTTCTTGGCCGCCGGGAGCATCTGACTGGCGCGGTCCCAGCGACGCGCGGCCTGTCATCGGCATGTTTTGGCAAGCTGCCGCCGCCCTCTGGGGCATGCCCCGCGAAAGATTGTGATAGCAGCGTGGCGGCCACGGGACAAGAATAAGTCGTCAAGAGCTCCCACACTTCGCTGTGCGTCCCGAGGCACACGCTCGGCCCCTCGCGTTCGCCACCGAGGACGACAAATCCTGGGCTTTGCTCGCGCACCTGCAATCCCAGCGTGTCGCGGTAGAACGGGAGCAGGTTATTGAGGTCCTGGCTCCAGATCGTGACCCAATCCAGGCTTGTGATCATCAGGCGTGTCCTTCGCGGTGCGACCGGCACGCCGGAAGCCCGCATGGATGTCGCGTGAAGGGTCGAGCGTCCGATCCCTACCGCCACATGCTCGGACTACTCGTCGACGATCTCGACGCCGAGTACCGACGCCTCGCTGCCGCCGGGGTGACCTTTCTCGAGCGGTCAACTCGGTACACCCGCGCTCGTATGGCAACCCTGATGGATCCTGAGGGCAACATCGTTCAACTGTATCAGGCCGAAACAGTGATCAGAGAAGGAGATACAAACCGTGCTTCTTGAGCACAAGAGGGCACTCATCTGGGGCGGCGGCGGCTCCGTGGGCTCAGCCATTGCCCGCATATTCGCCGGCGAACCATGACGGCGACATTCGGGAACATCACCTGTGGTCAGATCCTCGATTAGCAGGCGGAGTCACGGATCCACCTGAGGAGATGGCAGGGGTACCTTCCCGCTCCGCAGGGCGACGCCGAGCTCCCGGGACGCGTCCGCCGTGCTGCTTCTCTCTGCCGAGCTCACACGATGTCGACAATCTGGAGGTCGAGGCGGGACAGAGAAGATCGAGAGTGGACGTAGCGGCGACGCCGATCGCGCTCGATCCGACGCGATCATAAGACAGGCGGGAGGCATGTCATGGCGCAGGCGATCCTGATCAATGCATTCGAAGTGCCGGCCGGCCGCGACGACGAGTTCCTGGCAGGTTGGGAAGTGGGGAAGCGATTCATGGAACGGCGGCCCGGGTACGTCTCGACGGCCTTGCACCGCAGCCTCGATCCACACGCGCGATTCCGCTACGTCAACATCGCCGTCTGGGAGAGCCCGGAGGCTTTCGCCGCCGCCGTGAATGATCCGGAGTTTGTTGCCTACCGCGAGCGTGTCCCGTTTGCCCACTACCCATCCGTGTTCACGATCGTCGGTGGGTGAGGTGCTTCGTCACGCTCGTCCACCCTCGCCCAGACCGGGCTTCCTTCGAGAGCGGGCCAATGTGTCGACGCCCTCGACCAACCCGGGAGACCCGAGATGACAACTGTCTTCGAGGTCAGGCCGATCGGGCTGCACCGGGTCCGCATCGCCGCGATCGATGGCCTCCGGGTGCTGGTACGGGATCTCGAAGCGCTCGACGGGACGCCCATCGTGGACGTCAAGCCGGTCCTGGCCGGGGGGAGGTGAGGGAAAGCCACCCGGCGGCTGTAGCGTCGAGGGAGGCGATCCGAGCGAGTTCACAACGGGACGACGTCGGTGGTGCGCCCCCCGGGCTGGGCGGTACGATCCGGGTGACGTCCGGAGGAATGATGCGTGCCCCCGCTCGGTCGCCCGCCGGGCTCCTCTCCCGCTCCGGCCGGCTGCCTCGGCCGCCGCGCCCGCTGATCGGGCGCGCCCGCGAGGTCACGGCCGTCCGCCGCCTGCTGACCGACGAGTCGCGCTTGGTGACGCTCACCGGCCCGCCAGGCGTGGGGAAGACGCGGCTCGCGCTGGCGGCGGCCGAGGGGCTGGCCGAGTGCTTCGACGGCGGCATCCGCTTCGTCGACCTCGCCGACATCGCCGACCCGTCGATGGTCGTCCCCGTCGTTGCGCAGTCACTCAGTTTCGACCTCGTCGGTCAGGACGTGCAGACCGACGACCTGGTCGGACGGCTGCTCGAGCAGCCGATGCTGATCATCCTCGACAGTTTCGAGCGGGTGCTGCCGGCGGGAGCCGAGGTCGCGCGGCTCCTGGCCGCCTGTCCGCTGCTCGCGTTCCTGGTGACCTCGCGCGAGCCGCTCCGCCTCCGGTGGGAGCAGGTTCTCCTGGTACCCCCACTCCAGCTCCCCGATCCGGCCCGGGCGGCCGACCCCTCCGAGCTGGGCGACGTCGAGGCTGTCGCGCTGTTCGTGGCGCGGGCGCGGGCGGTACGGCACGACTTCGCGCTCACGCATGACAACGCGACGGTCATTGCCGAGCTGTGTATCCGTCTCGACGGACTGCCGCTTGCCCTTGAGCTCGCCGCCGCCCGCGTCACGACGCTCACCCCGGCCGACGTGCTGGCCCGACTGGAGCAGCGCTTGACGCTCCTGCGCTGGGAGGCCCAGGACGCCCCGCCCCGGCACCGGGCGCTTCGAACGGCGCTCGATTGGAGCCACGACCTGCTCTCAGCCGACGAGCGGGCGGTCTTCCGGCGGCTTGGCGTTTTCAGTGGCGGCTGCGGACTGGACGCCGCTCGAGTCGTGGCCGCCCCGACCGGCGTCGACGAGCCGGCGCTGCTCGACCTGCTGACCTCCCTGGTCGAGAAGCACCTGGTGATCGTGACCACGCCGCGTGGCGATGAGCCACGATTCGGCTTGCTGGAGTCGATGCGCGACTACGCCCGCGAACAGCTTGCCGTCTCCGGCGAGCTGGAGGAGATACGCCGTCGCCATGCCGAGGCGTTCCTGATGCTGGCCGAGCAGGCCGAGCCGGAGCTGATCGGCCCGGAGCAGGTGCGCTGGCTCGCGCGACTGGAGCAAGAGCACGGCAATCTGCGGGGGCCCTGGAGTGGGCAGCCGAGCAGTCAAACGGGACCGTCCTGCTGCGACTGGCGTCGTCGGTCTGGCGCTTCTGGTGGATGTGCGGCTACCTGCGGGACGGCGAGCGTTGGCTGGAGCAAGCCCTGTTCGCGGCGGAGCCGGCGGTCTCCCTGCGTGCGCGAGCGCTCGACGGGTACGGCACGATCAAGCTGGGGCTCGGCGAACACGCGGCATCCCGGGTCCACCTGGAAGCGGCCCTCGGTCTGGCGCGGGCGGCCGAGGATCACGTCACGGCCGCCAGCGCCCTCGTCCACCTGGGCATGGGCGCGCAGAGCCAGGGTGGCGAGACTCGAGCGGCGAGCCTCTTCGAGGCCGGCCTGGCCATCTACCGGGAGGTCGGGCACGCCTGGGGGACTGCCCTGGCCCTGCGCTCGCTCGGCGCCGTGCGACGGCACCTGGGAGAACTTCAGGCCGCGGAGCGCGACCTGGCCGAGGCGATTACGTTGTTTCGGCAGGTTGGCGACGTCCGGGCGCTCGCCCTTGCGCTGATCTCACTGGCAAGCCTGCTTGGCAGCCGGGGGGAACGGCCGAGGGTGCACACGCTGCTTGCCGAGGCCGTCTCGCTCGGGCGGCTGCTGGGCGACAACGCCCGCATCATCGCGGCCTGTGCCGACGTCGTGGCCGCCCTGGATCTCTCGTCGGCGACGCCGGAGCAGGTCGTGCAGCTGCTGGCCGCCGCGGATGGCCTGCGCCGGCGCTCTGGCATCGGGCGAACCACGCGCGAGCAGGCGGCTCGGGCGCGGCGTGTCGCCGGCCTCCGCGCGCGCCTCGGCGAACCCGCCTGCGCCGCCTGCTGGGCGGCCGGCGCCGGCGCGGAACGGAGCTGAGCCCGCGCGAGCAGGAAGTGCTGGCCCTCGTGGCCAGGGGGCACACGACGCCGCAGATCGCCTCGGCGCTCACCATCACCGAGCGGACGGTCGAATTCCACGTCGCGTCGGTGCTGCAGAAGCTCGGCACCGGCACCCGCGCCCAGGCCGTCGCCGCCGCCTCGCAACGCGGCTTGCTCTGATCCCGGCTCCGGCACGCCCCTGTCCCGATGGATAGGGGGACAGGCCGGCGCTCGGTCGCAAAGACTGGTCGTTCGTACGGGGTTGTGCCGACCCTGGGCGCGCCATGCTCCGGGCCATGGAACAACGCCGCCGTCCCCCACGTGGTGCGGATCGCCCGAGGGCGTGGCGGAGCCCGACGATCGCACCCAGGTCCGAGGCGATGCTGCGCGCGCGTGTCGGCCGGCGCCGGTTTCTGCTCGGCCTGGCCGCGACGCTGAGCCTCACCGTCACGCTCCGGCCTCGACGCGCGTGGGCCTTCGTGTTCGAGCCGGTGATCCATGCCCACATGGCTGGCGAGACGGGCGCCCGGTCGAACGCGTACCTGGTCGAGACCGAGCATGGGGTGATCGCCGTCGAGGCGCTGCTGACGGTCTCCGAAGCGCGAGCGTTGCGGGCCGCGCTCGATGCGCTCGGCAAGCCGCTGTTGGCCGTGTTGCTGACCCACGGACACCCCGACCATTACGGCGGACTCGGTGTGCTGATCGGCCAGGCGGACGTGCCGGTGGCGGCGACCCGAGCGGTCGACCAGGCGCTGCGGGCCGACCGTGCGGGCAAGGAGGAGCGGCTCCGGGCGGCCCTCGGCGACGAGTGGCTCGGCACGCCGGTCTACCCGACTCGCCTGCTGGCCGACGGCGACTCGCTTGCCTTCGACGGCCTGACCTTCACGGTTCGCGATCTCGGCCCGGGCGAGTCGAACGCCGACTCGTACTGGACCGTGCAGCCGGGCTCGGCGGCGTTCGTCGGGGACGTCGCGCTGAACCAGGTCCACGTCTACCTGGCGGACGGCCACAGCGGTCTGTGGCTCGCAAGCCTGGCCCGCCTCGAGACGGCGTTGCCGGCGGACGCCGTGCTCTATCCGGGCCACGGCGCCGCCGGAGGCCGCGAGCTGCTCGCCTGGCAGCGTGGCTACGTCGAGACCTATCGCGAGGCCGTGCGGACGCTCGCGCAGGGCTGGCCCGCCCTGTCCGATGCCGAGAAACGGGCGCCCTCGGAGCACATGGAGGCATTTCTGCCGAGCGACCGCCTGCAACGCTTCATCGTCCAGAGCGCCGATGCCGTCGCCGCCGAGCTGGCGAACGAGCCGTAGTCACGCGGAATCCCGTGCCGGCCGCGGGCGGTCCAATCGCCCGCCGGTCCCACCGCCACCGCTCGACCGGTCGAGGAGGAGATCATGTGTGTTGCCGAGCTCCATACCCCGGGCGCGGCGTTCGGCCGACGCCGCTTCGTCAAGCTGGGCGCCATGACCGCTGTCACGGCAGCCCTCGCCTCGCAGCTCGGCTCCCGCGCGGCTGAGGCGACGGCGGAGGGCGCGCCGCTGCGCCGGATCACCATCGAGAACATCGTCGATCTGACCCACGTGCTCGGCCCGACGACGCCGCTCCTATATCCGCTTCTTCCCAAGTTCGGGCTGGTGAGCCTGGCGTCCTTCGAGAAGAACGGCCTCTACGCCAATCAGCTGGTCGTCAGCGAGCATCACGGCACCCACTTCGACGCCCCGATCCACTTCGCGCCCGGCGGCCTGAGCACGGCCGAGATCCCGGCCCGGACCCTCGTGGCGCCGGCCGTGGTGATCGACATCCGCGACAAGACCGCGCGCGACGCCGACGCCGAGCTGACGATGGACGAGGTTCGAGCCTGGGAAGCGCAGTACGGGCGGATTCCGGAGGGAGCGGCGGTGCTGCTCAACTCCGGCTGGGACCGTCGGTTCAACGACGAAGACGCCTGCCGCAACGTCGGGCCGGACGGCCTGGGGCACTACCCGGGCTTCAGCACCGAGGTCGCCGCCTTCCTCCGCGACGAGCGATCGATCGTGGGAATCGGGACCGACACGATGAACGTCGATCGGGGCGTCAACACGAAGTTCGACGTGCACAAGACCCTCATGGCCGTCAACCGCTGGATGCTCGAAGGCGTGGCGAACCTGGGCGAGATCCCGCCGGCCGGCGCCCACCTGTTCGTGGGCGCGCCGAAGCACTTCAGCGGCTCCGGCGGGCCGGCGCGTGTCATCGCCGTCTGGTAGGCGTCGTTCGGACATCGTGGAGGAGCGTCATGATCGTCGAGTACATCCGCTACACGATCCCGGCCGACAGGCGTGCGGAATTCGAGGGCGCCTACGCGCAGGCCCGCCCGTCGCTCGACGCCTCGACGCACTGCCTCGGGTATGAGCTGTCACGCTGCGTGGACGAGCCGAGCGCGTACATCCTGCGCATCGAGTGGGACTCGGCCGAGGGCCACCTGCGGGGATTTCGCGGCAGCCCCGAGTTCCGAGCGTTCTTCGCGGCGGTCGGCCCGTACGTCGGCAACATCGCCGAGATGCGCCACTACGAGTTGACCGGCGTCGTCAGCGATCCGGCGCAGAGCTGAACGAAGGAGGATTCGATGAGCAGAGTGGTGGTCACGGAGTACCTGTCGCTGGACGGCGTCATGGAGATCTCGGGCGGCGCCGAGCAGTCCGAGCCCGGCGGCTGGACCGCGCCGTACTGGAGCGACGAGCTCGGCGAGTATCAGCTCGATGGAGTGGTTGCGAGCGACGCGCTCCTCCTGGGGCGGGTGACCTACCAGGAATTCGCGGCAGCCTGGCCCAACATGGAGCACGAAGCAGGGCCCTTCGCCCAGCGGATGAACAGCTTGCCCAAGTTCGTGGCTACCGAGACACTGGACCAGCTCGAGTGGAACGCGACGCCCCTGAAGGGCGACGTCGTCGCGGAGGTCGCCAGACTCAAGCAGCAATCCGGCCGGGACTTGTTGGTCTACGGCAGCGGCGCCCTCGTCCGAACGCTGATGCACCACAGCCTGGTCGACGAATTCCGCCTCATCATCTACCCGGTCGTCCTGGGGAGCGGAAGGCGCCTCTTCGAGGGCGCGAGCAGGGCGAGTCTGAAGCCTCTCGGCGTGAAGACGTTCAGCTCCGGGGTCGTCTCGCTGTCCTACCAGCCAGCAGAAGGGGCAGTGTAGTCGTCCGCATCCGTGGTGACGTCTTCTTCCTGTGGCAGGCGGGCTGGAGCGGGACGAAGCGGGCTCAGGCAGCGCGCCACTGTCGCCGATAGGCGATCGGCGACAGCCCGAAGCGCCGTTTGAACGCCTTGCTAAAGGCGGCCTCGGACCCGTAGCCGGCACGGAGGGCGATCTCGAGTACGGGACCGCGTTCGGTTCGGAGCCACTGGGCCGCCATGCTCAAGCGCCAGTTCGTCAAGTAGACGAGGGGCGGCTCTCCGACCAGGGCCTTGAACCGCTGCGCGAACACCGAGCGGGACATCGCCACTTCGGCGGCCAGTGTCGCCACGGTCCAGGGGCGGTCGGGCGCTCCGTGCATCAGCCCGAGCACCATCCCCAGGTCGGGGTCCCGCAAGGCCCCCAGCCAGCTCGGGCGCTCCAGTGGCTGGGTCTCCAGCCAGACGCGCACGGTCTGAACCAGGATGACGTCCAGGAAGCGGGCAATCAACAGCTCGGCTCCCGGCCGTGCCTGCCTCATCTCATTCGCCAGCTGCTGCAAGGTCGCCGAGAGCCAGGGAGCGGTCTCGCCACCCTCGCCCGGAGCGACGATGCACGGCGGGAGCAGCGCGATCAGCGGGTGATCCTCCGGCTGATCGAGCTCGAAGGCGCCGCAGATCAGCTCCGTCTCGACCGGGCCGACGCCAAGCCGCAGCACGCGAGAGCCGTGACTCGCCGGTCCCTCCCGCCAGAAGCGGTCCAGGGGGACGGCGGCGGACCCCTGCCCATCGAGCAGCCGGTGCCCGCTGCCGTGCGGCAGCAGCGCCAGATCGCCGGGTCTCAGGTCGACGACGTCCGACTGACCGAGGCGAAGGCGACAGACACCACGAAGGACGACGTGGAAATACGCCTTCGGCCCTGACGGAAACTCCATGCCCCAGGGCGGCCCGAGCTCAGTCCGGCAGTAGACCCGTCCACGCGGGTACACCGTACGCAGCACGGCGCTCAAAGCATCCATTCGCCCTATCCTGCGCTTCTCGCGGACGATCGGACAAATAGCGCGGCGTTCCGATCATACCGCGTCGGTCAGGCGAGTGGCACACTCGCAGAAGCGCCAGACACCTCGGCGGCTCCGCCACATGGCGTGGGGACCCACCTTGGGTTGCGGTCACGGCGAGAGGTGCTGGCCGTCGGGACCGAGCCGGCCAACCGCCAGCAGGCATACGAGCAATCGGGCTCCGGGTGCTCGGTGAGCGCCCACTTGCCCGACCTCGTGGTGTCTACCTCATCGACGGCTCGGACGATCCGGGCGTCGGCACTACTGGCTTCCGCTAGCCAGATGGCCAGGGTGAAGCCTGCTCGAACGGCGGAAGACGAACCAGGACGCGACGCCGCATGCTGGTTTGGGCGGGCGCAGATGCGCCGCCGGTGACATGAACGACCAAACAGACTCCGCGTTCCCCGAGACCGCCCCGGCGCCCGCGCCGGCCGATTTTCCGTCGGCCTGGGATCCCCTCCGTCGCCCCGTGTTTCGGAGCTTATGGACTGCCGCCCTGGTCGCCAACGTCGGCCTCTGGATGCAGAGCGTCGGCGCCGCCTGGCTGATGACCTCGCTCTCACCGTCGCCGATGGCGGTCGCCTCGGTCCAGGCGGCAACGACCGGCCCGATGGTCCTGCTGGCGCTCCTGGCCGGCGCCCTCGCCGACGTCGTGGACGGACGACGGCTCTTGCTCTGGACCCAATCCTGGCTGCTTGCGACGCTCGTCGCGCTCGGCGTCCTGACGCTTGTGGGCGCGACGACGCCCTGGACGCTGCTCGTGCTGACGTTCCTGTTCGGGGTGGGCGTGGCGATGAGCACGCCGGCCTGGCAGGTCGTGACCCTCGAGACGGTGCCGGCCGTCGAGATTTCGTCCGCCGTCACCCTGAACGGCGTCAGCATCAACCTGGCCCGGGCGATCGGGCCGACGGTCGGCGGCCTGGCGGTCGCGGCGGCCGGACCCGGCCCGATGTTCCTGCTGAACGCGCTGGCGTTCGTCGCCACGACCGTGCTGCTCCTGCGCTGGCGGCGGGCGCCGCGCCGCACGGCTTTGCCACCGGAGCACGTGCTCCAGGCGATGCAGGTCGGCGTGCGCTTCGTGCGCTATGATCCAGCGCTCTGCGCGGCGCTGATCCGGACCGGCCTCTTCGTCTTCTTTGGCAGCGCGCTCTGGGCGCTCCTGCCACTCGTCGCCCGCCGCGAGCTCGGACTGGACGCCCTCGGGTATGGCGGCCTGCTCGGGGCACTCGGCGTGGGCGCGGTCGTGGGCGCGATCGTCCTTCCCCGGCTGCGTCGGCAGGCCTCGCTCGAGCAGCTCGTCGCAGCGTCCAGCGTGCTCTTCGCGACGGCGATGCTGGCGCTGGCCTACTCGCGGTCTCCACTTCTGCTCGGCCTGATCCTGATCCCCGGCGGGCTGGCCTGGCTGCTCCTGCTGTCGCTCCACATCGTGGCGGCGCTGGCGACCGTGCCGGCCTGGGTGCGAGCACGCGCCACGGCGGTGGTGCTGCTGGTCTTCTTCGGCGGCATGACGGTCGGCAGCATCGCCTGGGGGGCGGTCGCGCAGGTCGCGGGGATCGGCCCGGCCCTGAGCTGGGCCGCGCTCGCGCTGGTGCTGAGTCTGGCGGCACGCCTGCGCTACCGGCTGACCGACGAGGCGCCGGACCTGACCGCGACCCATCACTGGGCCGAGCCGCAGCTGGTCCGCGAGCCGCCGCCCCACCGTGGGCCAGTGCTGGTGATGGTCGAGTATCGGGTCGATCCGGAGCAGGGACGCGCGTTTGGCCTGGCGATGCACGACGTCCGCCTCGACCGCCTCCGCAACGGCGCAACGTCCTGGACTCTGTTCGCCGATCCGACCGACCCTGGCCGCTACGTCGAGCTGATGGCGATCAGCACCTGGGAAGAGCACCAGCGGGCACACGCCCGGGTCACGCACGCCGACAGCGTGGCCGAGGCGCGCGCCAAGGCGTTCCACGTCGGGCCCGGCCCGACCGTGAGCACGCACCTGGTTGGCGAGCCGCTCCCTGTCCGGTAGGGGGCATCGGCCGCACCTGATCCGCCTGCCGTGTCGGCGCACGGCACCCCAGAGGAGGCCCAGACACGATGAGCATCGCGACGCCACAGTCGCCCAGCCCGGCGACCGTCGAGGTCAGGCTACGGGTCAACGGCGACGACTACCACCTGGCCATCGAGCCGCGGGTGACCTTGCTCGACGCTCTACGCGAGTACCTCGGCCTGTTCGGGACGAAGAAGGGCTGCGACCGGGGCGAGTGCGGCGCCTGCACGGTGCTGGCGAACGGGCGACGGATCAACGCCTGCCTCACCTTCGCCGTCATGCACGATGGGCAGGAGATCACCACCGTCGAGGGGCTGGCCGGCGGTCTACCCCTGGAGAGTGACGTTGACGATCCGACTGTGGCAGCGGAGCCACGGCTGCACCCGATGCAGCGCGCCTTTGTCGAGCGGGACGCCTTCCAGTGCGGCTACTGCACGCCGGGCCAGCTCATCTCGGCCATCTCGGTGATCCGCGAGGGCCACACCGGATCGGCGGCCGAGATCCGTGAATGGATGAGCGGCAACATCTGCCGCTGCGGCGCCTACCCCAACATCGTGGCCGCCATCCAGGATATCGTCGCCTCCGGGGCGGACGTGTGAGGAGCGTATCGTGCAGTCATTCAGCTACACCCGGGCGACCGACCTGGACGGCGCCATCAAGGCGCTGGCCGCTGACCCACACGCGGCGGTGGTCGCCGGCGCCACCGAGCTTGCGAACTGGCTGAAGGACGGCATCCGCGCCCCCTCCACCCTGATCGACATCAACGCACTGCCGCTGGCCGGCATCGAATCCCGCCCGGACGGGCTGCGGATCGGGGCGCTGGCGCGAAACGCCGACGTCGCGCGCGAGGGGGCCGTGCGGACCGGCTACCCGGTCGTGGCGGAGGCGCTGGAGAAGGGCGCATCGGCCCAGATCCGCAACATGGCGACGGTGGGCGGCAACCTGCTCCAGCGGACGCGCTGCCCCTACTTCCGCGAGACCTCGTTCCCCTGCAACAAGCGACTGCCTAGCAGCGGCTGCGCCGCCCAGACCGGCCCGCATCGGGGGCACGCGATCCTCGGCGGCAGCGATGCCTGTATCGCCACCCACCCCGGCGACCTGGCCGTGGCGCTGGTGGCGCTCGACGCGGTCGTCCAGGTTCAGGGCCCGGCCGGTCCGCGAGCGATCCCGCTGGACGAGTTCTATCTGCTCCCCGGGGACACCCCGGAGCGCGAGAACCTGCTCCAGCACGACGAGCTGATCGTCGCCGTCGAGGTGCCGGCCGGCCCGTACGCGGCGCGCTCGCGCTACCTGAAGGTCCGGGATCGCGAATCGTACGAGTTCGCGCTCGTCTCCGTCGCCGCCTGCCTGGAACTCGACGGCGGGACCGTTCGCTCGGCGCGGATCGCGCTGGGCGGCGTCGGCACCAAACCGTGGCGCGCCCGGGCAGCCGAGGCCGTCCTGGCCGGCCGGCCGCTCGACGCCGACGCGCTGGCGGCGGCCGAGGCGGCGTCCGTCGAGGGTGCTCGGCCACTTCCTGACAACCGATTCAAGGTGACGCTCGCCGCGCGCGCCGTCGCGCGGGCGCTGGAGCTGGCCGCCTCCGAGCCGTTCGACACGGCCGCCGGCGGACCGGTGGGAGGTGCTGCATGACTGCCACGACCGAACGTCACCGCTTCGGAAACGGCCCGATCGGGACACCGCTCGATCGCGTGGACGGCCCGCTCAAGGTCAGGGGAGCGGCTCGATACTCGGCGGAGTATCCGCTCGAAGGGCTGGCGCACGCCGTCCTGCTCCAGAGCACGATCGCCCGGGGACGGATCGTCGCGCTCGACGCGACGGCGGCCGAGGAGGCGCCCGGCGTGCTGGCGGTGCTGACCCATGTGAACACCGACGGCCTTCCGGCCCTGGACTCCTTCCTGCGCGGCGGGGCGA
>Ga0075420_100003025_pt1 | contig 14624 bp, 15 predicted proteins | sample SoiMetdeltSBSDD4_FD_75296 | JGI IMG/M metagenome (GOLD analysis project Ga0075420, IMG submission 75296) | Bulk soil microbial communities from a Populus tree surrounding site in Tennessee, USA - Soil MetaG P. deltoides SBSDD4 | ecosystem: Environmental > Terrestrial > Soil > Tree plantation... | reverse complement strand
TTCTCGGCCTACGGGGACAAGCGCCTGCTCTCGGACGCGATCGCCGCGGGAGCCAGGGGCTACGTGCTGAAGGGCTCGCCGCCCGAGGACCTGCTGCGCGCGGTCCGTACCGTCCAGGGCGGCAAGCCGTTCGTCGACCCCTCGCTGTCGCCGGCGCTGCTGATGACGCAGGTCGGCCCCGACGCGCCGCTGTCGGAGCGCGAGCGCGAGATCCTCCAGCTGCTGGCCGAGGGTCTCCACACCGAGGAGGTCGCGCGCCGGATCGGCCTCTCCACCGAGACGGTGAAGTCGGACACCAAGCGCGCGATCCTCAAGCTCGAGGCCGACACGCGCGTGCACGCCGTGGCGATCGCGCTGCGGCAGGCGATGATCGAGTAGCAGTGTGGAGCTGCCCCGCTTCTGGATCGTCGTTCAGATACTGATCGTGATCTTCGTGCTGATCGGCATGGTGATCGCGATCACGAAGCTGGCCTGAGCGGGGGCGCGTCCTCCTCGGCCGGCTCGAGCTCGAGGCTCTCCGGGAGGTCGATCTCGCCGCGGCGGCGCTCGGCCTCCGCCTCGTCGAGCGGCTTGACCCAGAACTCCTCTACGCAGATCACGATCAGCGCGAGGATCGGCACCGCCACGAACAGGCCCACGAAGCCGAACAGCTGACCGACGACCACCACGCCGACAGCTATCAGCGCGGGATGCATGCGGGTGCGCTGCGCCATCACCACGGGGATCGTGACGTTGCTCTCGAGCTGCTGGACGACGATGTAGACGACCAGCGCGAGGATCGCCTTGCCGGGCGAGTCGGTGAGCGCGAACAGCACCGGCGGGATCGCGCCCGCGATCGCGCCGAAGTACGGCACCACCACGAGCAGCGCCGACAGCACCGCGAAGAAGATCGCGAAGTCGAGCCCGATCAGGGTCAGCCCGATCCACAGGAGCACGAACGTGACCAGCATGTCGATGGCCACGCCCTCCATCCAGCCGATCCAGGCCCGACGGATCCGCATCAGCACATGGCGCGCGTCCGCGCGCCTGCGGGGCGTGAAAAGCGCCAGCATGCCGTTCACGAGCGGCTCGGGGCGCACCGCCATGTAGTACGCGGTGATCAGGATCAGGACGAGCGCGCCGAGCACACCCGCCACGTTCAGCCCGATCGAGGTGATCGGGCCGATCAGGCGCTCGGGATCGTCCGTGTAGTCCTCGACGAAGTTCTGGACTTTCTCGCCGACCTGCCCGGGGTCCTGGCCCGTGAAGTCGGCGTACACACCCTCGAGGTCGTCCACGATGCCCGGCACCGCCTGCACGAACTCGTCCGTCTGGTCCACGAACGGCGGGATCAGCAGGTAGACCACGAGCCCGAATGCCGCCACACCGGTGACCAGCGCCAGCAGGGCGCCCACCGCCCGCGGGACCCTGTGACGCTCGAGCCGCGTGGCCGCCGCGGCGAGCGGGATCGCGAACACGATCGTGATCAGGATGGCCAGCAGCAGCGTGACGAGCTGGCGGAAGAGCAGGCCGAACAGGAGCAGTCCGGCCGCGAGGACGACGGCGCGGTAGGCGACTTGATGCGACGGTGTCCGTTCGTCAGTCACCGCTACCGCCTACGGTAGGCGATCGGGTGGCCGCTTTCCCCGCGCGAGGGAACGGCCCGCCCCGGGGCGCAGAGCCCCGGGGCGGCGCTGTCTAGGTGCGGCGCTCGAGGTCGGCCACATCCTGGGCCTTGTCATCGGCCCGCTGCTGCGCCTCGGCGAGCTTCTCCTTCTCCTCGCCCTTGCGCTCCTCACGGCGTCCCTGCTCGCGCATCGAGGAATCGCCCTTGAGGTCGCCTGCGGCCTTCTTGGCCCGGCCAGTGATCTTGTCGAGGATGCTCACGTTCGTTCGCTCCTTCGGTCGAGTCTCGAGGTTTGGGTACCCGTCCGGAGGCGCTGGAAACCGGTGTACGTTGCGTCCGGGTGCGGGTCTAGCGTGCTCCGCGTGCGCCTGATCGTCGCCCGCTGCGAGGTCCACTACACCGGACGCCTGACCGCCCTCCTGCCCGAGGCGCTGCGACTCGTGATGGTCAAGTCGGACGGCTCGGTGATGGTGCACGCCGACGCCGGCGGCTACAAGCCCTCCAACTGGATGACCGCCCCAACGGTGATCGAGGAGGGGCCCGGGCGCATCGCGGTGCGGAAGCTCGGCGGCGAGGACCAGCTCGAGATCCGCATCGCCGAGGTGGTCTCGGACGTGGTCCACGACATGGGCGAGGCCGCCGCTCTCGAAAAGCAGGGAGTGGAGCGCGAGCTCCAGGAGCTCCTGGCGGGCTCGCCCGAGTGGTGCGGCGATGGGTTGCGGCTGGTGCGCCGCGAGTGGCCCACCGACATCGGGCCGGTCGACCTCATGTGCCGCGACGAGGAGGACGAGTTCGTGGCCGTCGAGATCAAGCGGGTCGGCACGATCGAGGCGGTGGACCAGCTCACCCGCTACCTCGAGCGGATCCGCGGGGAGCCCGGCCTGGCTCACTGTCGCGGCGTGCTCGCCGCCCAGGCGATCAAGCCGCAGGCGCGCGTCCTTGCCGAGTCGCGCGGCATCGACTGCGCGGAGGTCGACCTCGCCGTGCTGCGCGGCGAGCGCGAGCCCGACCTCACCCTGTTCGCGGGCTAGCTCGAGCGCTCAGGTACCGGGAAGCCGCTCCCCTCCATCGCGCCCTCGATGCGGGCGATCACGGTCTCGATCACCTTCACGCGCGCGTAGGACTTCGAGTCGGCCTCCACGAGGTGCCAGGGGGCCGGCGGATGGTCCGTGCGCTCGAGCATCGTCTCCACCGCCGCGAGGTACTCCTCGCGCTGGGCGCGGTTTCGCCAGTCCTCGTCGGTGATCTTCCATTGCTTGAGCGGATCCTTCTCGCGCTTGCGAAAGCGCTTCAGCTGCTCCTCGTCGGAGATGTGGAGCCAGAACTTGATCAACACCACCCCCTCCAGGCAGAGGGAGTGCTCGGACTCCACGACCGTCTCGTAGGCGCGCTCCACCTCCTCGGGGGTCGCGAACCCCTCGACGAGCTCCACGAGCACGCGCCCGTACCACGAGCGGTCGAGCACGGTCATCCCGCCGTAACCGGGCAGCGCCGGCCAGAACCGCCACATGAAGTGGTGACGCTTCTCGTCGTGAGTGGGCGCCGCGAACTGCGCCACGCGCACGTGGCGCGGGTCGAGCGGGGCGACCATGCGCTTGAGAGCGCCGCCCTTGCCGGACGCGTCCCAGCCCTCGAACAGCACGCACACGGGCGGCCCGAGCTTGTCCTCGTAGCCGGCCAGCTTGCCGCCGAGCGCGAGGCGCAGCTCCGTGAGGCGCCGCTGCGCGACATCGAGCCGCTCGGCCTCCTCCTTCTTCGAGAGCGACAGCGACAGGTCGAGTTCGTCGAGCCTGCCCATGTCAGGACACGAATGACGCCAGCTCGTCCAGCCGCTTCTCGACCTCGTCGGGGGGGTCGGCCGGCAGGCGGAAGAGAGCCCCGTCGACGCCCGCCTCGCTCAGCCGCTCGAGCGCGCGCTCCTCGGGCTTGGCGTTGAAGAAGGACACGGGCACGCGCCGCCCGGCGCGCTCGCGCAGCTCGGCGATGCGCTCGGCGAAGCTCTCGACGCTCTTGATCCGGTTGGGCAGCCACTCGTCGCCGTAGGCGAGCACGCGGTCGAGCACCTTCTCGCCGTTGCCGCCCACGAGCACGGGCGGATGCGGGCGCTGCACCGGCTTCGGCCACAACCAGACGCGCTCGAACGACACGTGCTCGCCCTCGTACGAGGCCTCGTCCTCCGTCCAGAGCGCCTTCATCGCCTCCACGCGCTCGCGCATGAGCGAGAAGCGCCGGCGCGGGTCGGTGCCGTGGTTTCGCATCTCCTCGCGATTCCAGCCCGCACCCACGCCGAACAGGAAGCGACCGCCCGAGAGCACGTCGAGCGAGGCCACCTCCTTGGCCGTGATGATCGGGTCGCGCTGGATCACGAGGCAGATGCCGGGGCCGAGCTTGATCCGAGACGTGACCGCGGCCGCGGCGGCCACCGCCACGAACGGGTCGTAGGTGTGCGAGTACTCGCGCGGCAGCTCGCCGCCGGCAGGGTACGGCGACTCGCGGGACGCCGGGATGTGCGTGTGCTCGGGGAACAGCAGGCGCTCGAAGCCGCGCTCCTCCGCCAGCTGGGCCAGGCGCCCTGGATCGAGCGTGTACCAGGTCGGGAAGATGAACAGCCCTAGCTCCACCGCAGCTCCAGTCGCTCGAGACCGTAGACGCCGTGCACCCCGCCGAGCTCCGGCTCGCCGTCCAGCGTCAGGCCGGGCATGCGCTCGGGCAGGAAGGCGAGCGCCTCCTGGAGCTCCGCGCGCGCCAGGTTCGCGCCCAGGCAGTAGTGGATGCCGGCGCCGAATGTGAGCGGCTTGGCGCGCCCGCGCTCGGCGTGGATGTCGAACGAGTACGGATCTCCCTCCACGCCGTCGCGGTTACCCGTGAACGAGCAGACCATCACCACGGTGTCTGCGGGGAACACGACGTCGCGGTACTCGACCTCCTCGTGCAGGAGCCGCGCGGTGAACGGGGTGATGGGCTCATAGCGCAGCAGCTCCTCGACCGCTCGCGGAGCCAGCTTCGGCTCGGCGGCCAGCCGGCTCCACTGCTCGGGATGCTCGGCGAACACGCGCAGGCCGTGCGCGAGCTGGGACTGCGTGGTGTCCACGCCGCCGACGAGCACGTTCAGCACGAGGTTCATGCACTCGACGTCCGAGAGCCGGTCGCCCTCCCCCTCGGCGGCGATCAGGGTCGAGATCAGGTCGTCGCCCGGCGTGTGCCTGCGCTGCTCGATCAGCGCGCCCGCCCACTCGTAGAACTCCGCGCAGGCGCGCTCGATGGCGTCGCGCTCGTTCATCAGGCTGGGCGGGTCGAACTGGCGCTGGATCAGGTTCGACCACTCGTGGAGCTTGGGAGCGTCCTCGAGCGGTGCGCCCATCACGGTCGCGATCGTGAGCGAGGGGTAGGGCTTGGCCACCTCGGCCACGAACTCGCAGCGCCCCCTCCCCTCGAGCGGCGCCCAGAGGCGCTCGAGGAAGTCGCGCATCGCCGGCCGCCAGCGGTCGGCGGCGCGCGGCGTGAACGCCGGGTTCACGAGGTTGCGAAGGCGCCCGTGCGCCTCGCCGTTCACGTGCAGGATGTTGCGCCGCATCTGCTCGAGCAGCGGCCCCTCCGGCACCTCGAACAGCTCCGCTATCCGCATGCCGGGGAAGGTCGCGCTCTTGGTGCGCAGGAAGAACGTGGCGGCCTCGCGTTCGAGCACCACGAAGCCGATCGGCGTGGTGGCGAGCCAGTGCCGCTCGCGCAGCCCGCGCATGGTCTCGTGGAAGCGGTCGCCCTTGAGGTCGGGTCCGAGGTAGTCGAGCGCGGGAAGGTCGATCTCCGTCACGAGCGCCATTGACGCCGGACACTAACCTTGATCGTGATGAGCTTCCTCTTCCGCCACAAGACCGACATGCCCGACCCGGCCGACGCGCTCCCCGGCCGTGACGCGCGTCCCTTCGACGTTCCGGACACCCACTTCGTGCTCGGCACCCCGCTCGAGCCGCCCTTCCCCGAGGGCGTCGAGACGGCCGTGTTCGGCATGGGCTGCTTCTGGGGCGCCGAGCGCGGCTTCTGGGAGGCCGCGGGCGTGTACACCACGGCCGCCGGTTACGCGGGCGGGAGCACGCCGAACCCCACCTACGAGGAGGTGTGCAGCGGTCGCACCGGCCACACCGAGGCGGTGCTGGTCGCCTACCGGCCGGAGGAGATCTCCTACGAGGACCTGCTCAAGCTGTTCTGGGAGGGCCACGACCCGACCCAGGGCATGCGCCAGGGCAACGACGTCGGCACGCAGTACCGCTCCGCCGTCTACACCACCTCGGACGCCCAGCGCGAGGCGGCCCTCGCGTCACGCGACCGCTACCAGGAGCGCCTCGGCGACGCCGGCTACGGCGAGATCACCACGGAGATCGCGGACGCCCCCGAGTTCTTCTACGCCGAGGACTACCACCAGCAGTACCTCGCGAAGGTGCCGAACGGCTACTGCGGCCTGGGCGGCACCGGCGTGTCCTGTCCGGTGGGCGTGGTCGGCGCGTAGCGCCGCTGCGTCGTGCGTCCGGTCGAGCCACCGGATTCGGGCGCTCGCATGCAGCGATCCGTCGCCGCGTGCCTGGCCTCGATCCTCGAGCTCGACGTTGCGGAGGTTCCCCTCCCGGCTGAGGGGCATTCGCAGCCGTTCACGGTCTGGCGTCAGTGGCTCGGCCTGCGCGGACTCGGTCTCGTGCCGATCGCCGATCCGGCGAGCTTCGACTGGCCCGGACCATGGCTGGCGATGGTGCGGGCCGCCGACGGCGATGGCGAGCTGGGCGCCGTTGCCTTCGGCGCGCCGCCCGGGCTGGCATGGAGCCCGCTGAGCGGCCCGGAGACGTTCGACGCGGTCGAGGCGGGCTTCCTGATCGCTCCGGCCGACGTGGCGATCTGGGACCCGCCGCCCGGCGGCGGCGTCCGCGGCACGGGCACGGTGGAGACGATCGTCGTCGCGCCGGAGGCCGAGGGCGCGCTGCACCGGATCGACCGGGCCGTAGCGCGCGCCGGCCGTGGACTCGAGGGCGACCGGTACTTCGACGAGCGCGGCACGTTCTCGAACCCCCACGGGCGCGGCTACGACCTCACGCTGATCGAGGCGGAAGTGCTCGACGGCCTCGAACTGCCCGCGGGCCGCCTGAGTCCCGAGGAGGCGCGCAGGAACATCGTCACCCGCGGCATCGACCTGAATGCGCTCGTGGGCGAACGCTTCCGGGTTGGCGGCGTCGAGTGCCTCGGCCAGCGGCTCTGCGAGCCGTGCGCGCACCTCGAGCGCCTCACGGCCGCAACCGGGAAGCCCGGCACCCTCCGCGCGCTCGTCCACAGGGGCGGGCTTCGCGCCGACGTGCTAAGCGACGGCGAGATCCGCGTGGGCGACGAGATCGCGGGGGGCTGAGCGGCTCGGCGCCGAACGAACGTCCCGGACTGGTCGCCATAGCGTGCACTCCGGGACGTTCATCGGTTCAGCAGCCGGGCCATCAGCTTCAGCCGCTCGTCAGCTTCGCCGGGCCAGTCGCCCACGTCGGCGGGCCACCAGGTCCACTCGTCGTGCTCGTGGTCGGGCACCGGGCTGCAGTCGCCGGGCACGGTGGCGAGCCCGATCAGCATGGCCATCCCGTTCGGGAGCGAGACGAGCGCCTCGACCGAGAGCCGCTCGGGCTCGAGCTGCCATTCCTCGGAGAGCTCGCGCGACAGCGTGGCGGCGGGGCTCTCGCCGAGATCGACCGCGCCGCCCGCCCCGAGCGCCCAGCGCCCCGCCCAGGTCGACACCCAGTCCGCTCGGCGCCCGGCGAGCCAGCGGCCGTCCTCCGAGCGCACAACGCAGAGCGCGGTCATGCTGCCGTCGGCGTCGTCGAGCAGACGCAGCGCCCAGCGCACCGGTTGCAGCTCGAGGCGCAGCCCGGCGCCGTCGGCGCTCCAGCCGGCGAGGCGCGTGGCCATCCCGTCGTGCGAGGGCGAGCCGCGCTCGCGCAGGCCGTTCATCGCGGCGTCGGCCGCGCGTTCGGTGTCGGCGGATGGCTCGTAGACCTCATCGCGCCAGGCAACCTCCACCTGGTCGGGACGCCAGGGACCTCGCGCGAGCATGCCGGAGCGCGGAACCACGCGGAGGAATGTAGATCAGGCGGCTTCGATCGAGTCCGTCATGTCCTCGGCATCGAGGCGGCTGAGCACCGACAGGAAGGCGGCCACCACGCGCGTGTCGAACTGCGATCCGGCGCAGCGCAGTAGCTCGCCGCGGGCAGTGTGCTCGTCGAGCGCCGCCCGGTACACGCGATCGGCCGTCATGGCCTCGTAGGAGTCGGCCACGGCGAGGATCTTCGCCTCGAGCGGGATCTTCACGTCAGGCAGGCCGTGCGGGTAGCCGTTGCCGTCGGGCCGCTCGTGGTGCGCCACGATCCAGGTGCGCAGGTCCTCGAGGCCGCGGCCGCTCAGGATCTGTGCGCCGATCTCGGGATGCGTGCGGATCTTCTCGAGCTCGGCTTTCCCGAGCGGACCCGCTTTCTGGAGGATCGCGTCGGGCAGGCCCATCTTGCCGATGTCGTGCAGGATGCCCGCCACCTCGACGCGCCGGACGCGCTCCGGGGGCAGGCCGAGGTCCGCCGCGATCAGGCCGCAGTAGCGACCGACCGTGCGCGAATGGTCCGCGGTGCCGCTGTCGCGCAGGTCGAGCGCCTCCGCCAGCGAGAGCAGCGTGGCAAGCTGCACCTCGTCCGCCCCGCGGCCGCCCTCCGGCGCGAAGATCGCCGAGATCTCGCGGTTGAAGATCACGGCCCGGTTGCGCCCGAGCGCCTTGGCCGCGTAGAGCGCCTGGTCGGCGGCCTCGAGAACCGCGTCGGCCGAGCGGCCGTGGTCAGGGAAGGTCGCCACGCCGAACGAGAAGGTGAGCCCCGCCGGATCGTCCTCGAAGGCGTGCTCTACAGCCGCCAGGAGGCGCTCCGAGACCAGGTAGGCCTCGTGCTCGGTCGCCTCCGGCAGGAGGATCGTGAACTCCTCGCCGCCAGTCCTCGCGATCGAGTCCATCGAGCGGCGGTGACGCTCGAGGATCTCGCCCACCCGCACGAGCGCGTCGTCGCCCGCCCGGTGGCCGAGCCGGTCGTTCACGGACTTGAAGTGGTCGAGATCGCCGATCACGACCGAGAAGGGCTTCTCAGAGCGCTCCGCCCGCGCGACCTCAGCCTCGAGCTCGCTGTCGAGGGCGAGCCGGTTCTTGAGCCCGGTCAGGCCGTCGGTGAGCGCAGCGTCGGAGAGCCGGTGCACGAGCTGCACCACGGCGTCGCGGACCGAGCGCAGCAGCACGGCCGCGGGAAACAGGATCCCCATCACCGTGAGCCAGGTGCCGGCCACCGCCTCAGGCGGGGCCGCGGCCACCAGCACGGCCAGGTAGGCCGCCGCCAGCAGTCCGAACTGCGCCGCGGCGCCGCGAACCGAGAAGAAGTAGCCCACGTAAAGTGCGAGCCACACGTACAGCATCTCGCCCGACAGCGAGGTGCCGGTGCCCGCGCTCAGGGCGTGCGCGGAGACCAGCAGCGTTCCGAGCGCGGTGGCAGCGTGCATCATCTTCGGCCCCACACGGTGGGCGAACAGGTAGAGGCCGAGCGCCACGAGCGCGCAGACGAACGGGATCGCCAGATGGACCGGTCCGAAGCGGCTCGTGAGGATCGCGACGGCCAATAGCACGAGCGCCTCGCCGCCGAAGATCGCGGACGCCACGCGGGCCGCCACCAGCGAGCTTGGCTCGACCGCAGACACCTCCGAGAGCGACGGAACGCGCCGTTCCCCCTGTTGTCCCGGGACAGGGAGCATTGCCCAGGTTGTCGGCACCCTGCCCCAGGAGGGTGAATCGAACGTTTGACTAGTCAGGTGGCTAGGCGCCCAACTCGTCCCGCAGAGAGGCGAGGCCGGCGCGCAGCTCGGCCAGCTCGCGCTCGAGGCGCTCGACGCGCTCGTCGAGACCGTCCACGGGCGGCGCCGGCGGGGCGGGCGCCGGGGGCGGCTCGGACGGGGCAGGCGGGTCGGACGGGGCGGGCGGCGAGGACGCGGCAGGAGCCGCCTCGACCTCCTCCTCGTCCCCGACCGCTCCGAGCAGCTGCCGGTAGCGCTCCTCGCGCTGGCCGGGCCGCCGTCCCAGCCGCTCCACGAGCCGCCGCTCGGACAGGCGCCCGAGCACCTCGTCGAGCTCGGCCGCCCCCGCAAACGAGTGCAGCCGCTCGCTGCGCGTGCGCAGCTCGCCCGGCGTCTGCGGCCCGCGCAGCATCAGCACACCCAGGAGCGCGACCTCGGCCTGGTCGAGGCCGAGCGTGCGGTCGAGGGTGTGCCGGTACTTCATCGCGCGCCGGTTCGACCAGCTCGCGAGCGTGGCCCACTTGCGGTGCACGAGGCGGTCGAGCGCGCCGCGAATCTCGCCCTCGTCGTAGCTCACCACCGGATCGCGGTTGGTCGACTGGTTGCACGCCAGCCGCAGCGAGTTGAGCGTCAGCGGATACACGTCCGGCGTGGTGCGCTGCTTCTCGATCAAGCAGCCGAGCACGCGTATCTCGGCGGCGTCCGGCTCCATCGGCCCGGGGAGCCTACTCGGGGCCGCGCGAGCCCGGCTGCCATCCTCGTGGGGTGGGGATCTACCTGCGCATTCTGCGCACGCCCGGCGTCGCCCGAGTTGTGGTCGCGACGGTGATCGGGCGGCTGCCGATCGGCATCAGCAGCCTCGCGATCCTGCTGTTCGTTCGCGAGACCACGGGCTCGTTCGCCTCCGCGGGCCTTTGCGCCGGCGCGCTCGCGCTCGGCAGCGCCGCCGGCGCGCCGCTCCAGGGCCGGCTCGTGGACCGGCGCGGGCAGGGCAGCCTGCTCCCGCTGGCGGTGGCGCACGCGGCGGGCCTGGTCGCGATCTGGGTTCTCGGGGCGGGCGGAGCGCCGGTTGCGCCGCTCGCGCTGGTGTCGCTCCTGACCGGCGCGGCGCTGCCGCCCCTCACATCCGTGCTCCGCTCGCGCTGGCCCTACCTGCTCGACGCCGAGCTCGTGCCGGGCGCGTACGCGTTCGACTCCGTGCTCGTGGAGCTGATCTTCGTGACCGGCCCGCTCGTGACCACGGCGGTGGTCGCCACCGTCGGGCCCGAGTACGCGCTCGCCGTGTCGGCCACCTGTGTGCTTTCCGGCACCGTGACCATGCTTGCCGGGCTGCGCGACAAGGCGGGGCCCGAGCGCTCGAGCCCCGCCGAGCGCGCGCTCGGCCTCGGCGCCCTGGCGGCACCCGGCCTCCGCACGCTCGTGGTGGCGAGCCTGCCCGTGGGCTTCGCTCTCGGCACGCTCGAGGTCGTGCTGCCCGCGTTCAGCCAGGACGAGGGCTCGAAGGTGCTGGCGGGCGTCTTGCTGGCGATCTGGTCCGCCGCGAGCGGCGCCGGCGGCCTCCTGTACGGCACGCGTGCGTTCCGGCTGCCGCTCTCTGAGGTGCACCTGCGGCTGGCGATGGTGCTCCCGCTCGCATGCGGGGTGCTGTTCGCGGCCAGCTCGCCGCTCACGATGGGCCTGCTCGTGATCGTGGCCGGCGTGCCCATCGCGCCGCTGATCGCGTCGCGCAACCAGCTGGTCGAGCGCGTGGCCCCCAAGGGCACGGCCACCGAGGCGTTCACCTGGCCGCTCACCGCGCTCGTAGGCGGCGTCGCGCTCGGAGCGGCCACCGCGGGCTCCCTCGTGGAGGCCTACTCGTGGACGGCGGGCGTGGCCTCGGCGGTGGTGGTCTCCGCGCTCGGTGCTTGCGTGCTGCTCGCGCGCCGCGAGACGCTGGCGCCGGCGCTCGCACGTTAGGCTCGCCGGCCATGGGAAACATCAGCGGTGAGCGCGTGGTCGAGATCGACGCGCCGATCGAGCGCTGCTTCCAGATCGCGGCGGACATCGACAACGCGATCGACTGGCAGGGGTCGCTCAAGGACGTCGAGGTGCTGGAGCGCGGTCCCGACAGGCGCGCCGTGCTCGTGGAGACGGAGTCCGACGCCAAGGTCAAGACCGTGAAGGCTCGCCTGCGCTTCTCCTACGACGAGCCCACCTCGATCCGCTGGGTGCAGGAGAAGGGCGACACCAAGTCGCTCACCGGCTCGTGGAGCTTCGAGGACCTGGGCGAGGGGCGCACGCGCGCCACCTACGCGCTCGAGGCCGACCCGGGCCGGATGCTCGGGATACTCCTGCGCGGCCCGGCGGAGGCCAAGGTGCGGGACTTCCTCGTGGGCGACGCCGCCGACGGCCTCAAGAGGCACGCCGAGTCGAGCTGACTAGGCGCGGCGCTGCTCCAGCGCCAGCAACACCCGCTTGCGCTCCAGCCCACCGCCGTAGCCGGTGAGCCGCCCGTCCGAGCCGACCACGCGGTGGCAGGGCACCACGATCGGAATCGGGTTGCGCCCGTTCGCGAGCCCGACCGCGCGCGCCGCGCCCGGCGCCCCGATAGCCGCGGCAAGCTCGCCGTAGCTAACCGTCTCGCCGTAGGGGATCTCGGCGAGCGCCCGCCAGACGCGCTGCTGGAACGGCGTGCCGCCCGCGCTCAGCGGCAGCTCGAACGTGGTTCGCTCGCCCGCGAAGTACTCGGAGAGCTGGCGGCGGGTGTCGGCAAGCATCCCGCGCGCGGGCGCGCGCGCGAGACGATGCCCACCGTCGCAGTGGCGGTCGAACGCGAGTGAGCGCAGGCCGCCGTCGCCGGCGGCCACGGCCACGAGCGGGCCGAGCGGCGTGTCGATGAGGATCCGCGCGCTCATGCCAGCTGCGCCCACAGGTGCTGGGTGGCGTACGCGCGGTAGGGACGCCAGGCCTCCGCCGCCGCGCTCGCGGCCCGCGGGCTCCCGTCGCGGCCGAGCCGCTCGAGCGCATGCCGCACGCCGAGGTCGGTTGGGAGGAACGCGTCGGGATCGCGAAGCGCGCGCATCGCCACGTAGGCGGCGGTCCAGGGCCCGATGCCGGGGAGAGCGAGCAGGCGCCGCTCGGTGTCGGCGCGGTCGGCACCGGGATCGAGCTCGAGCTCGCCCGCCTCGATCACCGCCGCGAGCCCCGCGAGTGCGCGAGCGCGGCTGCGCGGCATCGGGAGCGCCTCCGGGTCGGCGGAAGCGATGGCTGCGGTGGACGGGAACAGCCGCGCGACTCCACCGAGCGGGGCCTCGAGCGGCTCGCCCAACTCGGCCGCCAGCCGCCCGGCCACCGTAGCCGCGCCAGCCACCGACACCTGCTGGCCGAGCACGGCCCGCAGCCCGAGCTCGGCGCCGTCCACGTGACCCGGCACCCGCCGCCCGGGCGCCTCGCGTACGAGCCCGCCAAGCAGCGCGTCCCCACCCAGCGCGTCGACCACGGCCTGAGGATCGGAGTCGAGGTCGAGCAGCCGCCGGCAGCGCTCCACGGCGGCCGCGAGGTCGCGCAGGTCGTCGAGTCGCAGCGCAGCCTGCACGTGCCCGCCGGCCGGGGACAGCTCCACGGTGCCGGCACCGTGCGGCAGGCGCAGACTGCGCCGGTACGAGCCGTTCAGCCGCTCCTCCACGCCCGGCACGGCGCGGGCGCCGAGGAACGCCATCAGGCCCGCGGCGTCCAGCGGCGCCCGGTACGGCAGCCGCAGGGAGAGGGTCGCTCCGGTCCGGGCCGAGCGCGGCGAGCCCGGCGCGCGCGGCCGGCGCCGGCGCAGCTCGCGCGGCGCGAGCGCGAACACGTCGCGAATCGTTTCACCGAACTGGCGCACGCTCGAGAAGCCGGCGGCGAACGCCACGTCGGTGATCGGCAGGTCGGTGGTCTCGAGCAGCACGCGGGCGGTCTGTGCGCGGCGGGCGCGCGCCAGCTGGAGCGGCCCGGCGCCGAGGGTGTCCACGAGCCGCCGGTGCAGGTGGCGCTCGGAGTAGCCGAGCCGCCGCGCGAGCCCGGACACGCCCTCGCGGTCGACCACGCCATCGGCGATCAGGCGCATCGCACGGCCCACGAGGTCGGCGCGGAGGTCCCACTCGGGCGAGCCCGGCACGGCGTCCGGGCGGCAGCGCATGCAGGCGCGGAAGCCGGCGGCCTGCGCAGCCGCCGCGCTCGGGTAGAACACCACGTTCTCGCGCTTGGGCGTCCGCGCCGGGCAGCTCGGCCGGCAGTAGATGCCGGTGGTCTTGACCGCGGTGAAGAACCAGCCGTCGAAGCGGGAATCGCGCGCTTCGGCGGCGCGCCTGCAGACATCGAAGTCGAGCGTCATCACCGGGCACGATGACAGGCTGCGCCGCCGATTTCTGGCGGAAATCGGACATCCATGGAGGTAAGGCCCGCGATGACCGGGTACCACGAATGGATGCCGAGAAAGACGCTCCTGACCGCCCTCGCCGCGCTCGTTCTCCTCGTGCCGGCGGTGCCCGCTCAGAGTCCCGCCCAGAGCTCGATCGCGCTCCCGGACGAGTTCCGCCCAGAGGGCATCGCCGCCGGCAAGCAGGACACGTTCTACGTGGGCTCGATCCCTCTTGGCGCCGTCTGGCGCGGATCGTTCCGCACCGGCGAGGGCAGCGTGCTCGTGCCACCTCACCCGGGCCGCAACCACACCGGCCTCAAGTACGACCGCCGCTTCGACCGGCTGTTCGTGGCCGGCGGCGCGTCGAAGGGGATCTACGTCTACGACGCGTCGACGGGCGCCGATTTGGCGAGCTTCTCGCTGCCGGATGCAGGCTTCGTGAACGACGTGGTGCTCACACGCGAAGCGGCGTGGTTCACCGATTCTCAGGTGGCCCAGCTCTACCGCGTGGACAATGCGCCCGACGGGTCACTCTCCGAGCCCGTGCGCGTGCCGCTGAGCGGCGACATCGAGTACGTGGCCGGCCAGCTCAACCTCAACGGCATCGAGGCGCTTCCCGGCGGCCCGCGGCTGATCGCCGTGCAGAGCTTCAACGGCAAGCTGTTCACGATCGACGCGAGCAGCGGCGTGACGCGCGAGATCGCGCTCGACGAGCCGGTGCCGAACGGCGACGGCCTGCTGCTGAGCGGCCGGCGGCTCTACGTGGTCCAGAACCGGCTCAACCAGGTGGCGGAAATCGAGCTCAGCGGC
>Ga0075420_100003024_pt1 | contig 14630 bp, 13 predicted proteins | sample SoiMetdeltSBSDD4_FD_75296 | JGI IMG/M metagenome (GOLD analysis project Ga0075420, IMG submission 75296) | Bulk soil microbial communities from a Populus tree surrounding site in Tennessee, USA - Soil MetaG P. deltoides SBSDD4 | ecosystem: Environmental > Terrestrial > Soil > Tree plantation... | reverse complement strand
ACAGGCGGACTGCTTAAAGCGTTAAAGAACAGATTTCGACCTCGCTCGTTAACTGGTTTTGAATACTCGGAGAAAGCGATCGATATCGCACGTTCGCAGGTTCCCGATGTTGAGTTCTGCTATTTTGATATTTACGAAGGATCGGTGCGCTGTTTCGATGTGATCTTTTGCGTTGAGGTTCTCGAACATCTGCTCCATCCTGACACGGCGCTTCGTAACGTCATCGGCATGCTCGCCGATTCCGGAACAGTGCTGGTTACGGTTCCGAATGGACGAATCGACACGTTTGACGGTCATATAAATTTCTGGAGCCCTGAGAGCTGGAACGTATTCCTGAAAAACGTGTGCGCGGATCTCAGCGTCAAGACAGGCTTGATCGAAGACGGTCAGAACAATTATGCAGTCATCACCAAGAGTGAAAGTTTAGTTACAGCAAACTGATGGAGAACATCACCATTGCCCAGATCGGGTGCGGCTACTGGGGGCCAAACGTCCTGCGGAATTTTTCGTCGCAGCCTGGATGCTCGGTGAAATTCGTGGCTGAGACCAATCCCGAGCGTCAGGCCTACGTGCGCGCAAACTTTCCTCGCTCAGAGGTCGTGGACAATGTCGATCGCATCCTCAACGACTCGCAGATCGATGCAGTTGTGGTTGCGACTCCTGCTTCATCACACTACGCGTTAGCGAAAGAAGTTCTTCAAAGTGGCAAACATGTATTCGTAGAAAAGCCATTAGCGACCAGCACCGCGGAAGCAGACGAACTGGTTAGCCTCGCAACTGATGCTGGAAAAATGCTGATGGTCGGCCACACGTTCCTCTACAACGCGGCGGTGCGTTATGCGAGAAAGTTACTTGCCGATGAGGAGCTCGGTCAGCTTTATTATATCTACAGTCAGCGATTAAACCTGGGCCAGGTTCGTTCGGATGTGAATGCGTGGTGGAACCTTGCTCCGCACGATGTCAGCATTTTGATGTACCTGATGAATGGTGAGCTTCCGTCGTCAGTCTCCGCAGTAGGCGTGAGTTATATCCAGCCGGGAATTGAAGACGTTGTGTTCGCGACTTTGAAGTGGGCCAACGGAGTGACGGGCCACATTCACGTTAGCTGGCTCGATCCGGGTAAGATTCGGAAGATGACACTCGTCGGCAGTCGCAAGATGGTGGTTTACGACGACGTAAGCGACGACAAGATCATGGTCCTGGACAAGGGAGTCGATCGTGTTCCAAAGATCGGAGAACGAATGGACTACGATCAATCCGGCGATTATCAGCTGATCCACCGCACGGGCGACATCTGGCTACCCCGAATCTCTTTTCAGGAACCGCTCAAAACCGAGGCGGCACACTTCCTCGAGTGTCTGCGTAAAGGATTGCCCCCATTGACTGGACCAAAACACGCGCGTGATGTAGTGGCTGTACTTGAAGCCACACAAACCGCGCTCAAATCAGGGCAATCGATCACGCTGTGACTCGACAACGGGTGGCCACAGAGGGCCACCCCTACATTTAACACCGCCGGATCAAATGTAGGGGCGGCCCTCAGTGGCCGCCCGACTGTTAGGTAAATGAGATCTTACTCTATCAAAACAGGCATCATTCCCGCGGCAGGGAAGGCTTCGCGAATGGGCGAGATCGGCCTGCCGAAAGCCTTGATCGAAATCGAAGGCCGCACGCTGCTCGAAAGATCAATTGAGTCACTCAAAGCGATCGGAGTTTCGAAAGTCATCGTCGTGATCGGCCACCTTGGAGACAAGATCGTCGAGTTTCTTTCCGGTCGCGACTTCGGAATCGACATCAAAACAGCGCACCAGGAGCAACCACTCGGACTAGCCCACGCGATCGCCACTGCCGCAGACCAAATCGACAGCGACTTCGTAGTCCTCTGTCCTGATAATCTGTACACGGATGAAACTGATCTAAGCAGATCCCGGGATGTATTCAATTCGCTCGCGCCTGCGTTCCTGTTGCTCGCGACCGTCACGCCCAACAAGCAACGCGACCGCAAATCGTATTTCACGTCCGCTCGTCGCAATCCCGACGCAAACGTCTACGACTATCGCAGCCACACCGACAACGCCTCCGGACTTGCAATCAACTCCACCGGCTGCGTCTTCTTCAAGCGTGAAGCTCTCGACTTTCTCCCATCATTTTCTGACGTGACTCGCGAACATATCTTTCGCGATTATCTCGAAACAATCGCGAACCAACGTGAATCCCTGATCTATTTACTGCGCGGAATGCGGTATGATTTTTCCGCGCCGGCGGACATCGACGAGTACGCAAAACTAAAAAGCACTCTGGACAAGACTTCAGGCGTCGGCGTCAGTGCGATACTGATAAACAAGTCGGGCCAGATCCTGATGCAACAGCGCGACGACAATCCCGCGATACGATATCCGGGACATTGGAGTCTCTTCGGCGGCACGGTAGAAGACGGCGAGTCGCCCGCGACTGCGGTCGCGCGTGAAGTTAAAGAGGAGATCGACTTCGAGATGCGAAACTTCGGTCTCTTTCGAGAGTTCGTGCAGAACAACAAAAGAGAGTTTGCGTTTGTTGGCGAATTGTCGGCCGAACTGCCCGAACTGACGCTTGCCGAAGGACAGGGGATGAATCTGTTCTACCCGTCACAGTTGCCGGAACTGCTCATTCGCCCGGATGACAAAGAAACACTCGTGGAATACTTTGGAGTTTGAGAATGACTGAAAGAGTGAACCAGGATCGAGACGAATTTGCGCGCTTCAAGCGCGACACGTGGAACGCCACTGACTACGACAGTTGGTTCAAACCGGCGCGTGGTCAGGTTATCGACAACCTTGAAAAGTCAGCGCTTGCGAAAGCACTGGCCGGGAAAAAATACGAACGCGCTCTTGATGTGGGTATCGGCAACGGACGCTTGTTACCGATCTACGCACCGCACGTAGCTCACGTGACCGGCATGGATATCTCGTCGGAACAACTCGACCAGGCATCACAGGCAGCTAAAAAGATCGGAATTCCCTTCGACACGTTGCTTTGCCAGGAAGCGTCGCGAATCGAAATACCCGATAACTCTTTCGACCTGATCATCTGCTCGAGAGTGCTGCAACACGTTTTTAACTGGCGCGAATCCGTGGCTGAGTTTGCACGAATACTCAAGCCGGGCGGCGATCTGGTCCTTTTGACTTACAATAGGCTTTCAATATACGGTCTGAAGAAGTATTACCAACACAAGTTCGTTAACCCAACGAAAGGGCGTTTCCAGAATCCGGCGGGATTGTCAAAAGAGCTTAAGAAGAATGGGCTGGTGATCGAATACTTTGTCGGTGCATTGATGGGCCAACCCGATCTCTTCAGCAAGGATCTTTCCGACTCGTCCCGCAATTTCATCAACAGACTAGAGAAGCTCTCGGCAGTTTCTCCCGTTAAATATCTTGGGAGTCGTTTAGTTATTCGGGCACATAAGCCCTAGCTATCAGAACATCATGACCAATATTCCACTCGTGGGTCTCTTAGACCAGTACCAAACAATCAAGCCCGAAATCGACGCTGCCATGCAAAACATAATCTCGAGCAGCGCGTTTGTCGGAGGGCAGGAAGTCCGCAATTTCGAGAACGACTTCGCGACTTATTGCGAAGCAAAGGCGTGTGTAGGTGTCGGTAACGGCACCGACGCTCTCTATCTAACTCTTCGTGCGCTCGGCGTTGGTCCAGGTGACGAAGTGATCACTGTAGCTCATACGTTCATTGCCACGTCTGAAGCAATTTCGATGACTGGCGCCACGCCGATCTTCATCGACATCAAAGAAGACACGATGCTGATGGATCCGGCGAAGATCGAACCCGCAATCACGTCGAAAACCAAAGCCATTGTTCCGGTCCATCTCTACGGACAGTCGTGCGACATGGACGCGATCATGGAGATCGCTCGCAAACACGGATTGAAGGTCGTTGAAGATGCAGCGCAGGCACATGGTGGACGGTGGCGCGGCCGTCGTGTCGGCTCGATCGGCGACGCTGCCACGTTCAGTTTCTACCCCGGGAAAAATCTCGGCGCGTTCGGGGACGCTGGTGCAGTCGTCAGTCAGGATGAGGATTTGATCGAGTACATCCGAATGCTTGCGAATCATGGCAGGCTCGAGAAATACACACACAAGATGGAAGGCGTGAACAGCCGTCTCGACGGTCTTCAGGCTGCGATACTTCGCGTTAAGCTTCGTCACCTTGATGAGTGGAACACTAAGCGACGAGCACACGCCGATTTCTATCTCGAATCGCTATCGCAAAGCGAATTCCGACCTCAGGCCGTCGACCGCAATGCGGAACCAGTCTGGCACTTGTTTGTCGTCAGAGTGTCAGAACGCGAGGCACTGCAGAAGCGACTGAAAGATGAAGGCATCGCTACGGGCATCCACTATCCCGTCCCGTTACACGTCCAGCCCGCCTATCGAAATCGTGGAATCCTGTTAGGTAGCTTGCCGGTGACAGAGACTGCTGCTCAACAAGTAGTTAGCCTGCCAATGTACCCGGAGCTTACAGCAACCGACCTCGAATCCGTGGTTAATACTATAGGACTGACAGAAGCAAGAGTTTAAGCATTAGTCTTCGCCCAATGGCGCGAGTCATGACAGCATCCGAGTCGAATGTTTCTGCTGTTTCAATTGCCACTAAGGTTTTGAGACGACCAACACGTGTATTGTCATTCCTGATACGAAGTGTTTGGGCGGCCATTGTGCTCACAGGTGTATGCGTTCTTTGGCTCGTCCTCTTTATTGTGTTTCTTCCATTCCTCGCGCTTGCCTCACTGTTTAATTGGTCATCCCGATCCAAATCGCAAGGCGCAACGACCTACGAGCCACCGGAGGTTGCGACTGTCACCGACTCGGAATTAGTCTTTGACAGAAGAAACGACGTCTCAAAACTATTTGGCTGCAACACGCGAAATGTTCAATACCGTTGGGACTTATTTCAGCGAAGGCTTGCTGAACTTAAGGTGCAATCTTCTGATCTCAATGCACTCGACTTCGGCGCCGGATCGCTCAGAGATTCATACGAGCTATCGAAACTGGGTTTTAAGGTTGTCTCAGTCGATTTGGACGAGGAGATTCTGCGTCGTTATTTTGAATCATATCGTTGGGCCTCCTCTCCGCCCACACTTTTTACAAAACCTTTTGAGGAGCTTGTATTACAGACAGGGCCAGGCTTTTTTCACCTTGCGATCGCCTTTGACGTCATTGAGCATCTCGAGAATCCTGCGGATTTCTGCAAGCACCTTCACTCGTTGCTCAAGGAGCAGGGAATGCTGTTCACGATTGTCCCCAACGGGCGCAGCGTATTCGAGAGGTACTTTCGACATACGATCAGGAAGCAACGAAAAAAAGGACTCGCCTGGAAACCGGGCGTGCCCCATCTACAGTTCAAGAGTCCAACCGAGTGGGGAGCGTTCCTCAAGAACCACGGTTTCAAGGTTCTGGAACACAACATGACAATCGGTTTTCTCGTAAATGATTGTTGGCACGGCCTCATTGCCTTGCCCTTGCGAGTTTACGTTTGTCCTGTACTGGCGATGATCGCATATCTGCTGCGGGTAAATATTGATGTCGTCGCCTTTGAAGGAGCTTTCACGCCGGCCTGGTTGATGAAACGAGTCGACGCATTGGATCAGGTTTTGAAACAAGCGTTAAAGAATAGATTCGCTTGGAATCTAATCATTGCGCAGAAGGCCAGTGCTACGAATCAGAGTTCTGTGTCCTAGTTTGATTTCATGAGTTACAGGTTTCAGAAGTTCACGACTGTTTATCCTGAGTTCACCAGACAGTTTCTGGACGAAAATGTCGATTACCGATCTCTTTCTTACAGCGAGCTGTATGAACGCTTTGTTGGTAGTCACTATGGCTGGGCCAACTACTACGCTAAAAACTTGAGCACCCTTGGCGTGCAGGCAGAAGACCTGTTTGTCGACATCGAGCCCCTTCAGAAAGCCTGGGCAAAAGAGCATGGTGTTAAGTACAGCCAGAACAACTGGCAAAGAGAGATTATCCTGGCCCAGGTAAGATCGTTTCGGCCCGACGTTTTATACCTACAGGATCTTTATTACTTCAACGCAGACTTCCGCAAAGAACTTCGCGAAACTTGCGGCAAACGAGTTTTGATACTCGGCTGGCAAGCAGCGCCGACGGAAGACTATGCTGTACTCCGAGATCTGGACCTTGTTCTTACGTGTGCACCACACTTTGCTAAATACATGCGTCAGGCAGGCGCTAATGGAGTTCTCTTCCTCCATGCCTTTGAGTCTTCGATATTGTCAGCACTTCCGTCGGTACCCAATAGGAATTTTGATTTCACCTTCATCGGAAGTTTCGTCTTGCAGGACGGGTTTCATCAGGAGCGTTTTGGCATGGTCCAGACTCTACTGCGTTCGACCCCACTGGAGGTATGGGGCGACGTTTCCATTACAACAGCGCCATCAAGAAGGACCAGGCTTCGATCTAAAGCCGCCGTCATAGCCAGGAAACTGCCGGCTTTTGAAAAATTGAAAAACGTTAGAAACGGGTTCGCATCGCAGCGACAGCTTAATAATCGGAGTTCCATTGATAACCGCGGCGACTTGTTCCAGGGCAGGTTCCGCAAATCGGTATACGGACTGCGGTACTATGAAATCCTGGCCAGCTCGAAGGTGACCTTCAATATCCATGTCGATTGTGCAGAACATTACGCGGGGAACATGAGGCTGTTTGAGGCTACGGGTGTTGGTGCCTGTTTGGTCACTGATCGCAAGGATAACCTTGCGGATATGTTCGAGCCGGACGTCGAAGTCGTGAGCTACAGCAGTGCAGAAGAATGCGCCGAGAAGGTGCGCTATCTCCTTGAGCACGACAGTGAGCGGGAAGCCATCGCCGCCGCTGGTCAGAATCGTGTGTTGCGTGATCATACTTTTGAGAGGCGGGCCAAGTGCCTGGACGAGCTAATAAGTCAGGCTCTATGAGAATTTTAAGTTCAGCGCAACTCGTGCTCAAACAACTAATGCGGGGATCGCAGCAGCTTGTGTCTATGGAAAGAGAGCTGGAGGACTTAAAAATACTGTCTGCAGCGCCGTTGGTAAGGGGGGTTCGTTCAGCTTGCATCTACGATAACATTCAAGAAGCAGAATTCAAGGTGTTCTCCCAGTTTGGCGACGATGGAATTATTCAGTACTTGATAACTCATACGGAGATACCCGTTGCGCAGCAGAAATTCATAGAATTCGGAGTTGAGAATTACAGGGAGTCCAATACCAGATTTCTGCTGATGAACAACAATTGGAGTGGTCTTATCTTTGATGGAAGTGCTGAAAACATCAACTCCATAAAGAACGATCCGATTTACTGGAAGTATGATCTGACCGCTGTCCAGTCCTTTATTGATCGAAACAACATAAACGACCTCATCGCTGCGAATGGGTTTGCTGGTGATATAGGAATTCTAAGTATTGATGTCGATGGCAATGACTACTGGATTTGGGAAAAAATAGAAGTGGTAAACCCCGTGATCGTGATCATCGAATACAACAGCTTGTTCGGGGGCACACGTGCGGTCGCTGTACCTTACGATCCTGTTTTCAGTTGTAATAAAGCTCATTACTCAAATCTTTACTGGGGCAGCTCGCTAAAGGCATTGGGCCAACTTGCAGAACGGAAGGGATACGCGTTCGTTGGCGCTGATAGTCATGGCAACAACGCCTATTTTGTCGCGCGAAATAAGCTTGGCAGCCTCAAGCAAGTCAGCGTGGAAGATGGCTATGTTTGCTCTAAGTTTCGGGAATCACGAGATGAGACTGGCCGATTAACCTATGTTTCAGGCCCGCGTCGTTTGCAACTCATCGAGCATATGCAGGTATTCGATTTTGAGAAGGGTCAATTGATCTCGTTAAAGGAACTCGGTGACTAAAGCGGTGGCTATGTCGTTCTGGAAATACTAAAAGTTCATGCTGAAAAAGGTGCTCAAGAGTATCTCGCCCCCTATTTTCGTCGATCTCGTCAGATCAACGTTCCCCGGGCGAGCCAGTAATTCTCAACCCGCTGTAGACGGCAACGCTATTGATCAAACTAAAGTTGAGTTTATAGATTTTTACGGAAACACTAGCCTGTTCGCGTTGGAGGTGATGCAGCGCCACGGCAAGCTGAATGAAATGAGCCTGTTGAGCCTGGGCAATCGAATGGCCCACCTGGCCGATTATGTCGCAGTGTTCGGGACGGTCTATCATTGTACGTTGCTAAAGACCCTCTTCCCCGTGACGACGAATGGCCGTGCTAGAAATCTGGTAGTGCTGCAAGAAGATTTTTTCGAGTTGACTACTCTTAGTGTGGATTGTGTAATCTCGCAGGCTTCAATTCACTGTCTTAACGACAGCCGTTATGGCAATCAGGCAGATACTCCAGGCTGGCAAAGACCATATCAGGCTGCCAAAAAGTTGCGCCAAATTATTGGCGACAGATCAATACCCATAGTCGTGAGTATCGCAGTTCATCGAAAAGAGAGCATGATTGATGACAATGCTCGACTGAGCCATGAAAAATTCGTTGAATCTTTTCTCAGCGCCGGTTTTTCTCTGCAGGAATATTTCTTCGATTATTGCTGTTATGGTATGCAGCAACGGGCAGAGTATTTCGAGGAACCATATCGTCGCGCAAAGGAACTACCGACCGATGAGGACGCAGCAAGCGAGTACAACTACGTGATCGGTAACTATTATTTTCTCTAAACATGTCGATGCAGGACGAGGCCATTAAGAAATTCGAGTACACCTGGGAACAGGCGATTCAAATCTTGCGGAATGATCCGCAACATCAAAAGCTCATCTTCGATTCATATCTGACGGCAGATGTTTTAGATAACTGTAACCGGTTCTACGCCAGTACCGAATTTACTGAAGTTCTGAGATTAATAAGAGAGCTGCTCCCAGGGGCTCAGAATGTGTTGGACGTACCCGCCGGCAACGGCATTGCGTCGTTCGCTTTCGCGAAGTCTGGTTTCAAAGTAACGGCCATTGAGCCCGACCCATCTTCGAGCGTGGGGCGAGGCGCCATCGAGTATGTGCGGCAAAAAGAAGGACTGGAGAACATCACGATTATCGACGCGTATGGCGAGAGTATTCCCTGCCCGGATGAAGCATTTGACGTTGTGTATGTTAGGCAAGGACTTCATCATGCGAAAGACTTGCGCCAAATGGTTTCAGAGGTTGTCAGAGTCACAAAAGCTGGCGGCTTGATAATCGCCGCAAGGGAGCCAGTAGTTGACGACTACGATGCTGGACTGAAAACTTTCCTTGATGCGCAGCCGGATCACCTTCTGTATGGAGGCGAAAACGCCTTTACACATCGAGATTACCTCGGCGCATTCCGATTAAAGCACCTCGCGTTGCTTCTTGACCTCGGGCCGTACGATTCCATCATCAATCTCGCACCTAATTCATTTGAGAGTGTCGAAACTATGTTGCTGAATTCCAGGCCAGGGAGAATTCTGAGAGTTTTTCTGCCGGCGACGATGGTCTACCGGCTCGGCCTCTCTGTTTTGAAAAGGCGATACAAAGAGCAAGGCAGATTGCACACATTTATTGCCCGGAGAAGCGAGAATGGTCTCGACCGCGGTGCCTCTGTATGAAGTTCACCCGACTGAAACGCTACCTGAAAGCAAAGGAAGTAACCCACCCCGGACTCATTAAACCGATTAGAAGGATCGCTAAGGTGGTTGGGGCCACAACAGGGCCCAGTCATCCTGCCCCGCTGCGAAGAGAAATTGCCGCCGTCTCCGAAGTTCTTAGATCTCCTTTTTGGAATATGAACTCGGGACGGGATCTCGTTCACGAAAAGCTGGAGGAAGAATTTGCAGCGTATATCGGAACTCGATACTCGGTGGCTGTAAACACTGGCGGGATGGCAATCCAAATGGCTTTGAGGGCTTTCGGCGTAAAGCCTGGCGATGAGGTGTTGCACCAGGTTGATACCTGTGTCGCCAATGCGTTTGCAGTGTTTGCGGCCAGTGGCACTCCGATTTTCGTCGATATCAACACAGATGACTTTATGTTGTCGAGGTCGTCAGCCTTGGAACAGATCACGCCTCACACTAAAGTCATAATGCCTGTTCACATGTGGGGCAATCTCGAAAACATGTCATGGGTAACGAACGTAGCTCGCGAGCATGGTCTCTACAGCCTGGAAGACGCCTGTCTTGCTTTTGGCGCCGAACTCGATGGCAGGAAAGCAGGTTCTATCGCTGACGCCAGCGTCTTTTCCTTTGGTTGTCTGAAGCCGATTCAGGCCGGTGAGGGCGGGATGATCGTGACTAATGATGAGGCGTTGGCCCGTGAATTACGCACGATGAGGAACTGGGGAGACATGAGCGCCGAGTATGGTCTGCGCGATCAGAAGACGTTGTCCTGGAACGGCAGGATCTCTGAGATAGTCGCGGCGGTGGCGTTGGAACAACTACGGGGCTATCCGGTCCACTTCCAGAAACTTCAGGAGTTGGTTGCAATGTTCGTGGACCACTTGAACAACATTGATGGTATCGATATCGCTGTTCCACCCACTGCTCGGTTAAAACCAGCCCATAGCCAGGTAGTCGTCAAACTGGATAGCGTTGCGCTCGGCATCTCCAAAACAGAGTTAATGAAGAGACTCAAAGAAAGAGGAATTGGTTGCTGGCACGCCAATTTTGAGCCAATAAACAAACTCGCGTTTTTTAAAGACGGCTCCTGGCGGGATTGGATCCTGCGAGGCGACGTTTGTAGGGTCGAACGCAACTACAATCAAACATTTGTTAATTCGGAGGAGGTTTACCAGAATCTGGGTATGGGATTCTCAAGAGACAGCTTTCTTTCCAGGGATCGAGTTAAGTTCCTTATCAAACAACTGGACCTTGCACTTATTAACTAATCGCAGCGATGAATTCAGAACCGCTTAACGTTGCTATTGATGCTCAGGTTACCCCTGCATCTGCAGGCGGCGTCGCCCAAGTGATTCTCGGTCTGGTGCACGCACTAGGTCGCCTGCAGGACGATCCTTCGATTCACTATAAAATTGTTGTGGCGTCAGAGCCGGAGCATGACTTTCTTCAATCATACTTAGGTAAGAATCAGCAGTTTGCTATCAAGCGGCGACGCCTAACGAAACGTTTACAACGCCTGGTAACTGGAGCGGGAAAATCTATTGCACGACGCTTAGTTGACCAGGATTTAAATAGCGAGCCCTTTCTTCCAATGTCCGATGGCTTTTTGGAAAGTCTGGGATGTGATGTTGTGCATTTTCCCCATCAACGGTTCGTGTCGTGCAACCTGCCCTCTATCTACAATCCTCATGACCTTCAGCATCTGCATTTCCCTGAATTTTTCGCCCCTTCGGACCTCGTAAGGCGTGATTTTGTGTACCGGTCAGGTTGTCAACTTGCTCGCACTGTTGCTGTGAGCTCCAGATGGGTTAAAGAAGACATCATTCAGCATTATCAGGTAGACCCAGCTAAAATCCAGATCATTCCCTGGGCCCCGCCCACCGAAGCCTACAAGAACCCCTCGTCTCGCGACCTGGACCAAGTGAAGCAGAAATACAATCTTCGAAAACCCTTTGCTCTTTATCCCGCGATGACCTGGCCTCATAAGAACCATCTTCGGTTGTTGGAAGCACTGGCCATTCTCAGAGACAACCACGACTTGAAACTGCACCTCGTATGCACAGGATCGCTCTTGGAGCCTTACGCTTCGAGTATACAGAAGCGAGTCAGTGGACTCGGACTTACCTCACAGATAAGTTTTCTTGGGTTCGTTTCAGATACTGACCTACGATCGATCTACCGACTATCACAGTTTCTGGTGATGCCCTCGCTTTTTGAATCGGACAGCTCACCCATCTATGAAGCCTGGCTCGAAGGAACGCCAATCGTGTGTTCCAATGTAACCTCGTTGCCGGTTCAGGTGATGGACGCCGCAGTTTTGTTTGACCCCTACGACCCTGTGGCGATCGCAGACGCCATGAGACGAGTCGCTACCGATGGTAATCTCAGGAGTGATTTGTCCGCGTACGGTTATCTGAGGGTCAAGGATTATGACTGGGAGCGAACAGCGAAGGCATATCGCGCCGTCTATCGTCGGGCTGCGGGTCGGCTCTTAAGCGAGGAGGACCGTTGGTTGCTGGAGTGGGACTGGATGGAGAGACCGATGCGACTAGTGGAGGCTGGCGCGTGACGAAAAAGCGGAACATTCCTGTGGCCGCGCCAATGCTGGTCGGAAATGAGAAGGCTTACGTTATTGACTGTCTGGATTCGACATGGATCTCCTCGACAGGCAAGTATGTTGAACGTTTTGAATCCACGTTCGCGGATTTTTGCGGAACTCGATATGCGATTTCCTGTTGTAACGGCACCGTGGCGTTGCATCTCGCCCTCGTCGCTCTAGGATTAAAGTCGGGCGACGAAGTTATCGTGCCAACACTTACTTTCGTTGCTACAGCAAACGCGGTCAGATATTGCGGCGCGACGCCGGTCTTCATAGACGTGGACCCTGAAACCTGGACGATCGATCCCTCTCTAATTGAACAGAAGATCACAAGCAGAACCCGCGGGATCATAGTCGTGCATCTTTATGGTCAACCTGCCGATCTGGATCCAATTTTGGATCTCGCCAGCCGGCACTCTCTGTTCATCGTCGAGGACGCTGCCGAAGCTCATGGCGCTGAGTACAAAGGAAATAAAGTTGGCTCGCTAACGCTTGTCGGTGCTTTTAGTTTCTATGGCAACAAGGCAATAACCACAGGCGAAGGAGGCATGCTTACAACAAATGACGACGAGCTGGCAGCCAAACTTCGACTGTTGCGGGGCCAAGGCATGGACTCTCAGAAGCGCTATTGGCACCCTGTGATCGGTTATAACTATCGCATGACAAATGTCGCAGCGGCCGTCGGCCTGGGCCAGCTCGAAAAGGTTGATTGGCATCTTGAGCGCCGGGCAACTGTGGCGAACTGGTATAAGAAAGCGCTATCCGATATCGGTGGAGTAATGTGGCAATCAGAACAAGGTTGGTCCAGGCGCATCTACTGGATGTTTAGCATAGTGCTTGAGGGGAACGCAGGTGATCGCGACGATGCAATGGCCCACCTGCACGATGATGGGATTGAAACAAGACCGTTATTTTATCCCCTTCACCTATTGCCTCCCTACCAAAAGGAGGGAGAGCCCGCGGACTATCCTGTGGCTGAACAGATTTCATACAACGGCTTCAGCCTGCCTACCTGGGCCGGTTTAACTTATGACGACGTTAACTACGTTGCAGAATCCCTAATCCAATACCTGAAAGCCAGGGCGAGCGCGTAAATTGAGCTCCACTGACTTTTCGTTCAAGTCGGAACTGCTCATATTGACATTAGATAGCGAACTAATATGAAAGCATTAATAACAGGTATTACCGGACAAGACGGCTCCTTTCTTACCGAGCTACTGCTTGAAAAAGGCTATACGGTTCACGGCGTCATTCGGCGGGCATCCTCGTTTAATACCCAAAGAATTGATCATCTGTATCAGGACCCACACATACCCGGAACACGCCTTTTCCTCGATCATGGCGACCTCAGCGACTCTACTTCTTTGAATACCATTTTGCGTCAGGTTGCCCCCGATGAAATTTACAATCTCGGCGCTCAGTCGCATGTTCGAGTCAGCTTTGATGTTCCGGAATACACTACCGACGTGACAGCCGTCGGCACCGTTCGGATACTGGAAGCGATCCGGGAGTTGGGTATCAGGCCCAAGTTTTATCAGGCGTCATCTTCCGAAATGTTTGGCAAAGTGGTTGAGACGCCTCAAAGAGAAACGACTCCTTTCTATCCGCGCTCACCATATGCTTGCGCCAAGGTGTTCGCCTATCACACCACCGTCAATTATCGAGAGGCATATGACCTCTTTGCCTGCAACGGCATCCTGTTCAACCACGAATCCGAACGCCGTGGCGAAACCTTCGTGACGCGCAAAATTACTCGTGCGGCAACTCGAATCAAATTGGGACTACAGGACAAGCTCTTTCTCGGAAACCTTGATGCCAAACGCGATTGGGGCTACGCCAAAGACTATGTTGAAGCTATGTGGTTGATGATGCAGGCGGAGAAGAGCAACGACTATGTAATCGCCACGGGAGAAACCCACTCGGTCAAGGAATTTGTGCAGGAAGTTTTCAGTTACCTGGACATGGACTGGAACGAATATGTGCAGATTGACCCTTGGTATTTTCGCCCCAGCGAGGTCGACATGCTCCTAGGAGATTCGACTAAGGCTCGTAAAGAGCTTGGGTGGGAACCCAAGGTTGGATTTAAGGAGCTGGTCCGGCTAATGGTCGATCACGATTTGGGCCTGGCGAAAGAAGAAAAGCAGATTCGAGATCTCGCGAAGTAAAGAATGCACTATCACTTAATCGGAATCTGTGGAACGGCGATGGCTTCTCTCGCCGGCATGCTTCAGGCGCACGGGCATCACGTCACCGGATCGGATCTAAACGTGTATCCCCCGATGTCTACGATGCTTCACGATCTCGGCATCAACGTTTCCGAGGGATTCAAACGCGAACACCTGACACCAGCTCCTGATTGCGTGATCGTCGGCAATGCCATCCCGCGTGGAAATCCTGAAGTCGAGGAAAC
>Ga0075420_100003017_pt1 | contig 14644 bp, 11 predicted proteins | sample SoiMetdeltSBSDD4_FD_75296 | JGI IMG/M metagenome (GOLD analysis project Ga0075420, IMG submission 75296) | Bulk soil microbial communities from a Populus tree surrounding site in Tennessee, USA - Soil MetaG P. deltoides SBSDD4 | ecosystem: Environmental > Terrestrial > Soil > Tree plantation... | reverse complement strand
CCTCGGCCGCCGGGGTCGCGTGCACATCGACGCCGATCCCGACGGCACGATCTGGGTCGGCGGTGGCACGGTCACCTGTGTCACAGGCGAGGTCGACCTCTAGCTCACGAACGGCGCAGACTCGCGCCGAGGAAGAAGATGCCGGGGTAGCCGCGGGTCTCGAACCCGTCGCTCGGGTTGCGGCGCAGCGTGGAACTCTCGATGCTCATCGTCCCGGTGCGGTCGTTGCTCACGAAGAAGACCGCACCGCCGCCCTCGACGGCGTGGTTGTCCTCGATGATCGAGCCGGCGATCCGTACCGTGAACCGGTTCCCGTCGGTGTAGATCGCGCCGCCACTGCCACCGCCCGGGGTACCGGCGCGGGCCGGGTTCGCGCCCCGACCGATCGCGGAGTTGTGGGTCATGACGCTGTTCAGCACCGTCCACGAGACGCCGATGCTGCTCAGCGCACCACCGTTGGAGCACGTCCCGCCGTCGAACGTGCTCTGCACGACGTAGACCGGCAGCCCACGCCACTGGCTCAGCACCCGGATGGCCGCGCCGCCGAGATCCGGCCCGGTACGGTCGCAGCGGTTGCGGAGGAACCGGGAGTTCACCACCTTGAACCGACCGCCCCGCACGAAGATCGCGCCGCCGCCTCCGCCCTCGGCCGTCTCGCCGGTCGAGTTGCCGTCGACGAACGTCAGGTTCTGCACGGTCAGCTGCGGATGGTCCTGGTCCTGGCAGTGCGAGGTGGTCCAGCCCTGGACCCGGTCACACGTGTTCATGTAGAGGATCCGGCGCCGGCCACCGCCGCTGAGTGTTACCAAACCACCACCGTCGAGCACGATCCGCGGACCGTTGGCGTTGCGTACCTTCGCGGTCGCCGTCATCGTAATCGTCACCGGATCCGGACCGCACGAGAACGTAATGATGCCGCCTGCCGCTACCGCGGCCACCACCGCCTCCGACGTGCAGCTGGCCGGTGTGCCGTTGCCGATCACCCGGGTCGGGCGGCTCGTGTCGACCGCGCGGGCCTCGGCCGGAACCGCCGCCCGCCCGTTCGGATTGCCCGCGACAGGCAGGGCCGGAGGCGTCGGGCTCGGGCTCGGACTGGGGCTCGGCGACCGCGCGCCCAGCCCGCTGTCCGCGCTGGGGGGCGGGTGCGGCGCCGTATCGCACCCGACCAGGGCCAGCAACCCGGCAAGGAGTACGGCGCCAACCCACCGCGTCGATCGAGGACTTCTGCACATGATTTAGCGATCGAACCATGTGCACGAGTCCTTGATCAACCGGGGGAGCCGGCGGCGTCGAGACGCGCCAGCTGGTCGTCGGAGAGTTTGATATCCAGCGCGGGCAGCGCTGCTTCGTACTGCTCGAGGGTTCGGGGGCCGATCAGGGGGACCATGGGTGGGTCCGTCTGGTGCAGCAGCCAAGCGAGGACGAGCTGGTTCGGCGTGACGCCGGCCTCGGCGGCCACCTCGCCGAGTACCGCCAGCCGCGCGTCGGCGTCCGGGCCGCGGTAGGAGTCCATCATCCAGTGACCGTCCCGCTTGGCCGCGTCGTCGTAGATCCCGCGCAGGATCGGCGAGTACGCCACGAGCGTGAGATCGTCATGTGCCCGCAGGTAGTCGAGCTGCTCGTCGTCCACAATGGACGAATGGCTGAGGCCGGCCCGGCGGCGCAGGTACGAATGCTGTTGCTGGACCGCGACCGGGGCGGGCCAACCGTACCGGTCGCACAGCTGCCGGATGCGCTCGAGCCGCCAGGTGCGGACGTTGGACCAGCCGAGGTAGCGGACCTTGCCCGCGGACACGATGCCGGCCAGCGCCTCGAGCGTCTCCTCCAGCGGTGTGGAGCGGTCGTCGACGTGTACGTAGTACAGGTCGATGTAGTCCGTACGCAGGCGGAGCAGGCTGTCGTCGATGGCCTTGCGCAAGGTCTCCGCGCCCGCGCCCTCGAACCTGACGCTGTCCCAGTCCGGGCGGCCGTCCGTGGTCCACGCATGGGACTGGTCCCACACCATGCCGCTGCCCTTGGTAGCCAGAAAGACGTCGTCGCGTCGGCCACCGCGGGCCAGCCACCGGCCGAGCAGCGCCTCGCTCTGCCCGCCCAACGTGCCGCGCTGCAGCCACCAGGCATAGCAGTTCGCGGTGTCGAGAAAGGTCCCGCCGGCCTCGAAGTACCGGTCGAGCATCTCGAACGATGCCGCCTCGTCGGTCGACGTTCCCATCAGCATGCAGCCGAGTGCGAGGTGGCTGACCTGCTCGCCGGTGCGGCCCAGTTCCGTGGTCTTCATGACGGGCCACGCTAGGAGCTGGAGTGCACTCGAAGTCAAATTCACGGGAGTATGTGCGTTGGGTAGTGTCCTATATACTCTCGGCCAAGCGAGCTCGGCGCCGGAGCCTCGCGCGAAATCGCGTCCATGAGGTCGGAGGCGCTTTTGCTGTACTTTTTCCTGAGCTATGCCCGCGAGGACACCGACGAGTTCGTCGAAGGTTTCTTCCGTGATCTCTCGAGTGAGGTGCGCGGGTTCGCGGGACTAGGTCGCCACGAGGAAGTCGGTTTCCTCGACAAGCACAGCATCGAGCTCGGCGCGCGGTGGCCCAGCCGGCTCGTTCGCGCGCTGTCGGAGTGCCGGTGCTTTCTGGCGTTGTGCTCACCGCGTTATTTCGTCAGCGAGTCGTGCGGCAAGGAATGGACGGTCTTCGAGGATCGGCTGCACCAGTTCGAGCACGGGCCGGAACCGCCACCGGCGCTGATTCCGGTGCTGTGGTTGCCGACGCGGCGGATGCCGGCGACCGCGCAAGGCCGGCAGTACGACATCGACGTTCTCGGTGACGCGTACAGCCGCGACGGGTTGCGGCAGCTCATGCGGCTGCAGCGCAACCGGGACGCGTACCTCAACGCGGTCTCGGTGCTGGCCCGGCACATCGTGGACCACTCCGATCGGGAACTGCCGCCGTACCGCGGACGCATGACGTTCGAGCAGATTCCCAGCGCGTTCCACCTTCAGGCGGCGGTCCTGGACAACTACCACAACGACGACGAGGAGGCACCGCCCGCGGCCCGGCGGCCGGTCGAGGCCACCGCGCGGTACGTGCACTTCGTCGTCGCCGCGCCGACTCGCGACCGGGTCACGTCCACCCGACTGCGCCGGGACGCGAGCTTCTACGGGGACCAGCCGCCGGACTGGGCACCGTACCGGCCGGAGCCACCCAGCCCGATCGCCGAGCACGCCCGGCTCATCGCGGCCGACCAGAGCTTCCAGTCCGACGTCGCCGGCATCGAGGACCTGCCGGCCCGGCTCGAATTCGCCCGGCAGAACAACCAGCTCGTGGTCTTCCTGGTCGACGCGTGGGCGACGAAGCTGTCCGACCACCGGCAGGCGCTGCTCAACTGCGACCGGCTGCACGGTGACGAGTTGGCGACCGCGGTGATGGTCCCGGCCAGCTACCACGACGAGGAGACCCTCGAACACTGGCCCGACCTGTCCAACCGGCTGCGCACGATCCTGCCGAACCGCTTCGGCGGTGGCGACTACCGGATGTTCCGGCACGGGATCGTCAGCGACCCGGCGTTCGCCGCCGACCTGCGGGTGGCCCTGTCCGCCGCGCAGAACCGCGTGCTGGTCCGCGGTACGCCTCGTAAGGAACTGCCGCCGGATCCGGTACCGAAGAGACCGATCCTGCGCCTCCCCGACCTACCCGAATAGCAGATCGAAAGGCTCCCCCGATGCCGACGACTGGCCGCGTCATCACCTTCTACTCGTACAAGGGCGGCAGCGGCCGGACGATGGCGTTGGCCAGCGTCGCCTGGATCCTGGCCAGCAACGGCAAGCGGGTCCTCGCGGTCGACTGGGATCTGGAGTCCCCCGGACTGCAGCGCTATTTCCACCCGTTTCTCGCGGACAAGCAACTGCGGACGTCCACCGGGGTCATCGACCTGATCCGCGACTACGCGGCCGCCACGATGGAGCCGCGGGACGGCGACAACCCGCGCTGGTTCGAGGACTACGCCCGGGTGCTCAGCCACGCGGTCTCGTTGCGGTGGACGTTCGAGGAGCCGGGCGTCGTGGACTTCCTGCCGGCCGGGCGGCAGGGGCTGGCCTACGCCGAGGCGGTCAGCACCTTCGACTGGGCCAACTTCTACGAACGGCTGCGCGGGGGTGCGTTCCTGACCGCACTGCGCGAGGACATGCGGGCGAACTACGACTACGTGCTGATCGACAGCCGTACCGGGATGTCCGACACGGCCGGCATCTGTACCGTGCACCTGCCCGACGTCGTCGTCGACTGCTTCACGCTCAGCAGCCAGAGCATCGACGGCGCCGCCCAGGTGGCGTACACGATCCGGGCGCAGCGAGGTGAGCGGGGCATCGTCCTGCTGCCGGTACCGATGCGGGTCGAGGACGCCGAGCAGCTGAAGCTCGAGGCCGGGCGGGACTACGCGCGGCAGCGCTTCGAGCCCTTCCTGTCGCACCTGACCACAGACCAGGTGAGCCGGTACTGGGGCGACGTCGAGATCCCGTACAAGCCCTTCTACGCGTACGAGGAGATCCTCGCCCCGTTCGGCGACCGGCCGCATCAGGAGAACTCGCTGCTGGCGGCGTACGAGCGGCTGACCACCATCATCACCGACGGCGAGGTCACCGAGCTGGGCGCGATGGACGAACGGCAGCGGCGCATGCTGCTGGGCGAGTACGAGCGGCCCAAGCAGAGCCTGCCGACGGACATCCTGATCAGCTACGCCTCGGCCGACCGCGCGTGGGCCGAGTGGATCGCGGCGCAACTCGTCGAGGTTGGCATCCGTGCGGTGGCCCAGGAGGTCGAGTTCGGTTCCGGCCCGGGGTTCGCCGACGAGATCGCCCGCAGCCTCGGTACCGCCAGCCGCACCCTGGTGCTGCTGTCGCAGGACTACGTGCGGGCGGAGAACGCCGAACAGTTCTGGCACCTCGTGGCCGACCGGGACACGACCGGTGGCCGGTTCCTCGTCCCGGTACGCCTGGACAGCGTGCGGCCACCGTTGCCGTTCGCCGACCGGCTGCCCATCGACCTGTCCGGCGTGACCACCGAACGGCAGGCTCGCGAGGCGATCTTCGGGGAGCTGGACCTGCCGAGCTACCCCGCCAGCGGTACCGACATGGCGACCGACGTCGACACCGTGCCGCGCTTCCCCCGCACCCCACCGCGGATCTCCAATCTGCCGCAGCGCAACGCGACCTTCACCGGACGGTCCGCGGTCCTGGACGCGTTGCGCGACCGGCTCACCGGCAACGCGACGGTCGTCGTGCAGGCCCTCTACGGCATGGGCGGCGTGGGCAAGACGCAGGTAGCGCTTGAGTACGCGTACCGGTTCGCCGCCTACTACGACATCGTCTGGTGGATCTCGGCCGAGCAGCCCGGTCTGGTCCGGTCGGGCCTCGCGGCACTCGCCGAGCGGCTGGCGCTGCCGGCCGCGGAGAACGTACAGGCCAACGTCGACGCGGTACTCGAGGCACTGCGCCAGGGCGACCCGTCACCGCGCTGGCTGCTGGTGTTCGACAACGCGGGTGAGCCCGAGGCGCTGCGCCAGTACCTGCCGTCGGGTCCGGGGCACGTGCTGCTCACCTCGCGCGACCAGGCGTGGGCCCAGCAGGTGCAGGCGGAACCGGTACAGGTCGACGTGTTCCGCCGCGAGGAGAGCCTGGCGTTGCTGCGCAAGAGCCTGCCCGAGATGGGCGAGGACGACGCCAGCGCGCTGGCCGCGAAGCTGGGCGATCTACCGCTGGCGATCGTGCAGGCGGGCGCCTGGTTGGCCGCCACCGGGATGCCGGTGGACCAGTACCTCGACCTGCTGGACACGCAGCTCCCGCGGATCCTCGAGGAGCACCCACCGCCGGGGTACCAGTGGTCGGTCGCCAGTACCTGGCTGGTCTCGCTGGACCGGCTGCGCGCGGAGAAGCCGGCCGCGGCCAAGCTGCTCGAGCTGTGTGCGTTCTTCGCGCCCGAGCCGATCCCCATGTGGCTGGTCACCGGTGACCGGTTCACCGATGTGCTGCTGCCCTACGACCCGCTGCTGCGCGACCCGATCCTGAAGGGCTACCTGATCCGGGAGATCGGCAAGTACGCGCTCGCCCGGCTGGACACCGGTCGGCCGAGCATCCAGCTGCACCGGCTCGTGCAGGCGGTCATCCGGGGGATCCTGTCCGACGACGAGGCCCGCGAGGACTCCCGGCACGTCCAGGAGATTCTTGCGGCGGCCAATCCCAAGGACCCCGACGACCGGGCCAAGTGGCCGATCTACGAGGACATCCTGCCGCACCTGGTGGTCTCCGGAGCGCTCGAGTCGACCAACCCGGACGTCCGCCAGATGATCGCGGACGTGGTCCGGTTCCACTACAAGATCAGCGACTACTCGAGCAGCCAGGAGTTGGCCGAGCGGGCGCTCGCGCAATGGGAGGCCACCGCGGCGGACCCGAACGAGACCGACGTCCTGCTGCTCCGCTTCCACCTGGCGAACTCACTGCGGTCGCAGGCAAAGTTCGAACAGGCCAGGGACATCGACGAGGCCGTCAACCGGGAGCTGAGCCATCGGCTCGGCGCCGACCACCCGTACACCATCATGAGCCTCGGCAGCATGGCGGCCGACCTGCGGGCGATAGGTGAGTACCGGGCCGCCCGGGAGCTGCAGGAGGAGGCGTACGACAGGTCGAGACAGGTGCTGGGCGACGACAACGAGCGGACCCTGATGGCCGCCAACAACCTCGGTGTGTCGCTGCGCCTCGTCGGTGACTTTCAAGCGGCTCTACGCCTTGACGAGCAGACGTACCACCGGCGCCTCGAGGTATCGCCGCCGGGCCACTCGTACGTGCTCTTCTGCGCCATCAACTACGCTCGCTCGCTCCGCGACGTTGGCCGGTTCCAAGCGTCCAGGGAGCTGTTGGAGAGCGTCGTTCGCGCCTATCGCGAGCAGGGCGTCGGCGAGGCCATCTCGGAGTCCCTCCGCGCGGCACGGAGCCTCGCCATCGCCCTTCGTAAGCTGGGCCATGTCCGGGAGGCACACGACCTGACCGAGACCACGCTGGCGCAGTTCGTCAACCTGCACGGAGCCCGGCACCCGGAGACCCTGGCCTGCCAGACCAACCTCGCCATCGATCAGTCCGCGCTGGGCGACGACCAGACCGCCCTGGCCACCTCCCGGGCCGCCTACGAGACCTATCGAGTGGTGCTCGGCGAGTTCCACCCGTTCACGCTGGCGTGCCTCAACAACGTGGCCATCTTCACCCGCCTGCTCGGTCGGGCGGACGAGTCGCGGGCGTTGTCCACACGCGTGGTCGACAGCCTGCGAGAGCATCTCGGCGAGAGCCACCCGTACACCCTGGCGTGCACGGTCAACCTGGCGAACAGCCTGTTCGACGACGGCGATCTCGCCGCAGCGTGCGACCTGGACGAGCAGACCCACCGCGGTATGCGGGACGTGCTCGGGGCGGATCACCCCGACGTGGTCGCGGTGCAGAGCAACCTGGCGATCAGCCGGGCCGCAACGGGCGACGACGTCGGAGCCCGGGCGCTGTACGCCGACGCCCTTGCCAGATCCCTACGCACGATGGGCGACGGGCACCCCAATGTCATGGCCATACGCAACGGCGTACGGCTCAACTGCGACATCGACCCACCGCCGCCGTAGCGGATGCGTGGGGTTCAGACGTAGTTCTGAAACCCGGCGACCGCTTCACGCTGGGCCACGGTCCGCTCGACGACGTATCGAAGCGCCTCCGAGATGGCGGCGTCGTTGCGCTGGAGTATCTGGTCCAGCGTGTATCCGTCGAGTTTGATCAGGCATCCATCGATGCCCGGCTCCACGCCGTCTGTGGCGTGGGCTACCGGCTCTACAGCGGTCACTGGGTCAACATAGTGGATACCGGCAAGGTCGTCATGGAGGCGCCCTAGAGGCCGAGTTCCCGCTCGAGCGGGGTACGGAAGCTCGGCGTGACCTTGGCCGGTCCGAGCCACGTGGCCAGCCGGGCCGCCTCCGCCGCCACCTGCGCCTCCGCGCCGGATCCGATGTCCTCCAGCAGCCGGTAGACGACCTCGCCGTCCGTGCGCTGGGCCCAGCCGCCGACGACGCGGCCGGCGTACCAGACCGTCGGACCCGCGTTGCCGTTGACGTCGAACAACGTCTTGCGATGCGGACCGAGGAACCAGTCGCGGGCGGCGTACCCCATCACGGTCGGGTCGAGCGCGGGCAGCAGGGCGACCCACGGCTCGGGTACCCGGGTCTTCTTGGTGTCGCCGGCCAACACCACACCGGTGCCGCCGTCGTCGAGCTCGACCTCCTCGACGTCGAGCCGGACGAGCGCCTTGCGGGCCTCGGTGAGCGTCCAGCCCGTCCACCACTTGAGGTCGTCGACCGTACCGGGACCGAACGACGCGAGCCACCGGCGCGCGAGTTCGACCTGTGCGTCAGCCGTCGACCAGGTCGCCGGGGCGGCGGGCAACCAGCGCTCGGTCGGTACCCACCGGTGTTGCCGGCTCACCCACGAGCCGCGCGGCCGCCCCCGGACAACCCGGCCCTGTGCGGAGAGTAGAAACAGTATCCGGGTCAGGATCGACTGCTCGGCGGCGTAGCTCTTGCCCTGGGCCAAGGTGACCTTCGTGGCCAGCCGCGGGTCGTCGCGGGACAGCTCGGCGGCCAGCGCCTCGCCGCGCTCGGTGAGGGCGGTCATCGTGATCTCACTGAGCTCGTCGAGCCAGCTCTCGACCTCGCCGGTGAACCCGCCCTGCCGTACCAGCTGAACGAGCTTGCGCCGCTCCCGTACCGCGATCGCGTCCGTGCAGGCGGCGTGCAGCACCGGTACCAGCTCCGCTGGGGTCACGAACATCGTGCGCCGCATCGCCAGCATGCGTACCAGCGTCCGGTCGTCGTACAGGACCCGCTCGATGCCCGCGATCTCGGGCGCGGTCATCCGCGCCCACAGCGAGAGATAGACGGTCGCCGGGTCGGTGGCGTGCAGCGCCACCAGGTCCTCGGCGACGGTGACCGCGGAGTCGGCGCGGGCCTTCGGAGCGATGTGGTGACGCAGAGCCAGCCGGGCCCGCCGCTGTTCCGTCGAGATCCGCGGCACGCTAGCCCCAGCCCGGGGCCGGCGCCGTCTGGACTGAGGAGCGCAGCGACGAGGGAAGGCGGCACCCCCGAGGGCCCCGGGCTCGCGCCGGCGGAGGCCGGCGCATCTAGCTCAGCCTCCGTACCGTGGCCGGCAGCGCACCCCCGGCGAGCAGGTCGGCACCGGCGTCGGCCAGTGTGGTCAACACCAGCCGTTGGGTCCACGGGCCGAACGACACCCGGGCCACCCCGGCCTCGGCCAGCTCCCACAACGCGGTACCAGGTCCGGCCAACACGCTCACCTTCCGCTCGCCGATGCCCTCGACGAGCCGGCGGACCGTGGCCGGGTTACCGACCCCAGGGACGAACACGCACGCCGCTCCCACGTCGAGAAACGCCCGACCACGTGCGATCGCGTCGTCCAGCACCGAGGCTGGGTCGCGGTCACCGGCCAGCAGGTACGCGTCCGTGCGCGCGTTGAGGACGAACGGCACCCCTTCGGCCTCCCCCGCGCGCACCGCTGAACGCATCAGCTCGACCGCCTCGTCGAACGGCCGCATCTCGTCCTCGATGTTGCCGCCGACCGCACCGGCACCGATTGCCCGGCGTACCGTCGCGTCGACATCGCCGTAGCCCGCCTCGAGGTCAGCGCTGACCGGTACGTCCACCGCCACGGCGATCCGACCGATCGCGGTGATCATCAGATCGAGCGGGATCTGTTCGCCGTCCGGGTACCCGTGCGCCGCCGCGATCGAGTGGCTCGCGGTGGCGATCGCCCGGCAGCCCGGCAGGCCCGCTACAACCTTCGCGGTCGCGACGTCCCACACGTTCACCATCACGAGCAGTTCGGGATCGGTGTGCAGCCGGCGCAGCTCGGTAGCCAGATCGGCAGGCGTCATGTCCGTGAACCCTAACCTCCGCTCCCGTACGGTCGCGTGATGATCTCCATGTTGTGGCCGTTCGGGTCGGCGAAGTAGGCGCCGCGACCGCCGTCGTTGCGGTTGATCCGGCCCGACTCGCGGTGGAACGGGTCGGCGAAGTACGTGATACCGGCGGCTTCGATGCGGCCCATGATGGCGTCGAACTCCTCTTCCGACACCAGGAAGGCGTAGTGCTGGGACGTGATCGGCTCGGCGCTCTCCAGGTAGTCCAGCGTCACGCCGTTCGCGGTCTCGACACCGATGAACGGGCCGAACGGCGGCCCCACCTCGAGTCCGAGGAGACCCGCCAGGAACTCGGCGGATGCCTGCCGATCACGCGCGGCAACGATCGTGTGGTTCAACTGTACGGACATAATCGGACCTCCCCGTATCTGGGCGTTCCAGTCGAGCCTATTTGGCATGCGCGTCGGATGGCGATCTCGTTATCCCGTAGGTACCCTCGCCGCTCGTGGGGAGGGCACAACGGGGCGCCGTGTTGGAGCAGTCTGCCGAGATTTCGGTGGACGGCTACTTCGCCAACCGCAGGCGGATCCGGCACCTGTTCGAAGTAGCGCCGGAGACGCACCCCGACGCGTTCACCGACGACGCGGGCGCGATCGGCGGATTTCTGTACACGATGGTCCGCGCCGAGGGCGACGGGCAGACGGACGTCCGGCTGCTGGTCGACGACGGTGAGCGGTACGCCGACCTGGCCACGGATCTCGCGCGGAGCCTGCGCTGCGACGTCTACCTCACGCCGCACGGCGCCGTCGTCGAGTACGTGCGGGAGTCGGGGTTCCTGGCCGCCGACCTGTGGGACGCGATGGCCGTGGACCGGGAGACCGGCGAGCCGGCCCAGTGGCTGGTGATCCGCCCGCCGGATCTGCCCGACGGCGTGCCGACGTGGTTCGTCACCACCCGTGGAAAGCTGCGCCAGAGCAACGGCCTCGTCACCGTTACGCTGCCGGACGGCCTCGCGTTCGCGACCCGGGCCACGTTCCGGGACACCGCGTTGCTGGCCGGCCGGATGAAGGGCGCTTCCTCTCCGGTGACGACCGTCGCGGTCAACGCCGGCCTGGGCCGGTTCGAGATCAGCCGGTTCGACGCGGCCGTCGCGCAGCTCGGCGGCGTCGAGTTCGCCACGCTCGTCGGGGCCAGCCTCGACACCGTCCATCCGGACGTGCAGGTCGCGCTGACCTGGCCCGCCGATCCGACCGTATGCGCCGCGCTGCACGAAGAGCTGACGAAGCTGGCCGACGCGCTCGACCGGACGGTGTGGGTACCGCAGCCGCAGGGTGCCGCGTTCGTCATGCCCGGGTGCGGGGAGTTCGCCGCCGTCGACGAGGTCGGCGGACCGTCGGAGTGGCGGGCGTACCCGCCGGGGGGCGCCACCGACTGGCAGCCGCGGTACGCCACCGACCTCGACGGGCGCCTCGTCCCCGCCGACCGGTCGACGGCGACCGAGTTCCCCGGCCTGGCACCGGCTCCCGGCCTGTACGCACTGGACCTGGCCGTCCTCGACGACGGCCGGCTCGGCCTGCGCGACGAGGCGGGCCGCGAGCTGGTGGTCGGACCGCGCGAGCTGCGCCGGCTGCTGCGCGAGAACGGCTGGTCCGGCGAGGACCTGCTGCTACTGTCGGCGCCCACGGCCGAGCACTGGGGCATGACGATCCGCCACATTCGCACCGTCGTCGACATGCTGGGGGTCGACTTCTGGCTACCGGCCGCCGATGCCAAGATCTGGGTGCAGGCCGAGGGCACGATCGCCGCCGACGGGCCGCACGGCGGGTGGCGCATCGTCGGGTACGGCCGGTCCGACGACGCCCCGATCGACGACATCGAGCTTCCATCGGCTTTGATTCGTGCGCGCCGCCCCCACCGGCCTTCGCCGGTGCCCGCGCCGTTGTCCGCGGTGGCCGAGCCCGAGTTCGAGCCGGAAGCCGTCGCGGCCGAGGAGGAGGACGAGGACGAGGTAGAGGTCGACGACGGCCACCGGGTCAGCTGGCTGCCGTCGGTCCCGACCACCAACTGGCGCCCGATGGACGTGTACGTGTGGACACCGTTGCCCACCGACCACCACGAGGCCTGGGAACTCCCTTCGGCCGACCTGTTCCTGCTCGCCGGGCAGGATCCGCTGCGGTTGGCCGACCGCCGCCGGACCGGGTACCTGCTGCGGGTCTCCGTGCCCGAGGAGACCGCCGTCGACCTGGCCGAGCACATGCGGGACGCGCCAGCGGCGGTCCGCCACCGCGTCCTGGACACGGGCGGTACGCACCTGCTGCCCCTCGCCTGGCTGGCCGACCTCCGGGTCACGGCCCGGTACGACCTCGACGGGCACGGTGGGGTCACCGCCCGGCGGGACATCGACGCCGGCGCGCTGGCCATCCGGTTCGAGGGCGCCGACCATGGCGTACCGGGCCTGCCGAACGACGTCGCGCCGTGGCCGGCCAAGGGCCAGCGGACCGGCACCCGGGCGTACCTGACCATGCCCGAGGGTGCCGTGCACCGCCGGCAGGTCGTGCACCGGGGGTACGTGGCGCTGACCCGGACCAAGCCGGCGCTGGAAGAGGGCCACCGCATCGTCGAGGTCAAGGTGCGCCAGGGACGGGCGATCGACGTACCGGCGACGCTCGACACGCTCGGCGGACTGCCCGTCGCCGGCCGGCTGCACGACTTCGTCGGCCTCGATCTGCTGCTGCCCGAGGACGAGCTGGCCATGGCCGTCGCGACGAAGGCATGGCGGACCGGCCCCACTGGCAAGCCGGTCGTCGACAAGCTCGGCGTACCGCTGCTGGAGGCGCTCGCGGCCGAGATCCTCGATCACGCCGCATGATGTCCTCGACGGGGACGGCTCGTTCGTCCTCGAGGTGAAGGCGGGCAACCGGGCCTCGTCTCATCACAGAGGAGCATCGTCATGGCGCAATATCTGGCTCTCACCTACACCGCCGACGTGGACTGGTGGGCTCCCGAGTACGCGACCGAGCTGGCCGAGTACCGGCAGTTCGGCGTGGAGTACGCGGATCGCATCGTGGCCAGTGCCGTGCTGCACCAGACCAGCACGGCCACCGTGGTCCGGGTCGTCGGCGCACGGGGCGGTGAGGTGATCACCGCCGACGGACCGTACGCGGAGACCAAGGAGGCGCTCACCGGGTACTACCTGATCGAGGCGGAGGACCTGGACGCCGCCATCGCGATCGCCGCGGAGATCCCCGCGGCCTGGGGCGGTGCGGTCGAGGTACGGCCGGTCATCGTCGCGAAATGACGGCCGACGCCCACGAGCGGCTCGCGGACACCGTCCGGATCGAGGGTGCGCGCATCCTGGCCACCCTCGTCCGGACGGTGGGCAACCTGCAGGTGGCCGAGGACGCGGTCCAGGAGGCGGTGATCGTCGCCCTCCGCGACTGGCCACATCGGGGGGTACCGGACGACCCGCGCGCCTGGCTCGCGGTCGCCGCCCGGCACAAGGCGATCGACATCCTGCGCCGGGAGAGCGCCCGCGCGGGCAAGGAGCGAGAGGCGGTGGACCTGGTGGAGCTGTACTCGCCCGACCTGCCACCGGACAGCGTCGTCCGCGACGACCAGCTACGGCTGATCTTCACGTGTTGCCATCCGGCCCTGGCGGCGGAGACGCGGGTGGCGTTGGCCCTCCGTACCCTGTGCGGCCTGGCCCTCCCCCAGCTTGCGGCGGTGCTGCTGACCAGCGAGGCGGCGATGGCCAAGCGCCTGACCCGGGCTCGGCAGAAGATCGCTACGGCCCGGATCCCGTACCGGGTGCCCTCCGGGGCGGAGCTGCCGGCCCGGCTCGCCGCGGTGTGCGGGGTGATCCATGCGCTCTACACGGCCGGTCATGCGCCGCTCAGCGGGCCGGTGGCGTACGACGTCGACGTCTGCGCGGAAGCGGTACGGCTCGGCCGGCTCCTGCATGAGCTGATGCCCGACGAGGCGATGCCGGCCGCGGTACTGGCGCTGCTGCTCCTGACCGAAGCCCGCCGCTCGGCTCGGCTCGACGCGGCAGGTGAGCTTGTGCCGCTTTTGTCCCAAGATCGTTCGCGTTGGGATCGGGGTCTTGTCGCGGAGGGACTGGCTCTGCTGGACGCCTCGTTGCGGCGCACCGGGGGGATCGCCGATCCGTACCAGTTGCAGGCGGCCATCGCGGCGGAGCACGCCCGGGCGCCGAGCTACGCCGCGACGGACTGGGCGGAGATCGTGCGGCTGTATGAGCTGCTCATGAGCGTGGCGCCGAGTCCGGCGGCGGCGCTGTCTCGGGCGGTGGCCGTCGCCGAGGCGTCGGGGGCTTTGGCGGGGTTGGCGGCGCTCGAGGAGATTCCGGCCAGCGCGCGGTGGCACGCGGTGCGTGGCGAGCTGCTCGCGCGCGAAGGGCGGTTTGTCGAGGCCGTGGCGGAGGTCTCGGCCTCCCTGTCCGGCGAGGTGACCGGGCCCGAGCGCCGGTACCGTGAACGCCTGCTGGCGCGCTGGGCTTGTCAGTCGTCTGGCAGTATGGGTCCGGCGGGCGGCTCGTGGCGGCCTGCTCCGGGGCGGTAGCTCAGCAGGTTAGAGCAGGGGACTCATAATCCCTCGGTCACGGGTTCGAGTCCCGTCCGCCCCACTGAGGTCTACCCCGCAGTACCTCGCGGTTGGTCGTGCGTTGCGGTAGGGCGGCC
>Ga0075420_100003015_pt1 | contig 14645 bp, 12 predicted proteins | sample SoiMetdeltSBSDD4_FD_75296 | JGI IMG/M metagenome (GOLD analysis project Ga0075420, IMG submission 75296) | Bulk soil microbial communities from a Populus tree surrounding site in Tennessee, USA - Soil MetaG P. deltoides SBSDD4 | ecosystem: Environmental > Terrestrial > Soil > Tree plantation... | reverse complement strand
CGGCACGAGTCCCAACATCTCTTCGGCAATCAAGCTCAATTCGTTCGCCCGGTCGTCGGGGTGGACGGTCCTCAGGCGTCGCGCGGCTCTCGTCCCGCTCGCCGCGCTTGGCACGAGTTCCCCACGTTTCTCTGCCAATCGACTCGTTCGGCTCGTGTCTTGCCGGTGGACGGTCGCTTCGTGGGCGCGGCCCCGCCGGCGTCGCGGCCGGCGGTTCGCCGCTCCGGCGCCGGAACCCCCCTGCTTCGTTACGATTTCGCGGCGGCGCGCTGGCGCAAGACCTCGTCGAGCACGCTCGGACGCGACTGGTGGGCGTGGTGCTCCAGGAAGTCGATCACCTGACGCCGCAGGCCGTGATAGTCGGAGCGGCCGAGGACGGCAGCCCGGTTTCGCGGACGCGGGAACGGGACGTCGAGCACGTCGCCCACCATTGCCGCGGGACCGTCGGTCATCAGGATGAGGCGATCGGCCAGGTACAGCGCCTCGTCCACGTCGTGCGTGACCATGACGACGGTCTTGTCGGTTTCTTCCCACACGCGGAGCAGCGTGTCCTGCAGCTCGTAGCGCGTGAGCGAATCGAGCTGGGAGAACGGCTCGTCGAGCAACAGGAACCGCGGTTCAGCGGCGAGCGCCCGGGCCAGCGAGACACACTGCTGAGTGCCGAGCGACAGCTGCGCGGGGATCTGCTCGGCTGCGTCTGGCACGCCGACCACCGCGAGGAAATGGTCGGCGGCCGCGAGCTGATCCCGCAGCCGGCGCATCCCCGACCGCTGCGCGACTGCCAGTCGCACGTTTTCTCGCGCGGTCATCCACGGCAGCAGGCACGGCGCCTGGAATACGATCGCGCGTTCGGCGCCCGGGCCGACGACCTGGGTGCCGTCGATGATCACGCCGCCCAGCGTCGCCCGATCGAGCCCGGCGATGATTGACAGCACCGTCGACTTGCCGCACCCGGAATGCCCGAGGATGGCGACGAACTCCCCTTCCTGTACTTCGGCATTGACATCCCTGACGGCAACGAAGGGGCCCGACGGCGTGTCGAACACCTTCGAGAGACCGGTCAGCTCGAGCGGAATGCTCATGACAAAGACACCGGGTGTGGGTCTTCAGACACCACACCGGGTTTCGTGTTTTCCTTTTCCGTCAGCACTACTCCCGCTCTCGGGCGGCGGTTCCCGAGCGCCGCCGTCAAGGTGGCCACCACGTGCGCGCGGACGTGCGAGGCCTGCTCGTCGCGCACAAGCTGCGCGACCGTCCGGCCGCGCGGCAAATCGACGTGGATGGGCACGCCCAGCGTCGCCGGCGGCCCTGGCAGGATCGGGACAATCCGATCCGACAGCAACAGCGCTTCCTCCACGCTGTTGGTAATCATGATGGTCGTCACGGGCTTACCCACCGATGAGCAGAGCCGCATCAACTCACTTTGCAGCGTCTCGCGCGTGAGCGCGTCGAGTGCGCCAAACGGTTCGTCCATGAACAGCAGGTCGGGATCGGTTGCGAACGCGCGCGCGATCGCCACGCGCTGGCGCATGCCGCCCGAGAGCTGCCGCGGGCGGCGGTGGAGGGCGTTGCCGAGGCCTACCTGCTCGAGCACGCGCTTCGCGCGCGCCTTCTGCTCCTCGCGCGTCAGCGTCCGGCACGACGCCTCCACGGCCAGCCGCACGTTCTCGAGCGCCGTGAACCATGGGAGCAGCGAATAGTTCTGGAACACGAATGCGGCGTTGTCCCTGACGCCGGTGAGCGGTTCGCCATCTACGCTGACGGTCCCGGAATCCGCAGACGACAACCCCGCCAGGATGCTGAGCAGCGTCGATTTGCCGCTGCCCATCGCGCCGACGATCGCGACGAACTCGCCAAGCTCGACCGACAGCGAGACGTCGCGCAGCACGGGGCGGACCCCGCCGCCCGCGGGAAACGACTTGGTTATCCCGGCGACCTCTATGTACGCCATCTAGCGGATCGGCCCTGGCACTAGACCGTCCTCAGCTTGCCTTCGGCAAGTCCCATCAGCCGATCGAGCACGAAGCCGATGACGCCGATGGTGAGAATGGCCAGCAGAATGTGCGCGTAGATCAGGCTGTTGTACTCCTGCCAGAGGAACCCGCCGACGCCCGGCGTCCCCGTCAGCATCTCGCTGGCGACGATAACGAGCCAGGCGATGCCGAGGCTGAGCCTGTAACCGGTGAACATGTAGGGCAGCGTCGCCGGCACGATGATCTTCAGGAATGTCGTCGTCTTCGAGAGCCGCAGCACTTTCGCGACGTTCCAGTAGTCCTGCGGGATCGCGCGGACACCCATCATCGTGTTGATGATGGTCGGCCACATCGAGCAGACGGCGATGGCGAAGAGCGCCGCAGGTTCCGACCTGCGGAACAGCACGAGGCCGAGCGGCAGCCAGGCGAGCGGGGAGATCGGCCGCATGATCTGCATCAGCGGATCGAACATCCGCGTCAGCAGCGGCGAGACCCCGAACAGAAAGCCGAGCGGCGTGCCGATCGCCACTCCCAGGAGGAAGCCCTGCCCGACGCGGATAAGGCTGTAGTACGCCAGCAGCGCGATCCCCTGGTCCACCTCGCCGCGCTTGGCGAACGGTTCCAGAATATACAACTTGCTTTCCTCCCACGTCCGCGCCGGAGACGGGAGATCGGTGACCTTCAGGCTGGCGCCCCACCAGACGAGGAGCGCCAGCCCGACCCCCACCAGTGGCAACAGCAGATGGAGGGCTCGCCCCGAGCTCCGCCGAAGGGCCTGCTTCACGAGGTCACCGCCATGCTGTGCACCTTGAACGAGGTCGCGTACTTTTCGGGGCTCGTCCCGTCGAACACGCCGTCAAACAGTGTGATCTTCTGTTCCTCGGCAATCTTCGTGTTCACACCCAGCTCCTTCATCGCCTCGAGGTAGATATCCGAGCGCAGCACGCGCTTCGGGATGCCGTTGTAGTCGGGCGCGGTCTTCACCATCCCCCAGCGCCGGAACTGGGTCAGCCACCACTTCGCGTAGATCTGCTGCGGGTAGTTGCAGTTCCGGTTCGAGAAGATCATGTAGTTCGGGTCCTGCTCGACGCGCCCGTCGCCGTACTCGTATTTGCCCATGAGGCGCTCGAGGATCGTGGACGGTGGGCAGTTGACATATGCCGGACGCGCGATGACATCGGCGAACTTCGCGCGGTTCTCCATCTTGTCGAGCTCCACGCTCGCCAGGTGCAGTGCCTTGAGCACCGCCTTCACGGTCTTCGGATTCTTGGTGGCGAACTCCTCGGTGAATGCGCAGACCTTCTCGGGATGGTCCTTCCAGAGCTGCTGCGTCGTGACCGCGGTGAATCCGATGCCGTCCTCGATCGCCCGGTTGTTCCACGGCTCGCCGACGCAGAAGCCATCCATCTTGTCCACTTTCATGTTGGCCACCATCTGCGCGGGTGGAATGGTGATCAGCGTGACATCGCGGTCCGGATTGATGCCGCCCGAGGCCAGCCAGTACCGGACCCACATGGCATGCGTGCCTGGGGGGAATGTCATCGCGAAGGTGAGCGGCTCGCCGGCCGCCTTCGCCTTGTCGGCGAGCGGCTTGATCTGCGTCGGCGTCTTCGCGCCCGCGGCCTTCAGCTTGTTGTTCAGCGTGATCGCCTGCCCGTTGCGATTGAGCAGCCACGGGATGACCATCGGCTTCACGGGCGACCCCGCCAGCCCCATTGTCGAGGCGAGCGGCATGCCGATCAGCATGTGCGTGGCCTGGTTCTCGCCGAGCGACAGCTTGTCGCGGATGACGGCCCAGGACGCCTCCTTTGAGATCACCGAGTTGATGCCGAATTTCTTGAACAAGCCGAGCTCGTGCGCCATGACGATCGAGGCGCAGTCGGTGAGCGCGATGATGCCGAAGCGCATGTCGCGGATTTCGGGCCCGTCCTGCGCGTAGGCGCCGCCGACCCAGCCGGCGGGCATGCCAGAGATGAGCGCCGCCGCAGTGGACGTCCCCGCGGCCTTGATGAATGTACGTCGGCTAGTTTTTTTCATCTCACCTCTCCGCGAGGAACACGTAGGTCACCATGACGTACGGTTGGCTGTAGGACGCGCCCGGCGTCGCCTCCTTCAGGAAGGCGCCGGTGAAGATGTGCGCGTAGCCCGCGGCCAGCTGGAGCTGCGGGGTGACGGCCTTCGTCACCTGGATGTCGAGCTCCTGCCCGACGTGCGCTGACGAGGCGCCGGCCGCCATGCGGGCGAGCACCGCGCCGCCGGCGGCATAGAGCGCATCGCGCTTTTCGTTGAGCCACCACGAGTGATAGTTCGCGATGACGGGCAGTCCCTTCCACGGCGTCAGCTCGATGCCCGCGCGCAGGTGGCGGATGTTCCGCCAGCCCACCTGGTCCGCCAGACCGTACTTGTCGTGCGGCGTCGGGTAGAGCTGATCGAACGTCCCGCGCGTGCCGTCGGCGGGGTTGCTGTCGCCGCTGGCGTAGTTGAATTCGCCGCTGGTCCGGAACGCGAGCGATCCGGCCGCGGGCGTCCGCAGGGTGTAATGACCGGCCCAGGCGCTCACGTCATCCGTGCCGAGCGATCCGGTCTGCAGCGCGGTGTCGGTGTTGTATTCGAGACCGGCGGGCAGCCTGCCGACCCACCGTACGCCCATCGTTGCCAGGCTGAGCGTGCCCCGTGTGGCGGTTTCGGTGAGCAGGTTCACGTCGCGTTTCCAGAACGCGTACGGCTCGACGGACGCTCCGGGCACGAGCGTGGGCGCTGTCGCATACGCGCCGACGAACCTGTTGCCCGCGCCGCTCTTGTCGAACTCGCCTTCGAGAATGCGGACGACCGATGCCCCGAACACGTCGACCGACAGCCGCTTGCCACGGACGGTCAGCTTGGCCGCGTCGAACGTGCGCGCCGCATTGAGCCAGCCGACATGCCCGACCAAGCGCTGCTCGCCGTACGCCAGCTCCTGGCGGCCGACGCGGACGGCGACGCGGCTTTGCGCGTTGCCGACGTCAGCGAAGGCCATGCGCATGTCGAGCGGCGCGCGGAAGGGCGTGCCGGTCGGACCCACCGTCTTGCGGGCCACGCGCGCGTCCTGTCCCTGTACCTGGAACGACATTAGGCGTGCCGGCATGATCGTCGCGTTCAGCCGCAGGCGCGACAGGTAGTAGAGGTCTTCGCGCGTATCGTTGAAGCCAAGGCCGTCGAAGCCTTCGATCCGCTCGCGGAACTCGCCGCGCACGCGGACCCATGCAGGGAGCATCTCGTTCGCGCGATTCAGGACCGGCGGCCTCGGGATAGGCGGCGTAACAGACGGCGGCGCTGGCGAGGCGACCACCTGCGATGCCGCCACGGCGCTGGCCTGCTGTGCGGCCAGTGGAGTCGGGAGAAGTAGTGCGAGTGCGCACCACGCCATCGCGTGCGTTGCGCGCCGTCGAAAGGGACAGCCTTGAGTCACAGAAGCGCTCCGTTCATCGAGAACAGGTGAAGCCGGCGGGGGCGATCTGCGGCGTCGTGGCCGTCGGCGAGGTGGCCAGCAAGCCACGTTCCGTGCAACGGTGCCGCTGAGTGCGATCGGTAACTCATTGATCGCGTATGACTTGATCTGTTGACGCGCGTCTCGCACCATTGTCGAGACGCCACGACATATTTGTTCGAACGGCCTTTTAGGGCGACACGTTCGTATGATTACGAGGTTTCGCCTGAAGGCGGACGCTACCGCGGGCCGTAAAGGCGTGCGGCGCGGAACCCCTCATTTCTTAGCGGCGCGGACCTCTACGGCCCGTTACCCGATCAATCCATTCAAAAATGTGGGAGCCGCGTCATCGCCGCACATTAGTGTCGTATCGCCGCGTCTTGTCGCACGTGCGCGATCCGTGTATCTTCAGAGTCGCGGCGCGCGCTCCACGTTGCAGCGCGCATTTTGGCCGCCCCTCTCGCAGTTTCACGCTCCAGGACGAGCAGACGCATTCGCCGCAGTGATTCGTAAGGCGATTGCACCGCGTTTTGCACGGCTGGAGTGTCAATGCCCTTACCGCTGCTGCGGCGCACGATGGAGGACGATGCGAGGTTCGTCCTGTCGCCGAAGGTCCGTCTGTCTGCCGCGGGCCGTGAAGGCCCGCGAACGCCGGCAGCAATGCATACGGGCATGCCGGCGCGGCTGCCACAAACGGGCGAGCAGTATCGCTTCCACGTGGACATGGGCCGCTGCATCGGCTGCAAGTGCTGCGTCGTCGCCTGCAATGAGCAGAACGGCAACCCCGCATCGATCAACTGGCGCCGCGTCGGGGAGATCGAAGGGGGGTTCTTCCCCGCTGCGAGCCGGTCGTACCTCTCAATGGGATGCAACCACTGCGTCGACCCGACGTGTCTGAGCGGGTGCCCGGTAGACGCGTACTCAAAGGATTCCGTCACCGGCATCGTCCGTCACAGCGCCGACGCGTGCATCGGCTGCCAGTACTGCACCTGGAACTGTTCGTACGGCGTGCCGCAGTACAACGCCGAGCGCGGCGTCGTCGGCAAATGCGACATGTGCCACGGCCGGCTGGAGCATGGGCAGGCGCCCGCCTGTGTAAGCGCGTGTCCCGAAGGCGCGATCGCGATTGAGCTCGTGAACATTGAAGAGTGGCGTGTCGCGTTGGCGGTCGCCGCGCCCGGTCGCGGCCTGCCCGCGCTTGACGACAGCCTCTCGACGACCCGCGTGACGATGCCCGCGCATCTTCCGCCGAACGGACGTCCGGTGGACCTGAGCCACGTGTCGCCGGAGCACGCGCACTGGTCGCTCGTGCTCATGACGGTGCTCACACAGCTCTCCGTCGGCACATTTGTCGTCATCTGGCTGCTGCAGCTGTTCGGCGAAACGACGCGGCTGGGCACGACGGCGCTGACGTCGCTGGCCGTGGCGGCGCTGGCGCTTGGCGGCGCGACGCTGCACCTGGGGCGGCCGGTGTATGCGTACCGGGCGCTCAAGATGTGGCGGCGGTCCTGGCTGAGCCGGGAAGTGGCGTTGTTCGGCGCGTTCTCAGCCGTTGCGGCCGTCTATGCCGCAGCGCTGTTCACCCTCGAGCAAGCCGAAGCCGGCACGGGGGCAACGCTGGGAGGACTTTGCGCTCTCCTTGGAATCGCTGGCGTGACGGCGAGTGCGTGTATCTACAGGGTTCCATCGCGTCCGGCATGGAACACGCGGTTCACGCTGCTGCAGTTCAACCTCACCGCCGCAGCGCTGGGCCCACTGCTCGTTCTGGCCGTCGGCGCGAGCGACGCGAGGGTACTCGTGCTCGCCGCGGTGGGGATGTCCGCTGCGCAGCTTCTGCTCGTCGCCCTTCGCTTCGTCCGGCTCGTGGCTACCGACAGCATCGAGCTGAAAGGCACCGCGCGCCTGCTGTCGACCACGTTCAAGCCGCACTTGATGGCGCGCGCGCTGCTGCTGGGCGCCGGCGGCATCGTCCTGCCACTGGTCGCGACCGGCCGCGTGATGCCTTGGGCGGGGTTCGCCCTCGCACTCGCCGGCGAGATCGTTGGCCGCTACCTCTTCTTCGTCAGCGTCGTCCCGAAGCACATGGCAACGCCGTACCTCGAGCTCGGAAGCGAGGCGGCATGACGTTGAAGCGACTGCTCGGCCTCGACACCCGCGCCGAACGCTACGCCTATGCATCGGATGCGGAGATCGGCTACGTGTCCGCGCAGAAGGTCGCCGAGCGGTGGGTCCCGACGACCTGCGGCTACTGCTCGGTGGGCTGCGGCATGTACATCGGCGTCCGCAACGGCCGCGCCGTCAGCGTCCGCGGCAATCCTGATCATCCAGTGAACCGCGGGATGCTCTGCCCCAAGGGCCTCTCGGAGCATCACACCATCGACGCGGAGAACCGGGCGCGCTTCCCGATGATGAAGCACGGCAATCGATTCGCTCGCGTGGGATGGCCGCATGCGCTCGACACGTTGGCCGGGACGTTTCGCGACGTGCAGGCGAAGTATGGGCGCGACGCCGTCGGCGTCATCAGCACCGGTCAGCTCGTCACCGAGGAGTTCTACGCACTCGGCAAGCTGGTGCAGCTCGGGATCGGTACGCGCAGCTACGACGGCAACACCACGCTGTGCATGTCCACGGCGGTCGCGGGCTACAAACGCTCGTTCGGCAGCGACGGCCCACCCGGCGCCTACGAAGATTTCGAGCGCGCAGATGTCATTCTCCTGATTGGCGCGAACATCGCCGACAACCATCCGATTCTCTGCCGCCGGCTCGAAGCCAATCCCGCCACCACGCTCATCGTCGTCGACCCGCGCGTCACCAAGACGGCTATGCTGGCCGATCTGCACCTGCCGATCCGGCCGCGCGCCGACCTTGCGCTGCTGAACGGCCTGATCCACATCATCATCGAACGCGATCTCGTCGATCACGAGTACCTCGAGCGCCACACGAACGGCTTCGATGCGCTGCGTGAGTCAGTCAGCCGCTATACACCCGAATTCGTGGCGCGGATCACCGGGATCGAACCGGACCTGCTCTGCCACACCGCCGCGCTGTATGCCGGCGCCCGCGCGGCCTTTATCGCGTGGACGATGGGGGTGAATCACAGTACGAAAGGTACTGAGACGGTCAACGCGATCAACAACCTCGCGCTTATCACCGGCAACATCGGGCGCACCGGCGCTGCGCCCTTCTCGATCACCGGCCAGTGCAACGCGATGGGCACGCGCGAGGCCGGATTTGCCTCGAGCATGCCGGGGTACCGCACCTTTGAGGATGCCGCGCATCGTGCGGAGCTCGCGTCGCTGTGGAACGTGCCGGTTGAGAGGATTCCAGACGCGCGAGGCCTGGCATATCCAGACATCATCGAAGCGGCGCTCGACAAGCGGATCCGCGCGCTGTGGATCATCGCGACCAACCCTGTTGTGTCCTTCCCCAACCTGGGCGCGCTGACGCAGGCGCTCGAAGAGCTGGAATTCCTCGTCGTGCAGGACGGCTTTCATCCGACGCCCACAACTCTGTTCGCGGATCTCGTGCTGCCCGCGGCCATCTGGGGCGAAAAGGAAGGGACCTACACCAACTCCGAGCGGCGCGTGAGCAAGGTGAACCGCGCATGCGATCCTCCCGGAGAGGCGCGCGCCGACTTCGACATTTTCCTCGACCTGGCGGCGGCGCTCGGTGTCCGCGACGAGATCTTCCCAGGCTGGCACACACCGCGCGATGCCTTCGACGAGTGGCGCCGCATCTCGGCCGGCCGCCTCTGCGACTACTCCGGCATCACCTACGAAGCCATCGAAGCGACCGGCGGAATCCAGTGGCCGTGCCCGGAGGGGGAACCCGGAACGCAGAACCCAGAATCCTCGCGCCGGCTGTATACCGACGGCGTGTTCCAGACGCCTGACGGCCGGGCCCGCCTGCTGCCCGTACAGTGGGAACCGTTCCCGGAGCAGCCGAACGACGACTATCCGTTCGTGCTCAATACCGGCCGTACGGTCGAGCACTGGCACACGCGCACCAAGACCGCCAACGTTCCGATCCTCGAGCGGCTGTCTCCGAGGGCGTGGGTGGAGATGAACCCGCGCGATGCCCGCGCGCTGAGGCTGAAAGCGCGCGATCGCGTGGATGTCGTATCGCGCCGAGGCCGGGTACGCGGCGTCGAACTGCGCGTGACCGAGACGATTGCGCCTGGCGAGTTGTTCGTGCCCTTTCACTATGCCGAAGCCAACGCCAACGCGGCGACGCAAACCGCGTTCGACCCAGTGTCGCGTGAACCGAACTACAAGCAGTCGGCTGTCCGCGTCGAGAGTTCTTCAACGCCCAACTCCCTCCCAACTCCCAAGAGCTTGGGAGTTGGCAGTTGGAGATTGGGTGTAGACAAGCGCGCGGATAGGAAGGGCGCGCGATGAAGCGTCTGGTCGTCGTCGGCAACGGCATGGCGGGCATGGCGTGCGTCGAGCAGATCCTGAAGTATGCCCCGCGCTTCGACATCACCGTGTTCGGCGACGAGACGCACGTCAACTACAACCGCGTGCTGCTCTCTTCGGTGCTGGCCGGCGAAAAAGCGGCCGACGATATCATCGTCAATCCGCTGGAGTGGTACCGGAGGAACGAGATCACGCTCCGCGCCGGCGTGCGGATCGTCGACGTCGATCCCGACGCGAAGACGGTGACCGGAGACGAGGGGAGCGTGACGGGGTACGACGTGCTGCTGCTGGCCACCGGCAGCTCCGCATGGTTTCCGAAGATCGAGGGTCTCGACAAGGACGGCGTGTTTGCATTCCGCACGCTCGACGACACTCGTGAGCTGATGCGCCGGGCGGGTCCGCAGACGAAAGCGATTGTGATTGGCGGCGGGCTGCTGGGCCTCGAGGCGGCGCGCGGACTGCAGGTGCGGGGCTGCCAGGTGACCGTCGTGCACCTGATGCCCACCCTGATGGAACGCCAGCTCGATCCCGACGGCGGCCACTACCTGCTTGGAAAGATGGAAGACCTGGGCATTAAGGTCCTGCTCGGCCGCACGACGACCGCCGTGCTCGGCAACGGTCACGTCGAGGGCGTCGCACTATCCGACGACAGCTGCCTGGAAGCCGACCTGGTCGTCGTCGCGGCTGGGATCCGTCCGAACGTGGATCTCGCCCGCAAAGCCGGACTGCACGTCAATCGCGGGGTCGTCGTCAACGACTACATGGAGACCTCGTCGCCCAGCGTCTATGCCGTCGGCGAGTGCGTCGAACACCGCGGCATCTGCTATGGCCTCGTCGCGCCGCTGTTCGAGCAGGGCAAGGTGCTGGCGGCGACGATCACCGGCAACAAGGGACCGACCTACACCGGCACGGTCCAGGCCGCAAAGCTGAAGATCATGGGCGTCGACGTCTTCTCGGCCGGCGACTGGAGCGAGCAGAACGCGGAGCCGGTCCGGTTCGAGGACCGCGCGCTGGGCGTCTACAAGAAGCTGACGGTGCGGGACGGCAAGCTGGCCGGCGTCATCCTCGTCGGCGATACGAACGACAGCCACCGGTACATGGAATGGCTGCGGACGCAGACCGACCTCACCAGCCAGCGGCGGCATCTGCTATTCCCGCCGCCGGCTGCGGATGCGGGGCTCGACGTCGCTGAGATGGCGGAGAGCGCCATCGTCTGCGGCTGCGTCGGCGTGACGAAGGGCGCGATCATCCAGGCGATCCATGAGCGCGGCGTCAACACGCTGTCGCAGCTGAAAGAATGCACGCGTGCCAGCACGGGCTGCGGTAGCTGCAGCAGCACGTGCCAGGACCTGCTGCGCGCGGTCGCGCCGGAGTTCGAGGGAGAGGCGAAGAAGGTGATCTGCGGCTGCCTGCCGTTCGCCGAAGACCGCCTGCGCGACATCCTGCGGAGCCAGCGCCTGAAATCGGTGTACGAAGTGCTGGAGATCTACGGCAACGGCCAGGGCTGCGAGGTCTGCAAACCGGCGCTCAGCTATATGCTCGACATGCTCTGGTGCGGCGAGCACGACGAAGATCGATCGGCGCGTTTCATCAACGACCGCGTACACGCGAACATCCAGAAGGACGGGACATTCTCGGTGATCCCGCGCATCCGTGGCGGCGTCACGAGCGCTGCAGAGCTCCGCAAGATCGCCGACGTCGCAGAAAAGTACCGCGTCCCCATGGTGAAGATCACCGGCAGCCAGCGCATCGATCTCCTCGGCGTGAAGAAGGAGGACCTTCCGAAGATCTGGGCCGACCTCGACATGCCCTCGGGCCAGGCCTACACAAAAGGCGTGCGCATGGTGAAGACGTGCATCGGCACCGACTTCTGCCGCTTCGGCACGCAGGACTCAACGAGCGCGGGCGTCGAGCTGGAGCGGCGGTTCGAGCAGCTCTACACACCGCACAAGGTGAAGATGGCGGCCGTGGGCTGTCCGCGCAACTGCGCCGAGGCCACCGTCAAGGACATCGGGCTGGTCGGGCAGGAGGGCGGCTGGCAGGTGGTGGTCGGCGGCGCCGCCGGCAAGTCGGTCCGCAAGGCAGATCTCCTGACCACCGTGGAGACCACTGAAGAAGCGCTCCAGGCGGCGGAACTCTTCTTCCAGTACTACCGCGAGAACGCGAACTACCTCGAACGCACCTACGACTTCGTCGAGCGCACGGGCATCGAGAAAGTCCGGAAGGAGACCGTGTATGCGCCAGAGCCGGTGAGGCAGGGCCTGCGCGACCGCTTTGCGAAGTCGAAGGCGCGGGCCGTCGATCCCTGGCTCGAAGGACGGCACCCGCGCACGGCATCGCAGTTCGTCCCGATCGAGGCGCTGCAGAAGGTGCTCGCGTGAACGGGCCGCAGTGGGTGCAGATCACCTCGTGCGAGAACATCCCGCTCCGCGAAGGGCGCGCCGTCAAGCTTGGCGATCATGAGATCGCGATTTTCAATCTCGGCGACCGGTTCCTGGCGACCGACAACCGGTGTCCGCACAGAGGCGGCCCGCTGTGCGACGGGATCGTCGTAGGCGGTTCGGTCGTGTGCCCGCTGCATGCATGGAAAGTGCGGCTCGACACGGGCGCCGTGGAGCGCCCTGCCGCGCACGACAAGTGCGTCGCGACGTATGCGACGCGTATCGACAACGGCATTGTGATGCTGGAGCTGCCAACCGGCCAATGAATGAAGAAACAGGTCGTACGCTCGGAAGACGAGAAAGAGATCACGGAGATCGGATTCCTCCACGAGATCGGGAGCCGCTTCGCGGCCGCCGACTCGCTCCATTCGGTCCTCAACCGTGTCGTGCACTTCGTGTCGAGCGTCGTGCAGTGCGACTCGTGCTTCATCTACGTGCTCGAGAACGAGGAGCTGGTGCTACGCGCCTCGAAAACCCCGCACGCCGACGTCGTCGATCGGCTGCGGCTGCGCGTCGGCCAGGGGCTCACCGGCTGGGTCGCCGAGCACCGGCAGCCGGTCGCGATCCCCCTCCATGCGTTCGAAGATCCGCGCTTCCAGGTGTTCAACGAGCTGCCAGAAGATCGCTACGAGGCGTTCCTGTCGGTGCCCGTGCTGTGCCGCGGCCGCCTCGTCGCCGTCATCAACCTGCAGCATCGCCATACGCACGAGCACAGCGGGAGCGAGATTCAGCTGGTGGCGACCGCCGGCTTCCTGGTGGGAGCGGAGATCGAGCTGGCGCGGCTCGAGACCGAGAACAGCCAACTCTCGGAGAGGCTTGAGACCCGGAAGGTGCTCGATCGCGCAAAAGGAATCCTGCAGCGCGATCTGGGCATCACCGAGGAAGCGGCGTACCTGACGATCCAGCGGCAAAGCCGGCAGCGCCGCCGATCGAAGCGGGAGATCGCCGAGGCCATTCTGCTGGCTGACGACCTCCGGCGCGGCATCAGCGGCTGACCCCCGTATGAATCCTACGATCAATTCCGATCGCTACTGTCTCAGGGGAAAACTCGTGACGAAGCGCTAGGCGAACCACGTCGCGGTGGTGCCTATGTGATCGAAGAAAATCGGATCCTCCGCAGACAACTGGGTGGACGGCGCCTCCGGCTGACCGATGGTGAACGACGCCGGTTGGCCATGCGAGGCCGGCGTCTGGGACGGCGCGGGCTCCGGGAGGTCGCCACGATCGTCACCCCCGACACGATTCTGCGGTGGCATCGGCACCTGGTCGCGAGGAAGTGGACGTACCCGAGAGGGCCCGGGCGACGAGGCGTCCTCCAGGAGATCCGGCGGTTGGTCGTCCGGATGGCGGAGGAGAACCCCACCTGGGGCTACACGCGGATCCGTGGCGCTCTGAAGAATGTCGGCCATCGCGTAGGGCGATCGACGATTGCCCGGATCTTGAAGGCGCAGGGTGTGCCGCCGGTGCCGGAGCGGCCGACCTCGTGGCGCTCGTTTCTGCGTGCGCATTGGGGCGCGATCGCCGGGGCGGATTTCTTTACGACGGAAGTGTGGACCTGGCGCGGCTTGGTCACGTATTACACGGTGTTCGTGATCGACTTGGCCTCGCGGCGGGTCCAGATTGCCGGCTCGACGCCGTATCCCGACGACGTGTTCATGCACCAGGTCAGTCGCACGCTCACGGCCGCGGATGAGGGGGCGCTGGTGAGCCGCCGGGTGTTGATCTGCGATCGCGACCGAAAATGGAGTCCGGCGATTCGCGCGCAATTGGACGCGTCGGGGGTGTGCGTCGTGCAGACCCCGTTTCAGGCGCCCAACGCCAACGCCTACGCGGAACGGTTCGTCCGATCGATCAAGTCCGAGTGTCTCGATCGCCTGATCCTGCTCGGCGAGGATCACTTGCGACGGACGCTTGCCGAATTCGTCGCGCACTACCATCGCGAGCGCAACCACCAGGGCCTCGGGAACGCACTCATCGACCGTCAGACGCGCACGCCGAGCGGTGGTCGCATTCGCCGGTGGCAGCGCCTCGGCGGGCTTCTCAACTATTACGACCGTGCGGCGTGACGGGTCGCGTCGATGTGCTTTTAAAACGGATCGGCCCAATCGTGGGACATTACGGGGCCTCACCTCGGGCGGCGACGCCCCCGACGACGAACAGCAGATCGGGCAGCAGGTGTTACTTTATCTATGTAGACGTGGGCGTGTAGCATTCGTGGATCGGGCGAGATGATCGCAGGGACCAGCGTTGTCACCAAACGGCTACCCGCTCTCGTTGGGATCTGCTTCGCAGCCAGCGTCCCCTACCTGTCGTCCGCCCACAACTATTTCGTGAACGAAGACTTCGGCGT
>Ga0075420_100003011_pt1 | contig 14651 bp, 24 predicted proteins | sample SoiMetdeltSBSDD4_FD_75296 | JGI IMG/M metagenome (GOLD analysis project Ga0075420, IMG submission 75296) | Bulk soil microbial communities from a Populus tree surrounding site in Tennessee, USA - Soil MetaG P. deltoides SBSDD4 | ecosystem: Environmental > Terrestrial > Soil > Tree plantation... | reverse complement strand
AGAGACGAGGCCCGGTACACGACTTGCTCGATCGGTTCGTCGTCGGGGCCTTCGTTGAAGCGCTCGACGTAGCGCGCCGGCCGATTGTCCTGGGTCATGGGCCTTCCTTCGGGTCTTCTTCACTGGGCACGAATGGGCACATCCAGTTCGTGCCGCGGGCTCCGCGCCTGTGTTCTTGTGGGACAGGACAGGTGGGCTCGCCGCATAGCTCGCCGGGAGTCTCGGAGAACTTCGCGATGTTCTCGCGGAATGCCTCCTCGGGGGTCAGGTCACGGATGCCCAGCACCTTGCCCGCGTAGGGCTCGGTGGGTCGAACTAGCGTCTTGTGCATCGCGATCGTGTGCGGTAGATGCGCCCACTCGCAGTCCAGATCGATGCACTCGGTGAACTCGAGGATGGGGTCGATGATCGCGTGGAGTCCCTCGGGACTTGCCTTGCGGTGACCGTCGCCGAAGATGTACTCCTCCGCGTCGGCGCGTGCTTGCTCTGGGGTCACTAGACCATCCATGTACCTGCGAACGAACGCGGCCTTCTCCGCGGTGATGCGAGCAGTCTTGGCTTCGTGTGCGAACGTCAGGTCCATGTACTGCCGGCGAGCCTTCGTGACTTCGTCCAACTCCTCGCTGGCACGTTGCCACACCGCGGTCGCTCGGCGTCGATGTTCGCGGATGAACGCCAACGCGACTAGCAGGTACGCGGTCACACCTGCGAGTGCCAGGACGGTGCCGATGATCACGGCGACCCACGCGATTTCGGGGCCGGTGATGGTGTGCCCCATCAACATCAAAGGACCCGGATCAATGGCGGTGCTAGCGCCATCCGGGCCGGTCATGGTGATGCTCAATGTTCCTCCGGTGTGTCGGGATGTCTCGATCTCTCACCGCGCCTAGTCCGTACTCGCGCCTGCCTACACTGACGTCCGGTGCCCTGGTAGAGGAGGCGAAACTCTCTGTACCGCTGGGTGGTGGACCGTTGAGGGGAGGTACTGACAACTAGTGCATCCTCGCGGGGACTACGCGGTGAGATCGTGGCGCAGGAGGGATTTGAACCCTCGGTCCACCAGGCACTAGGACGCCTTTGATGCCGGTCGGTGTGACCGGAGCACGTCGCTGGGCAAGTTAGCGAAACGCCAGAGTTGCCTCCGGGGCCGTTCAGCGCCCCCGTCTTTGGAGCCCACATCGAGGGATCAATCTCCTATGTGGGAATGCGGCGCATGCATCCGCGTTCTCCTCATGACTGCCTGCCGGATCTAGCTGTGTCAACCCTAGGCCGCTTGGGTTACTGCACCTTGGGTGCCATCCTTGCACCAGTTCGACCTGGGCTCAGCTACCTTTGGGGATGGCGTGGGTACCCGTAGCTCGTGAGCCGAGCAGGGATCGAACCTGCCATGTCCGAAGACGCCGGATCTACAGTCCGGTGCACCGCCATTGGTGCGTTCGACTCAGGGGTGTGGGGGGAGGATGTCTCACTGCTTGGGCCAGGCGCCTTACCCAAGGTACCCTTCCTTACGGTTGAGGGCATCCTCCCCCCACGTTCTTGTACTACTTGCGACCGCGGGCCTTCGGCTTGGAGTCCTCCTCGACCTCCTCCTCGACCTCGGTCTCCTCGACCTCGTCCTCTTCGTCGTCGGGCGCGGCGACGGCGGCCCACAGCTCCGAGATGCGCTTGTTGGCGTCGTTGGGGTCGACCTTGACCACCGGCCGCAGGTCGAACGCGGCGGGCAGCTCGTCGGCGTGGTCGTTCTTGATGCCACGGATCGCGGTCTGGGCGCCGCTCTGGTTCTTGAACGTGCCGACCTTGTAGAACATGTCGTACTCGGCCTGTCCCGCCTTGGCGGCCTCGGAGAGGTTGGTGAGGGTCTTGACCCACGTGCTCTTGGCGGTGCCGAGAGTCGCCTGGACCTCTACCTGTTCCAGGGTGAGACCGGTGCTGAAGTCGATGTCGTTTGCCATGCTGCCAGCCTAGCCGCGATGTCCGAGATGTCAAGCCGGTTTCCGCGTGAACTTCGCGTCGGACATCGCGGCTAGCGATGGGTCAGGGAGAGACGAGACCAGAGGCGCCCCAGCTCTCGGCGTCCTGGTTGGTCTCACCCGTCGCGGGCTCGTCGGTCTCGTCGGCCTCGATGATCATCTTGTCGATGGCCCTGGCGCGACGGAGAAGGGAGTCGTCGGTCAACTCTTCCTTGTTGCTGTCCACGCCGAACGAGTTGATGGCGAGCTGCACCGCGTTGATCTTGCGCTGCTCCGCCCACGTCGGCTGCTGCTGCTGCCGTTGCTGACTCAACAGCATCTGCGCCACATGCGGCGGGACGGCGATGGACTGGTCGAAACCACTCATTGATCTGTCTCCTGGCTGTAGTGAGGTGGGTGCCTGGTGGGCACGTCGTCCTCAGTCGGGCATCACACACCGGCTGAGTCGGTGCCCACCAGGCAGGTCACGGTATCTCTACCGCGGAACTACTTGCTGGCCTTGAACTTCTTCTCGGCTGCCGCCCACACCGAACCGGCACGAGTACCCATGCACGCCTTCTGCGCGGCCTTGTTGGTGTCCACGCCCTCGACGTTGTCCATGGCCTCGTTCATGAAGTGCTCGTGCTCGTTGCTCTCGTCGCGGCCCATGACCTCGACGGCGAGGTCGACGAGCGTGGTCCACATCTCGTCGTCGATGCCGTCGGGAGCGGTGTCGCTCTTGCCGCCGCCGACCTTGGTGGTACGGCTAGTCGACTTGGACGAGGACTTGGCCTTGCTGGTCGTCTTCTCGGCACCCGCGTCGGGTGAGGAGCCCAGCCACTCGGTGAAGATGAACCGGATGCCTTCCTTCTTCGCCTTGGTGGTCGGGTTCATGACCTCGCGGGTGACGGTGCCCAGCTGCCACATGGTGCCGACCCAGTTGGGGCCATGCCTGGGGGAGCCGAGGATCTCCGCGCCGGCCTCCATGCGCCGCTGGTGGTACGCCGCGTCGGACTCGTCGTCTTCCTTGGGGCCGGCGATGCAGTCCAACGCCGACGAGAGGAGGACACCGAAGTTCGACTGCATGTTCAGCTTGCGCTGCTTGCCGTTCTCGGTGACGAGGTTCTCGCCGGTGCGGTCCGACTCGAACCCCTTGCCGACGGAGAAGGACTGGTCCTGGGGCTCACTGCCGTCGAGGGGGGTGAACTCCATGTTGGCGCAGATGATGCCTGCGGCGATCTCGTTGTTGGGGCCGAACTCACACTTGGTGATCTCGACCTTGGCGCCGTCCAGATCGAAGCCGGAACCGAGGTCCCAGTCGTTCACTGCATCGTCAATGGTCATGTGTGTCACTGTCCTTGCTCTTGTGGTTGGTAGATCGGTTCGTCGAGGAGGCCATGGAAATACGCGTCGAGCAACCCGCCAAGTTCGTGGTCAGATGCGTCATGGTCGTCCACTCGCTGTAACTCGGCATAGTAAGCGCGTTGTGCGCCGATGCACTCCTCACATCCGCCGCATGGGGGCCAACCGTGGAGACACCACATTATCGCATCATCCATCGGATGTCGGCTCGCTTGTCGACCGCCTCACGGAAATACTCAGGGAACAGGTTCTTGTTCCTGCCCCACACGTTCTTGGTGAACTGCGCGTCGCAGATGTACGTGGTGCCGACATCTGTTGGTGTGCGGATGATGCGACCGTACGCCTGCACGATACCGCGGATGGTCTTCATCGAGTACCAGGACCACCCGTTCGGCAGCCGGGTCCTCGCGCCCACCTGTCGATCCTTGAGGTAGGGGAATGGGCATTTCGCGATGGTTTGCCAGGTGCACCGGTCACCTTTGAGGTCGACGCCACGGTCCATGGACGGGGCGAACATGACCGCACCTGGTGTGTTCAGGTAGCGCGACATGGCCGCTGCCTTCTCATGCGATGATCGGTAGGTGATCATCTCACGCCGGCCGAGGTCGATGCGACGCATCAACTCTTCTGTCAGCTTGTAGCTGTGGGTGTGGATCAGGCCACGCCCGTCGTGTCGTTCGGCTTGGCGTTCGATGGCGTAGGCCATGGCGTCGTACTCTTTCTCGCCTGCGCCGTAGGACATGTCCGCGATGGGGGCGAGGATGATGGGCCGGTTCTTGACCGGGAACGGTGACGGTACGGTCACGGTCGCGTAGTCGAGTGGGAGCCCGAGGTCGTCGGCCATCTGGTCTGGGCTGATGATGGTGCCGGACATGAGCAGCCAGCGTCCACCGTGGCGCCAGAGGTGTTTGGTGCCGTACATGGATACGGTCACGGGCAGCAGCTTGAGGGTCCGTGTCTCGTACTCACGAATCCAATGGCCGCCCTCTTCGGTGTCGCTGTCGTCGTCCTCGTGTTGCGACGCGTTGTTGACGTCGACCTGTAGTTGGTCGGCGACCATGCGGGTTTCCAGTACGAATGCACCCATGCGGCGACGCTGCTTGGGCTCCAGTTGGCGACCCTTCTCGGTGAGCCACTCGTCGGCGTTGTTCGCGGCTTCACGCAACCAGTTGATGAGGGTCGGCTTGTGCACCCCTTTCTTGGGGTACCGCAGGTCGATGAGCCGGCCGATCCACGCGGGCACTTCGTACTCGGAGAACCCAAGCAGTGAGTCTTCCAGTAGGTCGGCCTCGTCCGCGATGACGAACTCGTTGTACCGGAAGTCACGGGTGAAGTTCCCGATGGTGAGGAACATGCTCGTGTTGAGCACGGCGACCGGTGCTTCGAGGGCTGCCATCTTGGCGCGTCGGTAGGGGCAGGCGTAGGTGGGGTCGCACCATGCGCACGGGTCGCCGGGGCCTTCGCTGGTGCAGTCGTCGGCGGTGATCTCGGGTGGGCCTTCGAGGGTCGGGTAGTTGGCGCGGCCCATCAACAGTTTGGCGTACGGGAAGTCGTCGTCGAACTGGCGTTGCAGTGCCTTGTCGGAGCAGATGTACAGCCGGCGCGACGTGGGTGATAGCTCACCTACTGCTGCCAGTTCGCGGGGTACGATCTCCCCTATGAGGGTCTTACCGGAGCCGACTGGTGCGTCCATGAACACGACATCAGCGCCGTCTTGGTAGTGCTCGACGGCTTCACGGATCGCGTCGACTTGGTGTTCGCGGAGTTGCTCGACCCACGCGGGCAGCGGATCTCCGTGGTTGTACTCGGGACGTGCGCTGCCGTCTGGCAGGACAACGCATTCGTCGTCAGGGCTGGTTTCGTCACTGCAACGCCAGCAGTCACAGTCTTGGGCGTGGTCGGTCATGTGTCCTCAGTTGATGGCTGCGTATGCTTCGTTGAACCGAGCGATGATCTCGCTCGATGTGAGGCGCTTGTTCTTTGCGCTGTCCCACGCGTTGCCGTCTGGGCCGAACGCTTCGGCGATGGCTTGTTGGATGCGGAGTCGAGCCCCGAACTGTAGCAGGAATGATCGTCGTGGGATCTTCCACGTCTGGCAGGTTTGGCGTCGGATGGCGTCGGCCCGCATGTACGCGTCGCCTAGGATGCCGAGCCCTTCCTTCACGCTGATGTTGGTCATGCTTCCCTTTGGGAAGCGGCGTCCGCGTAGTTGGGTGAGGTCAGAGGTAGCGATGTAGGTACGGCCTTCGGGTGTGTTGACCCATATCCAGTTGACCACATCTCCCATCTTCTTGCGCCGCTCGGTTATCGCGGATAGCTCGCGGTCTGTGACGCGGACTGCAAGCCAGAGACGGTCGATCTTGGTCTTGGTGAGGTGTTCGCCGATGTGCTCGTATTGCCGGCCCCATGCCCACTGTCGACATGAGGGGCAGATACGTAGGCGTTTGCATCGGGCAGGTACCGCGAAGACTAGGCCACGTGCGAACAGGCAGACGGCGTTGCCGTTGGTGCAGTCAAGCTGCTGTAGTTCGTGGTCCCAGTCGGCGTACGCGTCGCCATCGATGGTCCACTCGATGTCCTCTGAGTCATCGAGGTCCCAATCGGAGGCTATGGTCACCCATCGGTGCCGTTCTCACGGAAGTGGTCATCGATGGTACGCTGGCCCTCACAGTGCATAACGGATGTTGGGGCATTGAACTTGCGCCACTGGTACACCATCTCCGCTAGGCGAGCGACGTCGTTGGGGGTGAGGCCACGGATGTCGCGTTCAAGCGCGGCGATATGCGCGTCGATGGTGGTGCGAGCGAGTGCTGCCTTGCGGGCTCGCTCGCGTCTGAACACGGGGTCGTCGATGGTGCCGGTCAGGGCTGCCATTGGGGTCCTCCTCCTCGGGGATGCCCTCCCCGGATTAGCTGCTTGCCGGCATCCTCCTCCCGATCGGAGCGGTTGTCAAGCGGCCCGCTGGATACGAACGGATGTTCGCATACCCCGAACACGCGTTCGCCCCAAATAGCCCCATAGTAGGTCTATACATGGTGCCAATTGGGGCGAACGCGTGTTCGATCAGCGGCCGTCCAGCTCTCTGGCATCCCGAGCCCCAGGAGAGCCCAGACGCGGCGCCGGCTCCATGGACCCGCCACACCCCGTCGAGGAGCACAGCGGGCCACAGGGCCGGCGTGGTGGGATGCTGAGGGTGCTACTTGAGGCTCCAGAAGAAGCCGAACACCGCGACCGCGCACATAGCGAAGAACGCGATCGCGGTCGCGGCATGGGGCCAGCCATACTCCGCGATGAGTAGCGCGGTCATCGGCTACTTGCCCCCGGTCGGCGGATGTTCCTTATTGGCCTGCTTGACTTCCTCACGAATCCGCTTGGCCGCGTCGGCCTTGGTCTTCGCGTCGCCCGACTTGTAGCGGTCGGCCTGCTTGAGGATTTCCTTGTCGTGGCGGTCGTCAGAACCTTGCTTGGGCATGATGTCTTCTTTCTGTTACGTCGGCCTCAACCAGCCTTGCCCGCGTTGCTGCGGGGGCTCGTCACCCTTCTCGTTCTCCAGCTCTTTCTCGACGTTCTCGTAGTGCTTCTTCGTCTCCTCTCGCGTCTTGTGTTTGCGGCTGTGGAAGTCCTGTGCTTCGCCGCTGTCGTTGTGGCCGTCCTCCCCACCGGCACCTGCGCCTTGGAAGATGGCACGACTGATATCTCGCCATCCAGCCATATGATTGCCTCCCGTTGTTGTCGGTCTACGCGAACAAGGCCCGGGATGTGGCGGCACACCCCGGGTCTTGTGATCTAACGAGAATGCCTACTGACGAGGATGTAGGCGATGGCGACAGCTATGACTACCACGACGTCGGGCCAGCTGGTAGTGGAGGCGATGACCATCACACCGCCACCTTGTCGCGCTCGCAGATCTCGGCGAGGGTGTTCAACACCGTCGCGTCGAACTTCGCGACGTCCCCGCCGAGGGTCGAGACCATCTGCCGCTCGATGGTGCCGCCGTCCATCTTGCCCTTGACCTCGCCGGCCGAGTTGACGCCACGCTCGTGCTGGTCCCAGGTGTTCCACGCCTGGAGCACACCGAGCGCGGTGCCCTTCCACGGCGACACCCTGTCGTCCTTGAGGTACAGGGTAGTGATCTCGCTGCGCCGGTTGCTGGCGAGGGTGATGGCCCGCTGGTTGATGATCTGCCCCTGCTTGTCACCCGTGCCCAGCTTCACCTCGGGGACCGGATCGAGCTGGTTCATGAGCGTCTTGAACTCCTGGTTCGTGACCTCCCACTCGGCCAGCTCCTCGACGAACGCCGTCATGTCCTCGGCCTGCTGGTACAGGATGGTGAGGGCGTCGCGGGCCTCGGCCACTCGCAGCGTCGACGCGGTGGTGTGCTTGGCCGTCCACTTCTGCGTGTCGTTGCCGTCGCGCCGGATCTCCACCGACAGGCTGTTGTCGCACAGCGGCGACTCCAGCGACCGCATGTAGGTCGTCTGGTAGGTGCTGTCGTGGCTGGTGTACGCGAGGAGGCGGGGTCGGATCGGGAAGCCAGCCTTGGTCTCGATGGTGTCGGGCAGCTCAACTGACACCGCCGCGACGCCGCCTTCCTTGAGGAGCATCGCTGATCCAATCTCCAGGTCCGCGTCGAGAAGGACCGCGACGTTGTTGATCAGCCACTCGTCGAACTGGTGGACGCCGTAGCCCGACTTGCGGACGTTGAAGAACTGTCCGGTGACGGGGTGGATGATGGCCTTGCGGGAAGGGTCGAGCACCTTCTTGAACCCGGTGTTCTCGTTGTCGACGTAGCCACCGGACTCCATGACCTCGTCGAGGTCGTCGCAGGGGATGTACGAGAAGATGGGGCCTTCGAGGACGTGGACCTCGAACAGCTTCTCGACAGCCTCGATGGGCACGCCACCGGGGTAGCCGTTGCTGTACTGGGGTGTCGCGAACCAGGGCGTCATGTTGCCATCGACGTTCATGGTCGCGTAGGGCTGTCCTGCCCACTTCTCACGGTCCTCGGTGAAGCCCATGAGGACGTTGTTGTTAAGCCACTCGATGGCCTTGGGGTCGGTCTCGTTGGGGTCGAGCCACATGATGTTCTCCCGTGGTAGGTGTGTCCGTTGGTTCCGCGATGTGTCCGCGGCGATCCGCTGATGCCAGCCTATACCGGATTTCGGCGATGTCAAGCTGTTCCGGGAAGCACCGCTTGTTTCCGGTATCAGGAATACATGCCGTCTGGGTCGGTGCCGAGCCCAAGGTGGTCAAGGACGGAGTCCCACGCGTCGGCCACCGCGGCCAGCTGGTTGCGCTCGATCTCCTGTCGCTCGACGGCCTCGGTCCACAGTGCCTCATCACGTAGGCTCAGCACCTCACGCGTGATCAGATCATTGAGGGTCGTGGGGTCGAGCGCGTCCAACTCCCACGAATCCTCTCCGTAGCGCACCGCGTAGTTCGTGAACCGTGAGTCGGTCACCTTCGCGAAGTTCGGTGGAGGGTTGTACTCCTCGATCTGGTCCATGTTCAACGCGATGCGTCGCACCTCAGGCGCGGCAGATCCCGCGAACAGCTCCAGGCGCTCACGGATGTCACGGGTCATGTCGATCCCGCTCGGATCATGGTCACCGAGATGGATGATGTAGCCATACTTGCCGCGCATCGCGTAGGACCGGAACCTCATGCCGGCAGCGTGCATCTCCGACTGGCTCACGTACCCGCGGCATGAGAAGTAGTTGACTCCCGTCGCGGACGCGGCACGCTCCACAACACCAGCGAGTGCTTCCTTCTCGACCCACACTTCGACGTGGTTGGGCTGATCGCGCCACAGTTGCCGCGCATACTCCTCCGCGGTCTTACGTGTCGCGTCCTCCGGGCTGGTGTCGTCGCCATCGGTGCGGTACACGTTGCGTGTGCGGTCCACGATGTAGTCCCAGTCGAGCAGGCCGGCAAGACGTGCACTGTCGACGATGGAACCGAGACGCTTGTAGCTGCGCTGAGTGTTTGGGATCAAGTCCGCGGCGACAAACTGGTAGTACAGCTGCCGCAGAGTCAGGTCATACCCCATGCTGCGGTACTCCTGACAGATGGAGTCGGCTTGGGCCACGACCTCCGCGGTGGCTCCGCGTGGTGACCAGTCGATGAACTGTTGCCTCATGGTGAGTCCTTTCTATTTGTCCCTCTACGCGAAAGAGCCCACCCCATGTCTGGCATGAGGTGGGCTCCTCTGAGGGTCAACTGGCGGTCAGCCGGTGGTCAGGGTTCGTCGCACGGGAAGGGGCCGGTGGGTTTGCACTCCTGCTTGTCCCACGGCTCCCACGAGACGTTGCTGTTCAACGGCAAGTCCACATGCACCCAGTACTGACGTCGCACCGTGAAGAACTGTTCCTGGCAGTAGATGCCGGCGACGTTCGGGTCCAAGTAGTAGTACACCGCGTGGATGATGGTGTGCAACGAGTTCGTCCTGTGCTTGGTGCAGTAGAACGTGGTGTAGTTGTCCTGGTTGTGGAGGACCCGCTCGGTGTGGTCGTAGCTGACCGCGACGGCGTGGTCGGTGGGGGTCGCGGTGCTGGTGTCCGCGCCGATGCCCAGGACAGTTGCCGTGAGGGCAACCGCGAAGATGAGCTTGAGGACTCGTCTCATGTGTATCTGTCTCGCTTTCTGTTGGTAGATCTTGACCGCGCCGAATCCGGCGGCGGCGATGATGGTGAGGAGGGGCCAGTTCCACGCGAGGGCAACGAGCCAGCTCATCGGTGCAGGCCCCTACAGCACTTGCACTCACCGTGCTCGTTGATGTCGCGTCGATGGTTGGAGTCGAAGTCGGAAGGGAATTGGTGGCACCCGTACTCGATGTACCGGTTGACGAGTGCTCTCTGTTCGTCTTCGCTCAGCTCTCGGCTCACGCGTGCCTCTTGGTGAGGATGCTGACGCTGAGCAACGCCAGGGTGATCACCGTGTTCTTGACGGTGGAGCCGACGCGTCCGTTGCGGGCGGTCTTGCGTGGTGCCGCCTGGGGACGGCCGTTGGTCCTGCTACCTCCCTTGCGGACCTTGATCGCCCGTCCCGCGTCATGGGGGATGGGCGCCTCCTCGGTGGGCTCCAGCTGGCCGATGTCGACCACGCCGACGGGGATCTCGATGTCGGCGCCGGCTCGATGTAGAAGAGGGTTTCCCCTTGCTGGAGTCCAGTCACGCGACTGGGCGAACCCTGCCTTGGCGAGGTCCGCGTCGTTCTGCTCGTCGAGCGCTGCGGCGAGCTGGGCGCCCATCTCCGCGGCGGTCAGCTCTTGGGTGTTCTCGGTCACCGTGTCATCGATCACGGTGTTGTCGACATCGGCGAGGACGCGCTCCTGACCGCTGTGAGGCCCGTTCACGTGGGTGTAGGCCGTCATCTCGACGAGCCCGCGGCCATGCTGCTTGCAGTAGTGGGCGATGGCATGGAAGTCGTACGCGTCGGAATGCATCTCGACGGTGAGCCATTCCGCGAAGTCGCGCTCGAAGTCGGGATGGTGCGACCAGAGTCGCTCGTCGCACTTCTTGTGGCTACATTCGATTCCGGTGATCTCCATTGGATTGCTCCTTTGTGCGTTCCGGTTCGTGATTCGCCTCTGTGTGACACCAGCCCCGCGCAACAGGTTGTCACGCGGGGCTGAGCATTGCTATCTAGGTGGGGTTGACCAGCGGTCCTGTCATGCGGTAGCGCTGGTTGATGCGGCTAGCGAGACGACGCGGTAGCGCCGGCCGGTTCTCGGTGTAGATGGGTGTGGGCTCGCTTGTCATCAACGGTTGGATGCGAACGATCTTGATGCGATTGATGACCGAACCGCTCACCTTTGCGACTCGGAAGAGGTTCGTGAGCCACGCGTGGACATCGTCGAGGGTGTCATGGTCACAGATGCGTCCCGTTCCTCCGCTGTAGGTGACGGTGACGAGATAGCTCATAAGCCTCTCCTCTTGTTCTCGGCAGCCCACGCTTCCACGAGGTTGCCTTTGCTGCTCTTGTACAGGTCCCATGCATGCTTGAGAGACGGGCAACCGTTGAGACCTGTCGCGTCATAGTCCTCGCGGAGTCGTTCGTACTGCAAGCCAAAGTTCAGCTCGAAGTCGCGCAGCTCATCACGTGTTGCCTGGTCGAAACCTTGCTCGTCAAGCCGACCTGCTGCATACCAGTAGGCGCGGGAGTAGTTGACGCCACCGGATATCTGTCGGATGTTCATCCCTCTTCCTCCTCACTGCTCGGGATGCGGTAGTACGCGGACCATCCGATGTCGAACTGTCCGGTTGAGTCCACACGGAACAGCACCTCGACGTCTTCGCCGTGTTGTTCGCGTAGCTCCTCCAGCACCTTGGCAGGGCTGTCGTCTTGTCCTTCGTGCCAGCCGGACTCGAACTGGCCGTTGTGCTTGGTGAATCCTGCGTTCAGGATCACCTCTTCGGTGTGCAGCTTCGGGAGCAGGCATCGCCTGGTGGGGTCCTCGATGGCCCACTCGATCCATGTGTCGAAATCGGTATCCACGGTGAGCATGTCGCCACCTTCGGTCCACACGAACGACGGCGTCCAGCTGTAGCTGTCAGGTGATGTGCGGTACGCCTTGTCGCATTCGTGGTCGATGGTCCACTCGTCGTACCACTCGAATTCGACGCCTTGGGCTTCTAGTTGAGCCCACAACAGTGGGTGGTGGACTTCGATGCTATGCAAGTTGTTGTCAGGGGTGCCGCCCTGAGGGAAGAAGTCACATCCCTTGTTCTTGGAACACCAGTAGTCACCGAGCACCACATACGTGGTGTCGTCGTCGCCGTAGCCGGGCTCGCCGTACTCGGAAGCGTAGTCCGTGACGATGCCCTCTTCGAGCCAGCGTTCGATGATCGCGCCGATTGTCTTGGTGGAGAGCTTCACGTCTCCGTCCCCTTCTGTGTGGGCCAGTATGTGCAGGGTGGATACTGCGAATAAGCGCGCAGCACCAGTCCTTCGGTCATGAGTGATACGATGGTGCCTTGCACGGAATCCTGCGTGAGACCTGATGCTTGACATAGATCGCGTGCCTTGACGCCAGGGTTCGCGACGATGAGCCCCAGGATGATGCGCTGCTTCTCCGTGAGTTGGCGCGTGGTCATAGCGGTTCACCTCTGTAGGTGCCGACCAGCTGGTAGCGCCAGTTGATCTGGTGTCCGATGTCGGGCATGGTCGTGGGTGGCTCGTCGACTTCGAGCTGTGCTGCTTGTGAGCCGAACGACGCGAACTGGTAGTCACCTAGTGTGGGGTGGCCGAGGTCGTGGTTCTGGTAGATGGCGATGCCATCACCGCGTTCTAGCCACACGTTGATGGTGGCCAGCGTGGTCTCGTGCCATTCTTCGGGTACGTCGGTGATGCCGAAGAGGATCTCGCGCGTCTCCTCGGACGTGAGTTCTTTCATGGTGTGTCTCCTCGTGTGTTGGCCGAATGTCTGTCGGCCGTGGTTCCAGCCTATACCGGCTGTCAACGATGTCAAGCGGATTCGCGGGCCGTCCTCCTGTCTGGCATGGGACCATCACGCGATTTCTCGCCTGTTTCTGGGCGCGGCGAACACGCGCGGAGCCCATCTTATGACAGTCTGTGTCACTTTCTCTTAAGTGCTCTGGCCGCGGCTGCCTGTCGACAGCTGCCAGCTGCCTGGGTTCAGCGTCGCGCCGATCCTGCGAGAGTCAATGCCCCTGACCAGGGCGGATGTTCGCATTGGTGCCTAGCTTGCGTTCTGAGCGCCGCGACCCCTTGCCGGGTAGCTGACCCCATCGCGACCCCTCGCGGCGTCCCACGCGGCCACCTAGGCGCCTATCTGAGTGCTCTAGTCGCGGTCTGAGCAACGTCCCACAACGCGTCAGCTCGCACGCTCCACTCCCCTGCTGGTAGCTCGCTCATCCCCGCGCCAGCTCACGCGTTCAGCCGCACCTTGGGTGGGACGTGACCCTGGCCGGGACGCGAAAGAGGGGGAGCACCGAAGCGCTCCCCCTCTTGGGTACTGCTATGGATGTGAGCAGGTCAGCTGACCAGCAGGTCGCTCAGCTCGCTGTCGTCCACGTCCTCGACGGCCTTCGACGCCGCGGCGGACTTGCTGACGTTGGCAGGCTTGCTGGCAGCCTTCGCGGCCGCGGTGGACTTGCGGGCACCGTTGGCACGGCCACGGCCGGAACTGGTCACCTTCGCGCCGTTGCCTTCCTTCGCGGCCAGCAGGGCTCGCAGCTCATCGGCGGACATGTCCTCGACAGCTCGCGTGGTCGTCTTGACCGTGTCGAAATCAACCTCGATGGGCACGATGGCGAGACCGGTGGACAGTTTCACGATGCGGTCGACCAGCACGACTCGCGGGCCACGTCGGGTCATGACGTGAATCCCGCCAGCCTCGCAGGCGTCGGCGATGGCGTTGTTGGGACCAGCAGCAACCCACAGATCAGTGGGGTTGCCGTCGTCGTCCGGCTTGCCGGCACCCTTCACCGCGGTCATGTGGAGGTCAATGCTCACTGGGAGGTCGATGCGGTTGATCTTGCTCATGGTGTGTGTCTCCTGTCTCTGCCGCGGTGTCTTCCGCGGACACTGGTGGTGCTAGGTGCACCTGGTGACCATCCCAGGTCTCCCCAGGGTGGCCAACACGTGTTCCTAGCGGCGGCCTAGCGTCGCCCAGCCTCGGAAGGCGTTCCGGTCGGCCGCGACGTGGTTTGGGAGCCCTAGCCACGCGACCACGCAGTGCCACGCGTCGCGGAGTCCGGTCACGGTTACGCCCTCCTGGTCGATGACGTCGCGGCGTCCCCACCGAGTGAACGTGACGCGAACGGCTGGTCTGGTGACCGCAACGACCTGTCCGCCTTCCTCGGTGGGGACCCACTGGTAGTGGAACGTGTGGGTTGGGTGCCACGTGACGACGGTCCGTGTGGGCCGGTCTGTGAGCCACTTGCGCAGGATGTTGCGCTGTTCCGGGGTGAGTGCGCTGATGGGCTTCCTCACTGGAGGCCCCTGGCTGCCGCGTACTCCGCGGCGGCTTCCCGTGCTGCCTTCGCGGCTTCGGCATAGGCCGTGAGCCATGAGGCAAGGGGTGAGTGATCCATGTGTGTCCTTTCCCTGGTGAGCAGGGGTGTCCTCCCCCGCCCCGCCTCGCTGCCTGAACTTCGCTGCCAACCTATCACGGCTGTCAACCCCCTGGCCTGGTCCATCCCCCCTCATATCCCTTGCTCTCAGCTCCCCTACCACACCGCGTATCCCCTGCTCACGTACCCTATGTGCACCATACATACACCCACCACCACACACACCCACTCACCCACTCACTCATTCATGTACATCCACATCATCATCATCACATCACATGTACCTAGGGGGGGGGAGGGGGGG
>Ga0075420_100003010_pt1 | contig 14651 bp, 13 predicted proteins | sample SoiMetdeltSBSDD4_FD_75296 | JGI IMG/M metagenome (GOLD analysis project Ga0075420, IMG submission 75296) | Bulk soil microbial communities from a Populus tree surrounding site in Tennessee, USA - Soil MetaG P. deltoides SBSDD4 | ecosystem: Environmental > Terrestrial > Soil > Tree plantation... | reverse complement strand
CCCGCCGCGCGGCGACCATCCGATGCACGGCCACTTCTGGGTGCCGATCGACGACCACAATTGCTGGGCCTGGACCTACGACTTCCACCCGACCCGCGCGCTGACCAAGGAAGAGCGCAGCGCCATGGAGGCCGGCCAGGGCCTGCACTGCAAATACGTGCCGGGCAGCTACCGTCCGGCCGCCAACAAGGACAACGACTACCTGATGGACCGTGCGGCCCAGAAGGCCGGCAAGACCTACAGCGGCATCGAAGGCTTCGCGATCCAGGATTCGTCGCTGCAGGAGAGCATGGGGCCGGTGTGCGACCGCACCAAGGAGAACCTGGTCTCCACCGACAACGGCATCATCATGGCGCGTCACCGCATGTTGCGCGCCGCCAAGGCGTTTAAGGACAAGGGCGTCCTGCCGCCGGGCGTCGATCCCGTGCACCATCACATCCGCTCGGTGTCGATCGTGCTGCCGCCGGATCAGGCGTTCAAGGACGGCGCCAAGGAAGCGCTCACCCGGCAGAAGGTCGGTATGGCGCAGACGACGGTGTGACACCGCGCGTCGAACCCTAGGAGAACGACCGATGCTGAGCGAAAGCGCCCGGATGACGACCGCCGAAGAGGCGCGTTACCGCATCGACTATCCGAACTCGAAGCCGCGCGCGACCAAGGTGATCGCGCTCGACCCGCCGAGCGAAGTGGTCGTGAAGCGCCTCGCCGAGGGCAAGTGGCAGCAGGCGAGCTTCTTCACCTCGCTCAAGTTCGACGCGCCGCGCACCGGTGACGACTGGTCGATGAAGGCCTGGCTCTCCGACCTCGCCGGCCGCACCAAGGACCTGATCGACGAAGTGGCGGGAGCCGACCTCGTGGTGATGGTGGCGAGCGCCGGCACCAAGCCGAAGGCGGCCGGCGTGATCGCCGAAGCCTGCGGCGTGCGAAAGGTGATGACGACCGCGCTGATCATCGGCAGCGAGGAAAGCACGGACGAAGAGATGTCGCGGACGCTCGCGAGCCTGCGCCCGTATGCCTCGATGCTGGTGATCGCCAGCAACGACGACTACATCGAAGAAATGCTGGTGGCGTTGCGGGCTTGATCCGTTGCAGCGAACGCATTCTTTCTCGGCCTCATGGTGAGGAGGCGCGCAAGCGCCGTCTCGAACCATGGCCGCCCCATCCTTCGAGACACTCGCTGCGCTCGCTCCTCAGGATGAGGGCGGAGATGGGGTTGCGGACTAGGTTCTACCCCGCCGCGCGCGGCCGGTAGCCGAGCCGCATCGACACCTGGTCCGCGGTCGCGATGACGTGCGGAATCACTCCCGCCACCGCCTTTTTCGACAACCGCGTCACCGGCCCGGCGATGCCGACCGCCGCCACCACCGCGCCGGTGTCGTCGCGGATCGGCGCAGCAACGCACACCATGCCGACCTCGCTCTCCTCATCCTCGACCGCGCAACCACGCTGGCGCACCGCGGCGAGCGCCTTCAGGAAACGCTCGGGGCTGGTGACGGTCTTCGGCGTATGCGCGGTGAGACCATTGGCGATCACGCGGTCGACCACCTCCTGCGGCTGGAACGCCAGGATCGCCTGCCCTTCGGCGGTGGAATGCGCGGGCTTGCGCACGCCGAGGTCCGACCGCGCCCGCAGCGCCTGCGTGCTCTCGAGATGGTAGACGTACATGATCTCGGTGCCGTCAAGGATCGCAAGATGCACGCTTTCGTTGATGGTCTCGCGCAGCGAATACAGATACGGCCGCGCTTCGTTGGATACTTCCATGCGGCGGCGCACCAGCGCGCCCAGGCGAAACAGCGCGACGCCGAGCCGGTACTTGCCGCTGTCGCGCTCCTGCTCGAGCATGCCCTCGGCCACCAGCGTCACCGCCAGGCGGTGCGCGGTGCTCTTGGCAATGCCTAATCGCTTGGCCAGCGCGCTGATGCCGATGTCGACCTCGTCCTCGGAGAAGGCCTGCAGCAACCGCATCGCGGTGGCGACCGACGACAACCGCTCGCGTCTGCGCGGCTCGGTCTTGCCGGTCGGTTTCCTCGCCATGGCACGGCCTTCGACGGTTGCGGTCCTGGAACGCTTAAGCGATGCACGAATGCTGGAATTTCGGCGCTCGGCGCGCTAGACAAGGTCGTTCCGCAATGTGGACCATCGTTCCAAATCTAGGCGCGCGTTCGCCGCCGTGTCAATGTTGAGCAAGTCGGGGGAAGCGTATGGCGCGCAGGGTCGTCATTGTCGGCGGTGGACCGGGCGGCGTGGGTGCAGCGCTCGGTGCGCGCCAACAGGACGCCGCCGCCGACGTCATCCTGATCAACAACGAGCCGCATGAGCCCTACGAGAAGCCGCCGCTGTCCAAGGCGGTGCTCACCGGCAAGGCGATGCCGCAGCACGCGCCGATCGCCGGCCCGAAGGGTGTCGCCGGCGCGAACGTCACGCTCAAATCCGCGCGCGTCGTCGAGATCGACAAGGCCGGCCGCACGGTGATCACTGCCAGCGGCGAGCGCATCCCCTACGACGCGCTCGTGCTCGCGACCGGTTCGCGCAACCGCATCCTGCCGATGTTCCCGGAAGGCCAGCCCGGCATCTACTATCTGCGCACCGCCGACGAGGCGCTCGCGCTCAAGGGACATCTCGGCCTCGCGAAATCGTTGCTGCTGATCGGCGGCGGCGTGGTCGGGCTCGAGATCGCGGCGTCGGCCGCTGAGCTCGGCATCAAGGTGACGATCGTCGAGATCGCGCCGCGCATTCTGTCGCGTCTGTGCGACGAAGAGACCGCCGCGATCATCCATCAGCGCCACCGCAACCACGGCGTCGACATCCGCACCGGCACCGTGTGCACCGGCTTACAGCGATTCCCGGACGGAAGACTCGCGGTGGTGACGCAAGCCGGCGAGACGCTCGCCGCCGATCTGATCGTGGTCGGCGCCGGCGCGATACCCGACGATGCACTGGCGAAGTCGGCGGGACTGGCCGTGCAGGACGGCATCCTGGTCGACGACCGCGGCCGCACCTCCGAGCCCGCGATTTTCGCCGCCGGCGACTGCACGCGTTTCGCCGGGCCCACCGGTCCGGTGCGGTTGGAGAACTGGCGGCACGCGCAGGAGCACGGCGCCGCGGTCGGTCGCAACGCCGCCGGCGGCGACGCTGCCTACAATGCAGTGCCGTCGTTCTGGACGGAGCAGTACGATCTCTACATCCAGGGCATCGGCTGGCCGGTCGCGCAGCCCAGCGCGCGGGCGCGCCGCAAGATCAGTGACAAGGCGACGCTGCTGTTCGAGCTCGACGGTACGGCCATCGCCTATGCGCTCGGCATCAACGCCCAGCGCGACATCGCCACCATCCGCCGGCTGATCGAACGGTGCGTGGCCGTCGATGCGGCGGAGCTTGCCGATCCATCGAAACAGCTCAATGCGATGTTGAAGAAGTAGAGCCAATCACAGGTGTCATTGCCGGGCCGCCGCGAAGCGGCGAGACCCGGCAATCCATCCTCTTTCGCAAGATGATGGATGCCCGCGTCAAGCGCGGGCATGACCAAGGAGAGAACGGAGCAAGACATCATGACCAACGGAACAAAAGAACGCGTCGGCATCGTCGGCTGCGGACGCATGGGCTTCTCGATGCTCAAGCACCTGATCGCCAAGGGCTACGGCGTCGCCGTCTGCGACGTCAGCGCCGAGGCGGTGAAACGCGCGACCGAGGTGGGCGCCAAGGCCGCCGCGTCACCTGCGGAACTGGCGAAGCAATGCGACTTTGTGATCCTCGGCGTCGGCTACACCGACGAGGTCAACGCGGTGGTCTATGGCAAGGACGGGTTGCTTGAGAACCTCGCCAAGGGCGCGATCATCGCGGTGTCGTCGACGACGTCGCCGTTCGTCGTGCAGGAGATCGCCGCCGCCGGAAAGCCAAAAGGCATCGGCGTTCTCGATGCACCGATCTGCCGCGGCCGGTTCGCCGCCGACGAAGGCACGCTGCTGGCGCTGGTCGGTGGTGAGCCCGAAATCGTCGAGCGTGGCCGCGTCGTCTACGGCACGTTCTGCTCGGACTACGCGCACCTCGGCCATGTCGGCCACGGCCAGGTCGGCAAGACCATGAACAACCTGCTGCTGTGGATCAACGCGGTCGGGCTGATCGAAGCCGGGCGGCTCGCGGAGACCACCGGCATCGATCTGGTGAAGCTGCGCGACGCGCTGATGATGAGCTCCGGCGCGTCCGACGCGCTCAAGGAATGGGACATGATCTCGTTCACCTGGGCACTGAAGGATATGCAGGTGGTGACCGAGATGACCGACAAGGCCGGGCTGTCGCTGCCGGTCACCGGCGCGATCAAGGAGCTGGTGAAAGAGGCGCGCCGCATCAAGGCGAGCAATCCGCCGAACTGGACCGGCAAAGGCCCAACGAAATATTCGTGAGCGAAGTTTCGCGCGCGAGCGGAGCGTCGTTGCGGTTTCGTCTGAGCTGTAAGCTAGGGCAAGCGACGGCAAAAGTTCTGCGCCGCTTCAAACGGGATTATCAACCAATATCCCCTGTACTCAATCGCCTTCAAACTCTCTGGATCAACAAGGACCGATTCCCACTGCTCGTAGGGCTCGGCCGATGCGCTGAAATGTGTCTCTGTCGGCAGAAATGAAACCGTTCCCACGACAAGCGGAGCCCCACGGGCAGCGTTATCTCGCGAGCGGGAGTAACTGGCGCCATCCACATCATTAAGACGGTCGCAGGACACGACGCCTCAACGATGTAGTGGTCACCTTCCTTGGGTCGGATCAGCTGCTCGGCCACCTGCGAGCATCCTTCAAAGCTGCCTAGCTCTCCGAAATCTAACACAACTCATCCTTCAACTACTCGTCTGGTCCATCGCCATCGTCCCGCCGTCGACGAACAAATTCTCGCCGATGATGAACGACGAATCGTCGCTGACCAGGAACAGGATCGCCTTGGCGGCTTCCATCGGCTGGCCGGGACGGCGCAGCATGTTCTCGACCGGACGGGTCGGGTCGAAATCGTCCTTGCCGACCGGCGAGCCGATCTTGTTGGGCACGATCGCGTTGACGCGGATGTTGTGCGGCGCAAGCTGCACCGCCAGCGCGCGGGTGAAGTTCGCGATCGCCGCCTTCGCCGCCGAATAGGCAATCGCGCGCGGCCGGCCCTGCCAGCCCGAGGTCGAGCCGACATTGACGATCTTGCCGCCGCCACCCTGCGCGACCATCTGCTGTGCGACGTACTTCGACATGAGGAACTGGCTCTTGAGCGTGATCGTCATCACGCGGTCCCAGTCCTCCTCGGTGCAGTCGAAGATGGTCTTGTTGTCGGAGACCGCGACGTTGTTCACCAGGAGGTCGACGCGCCCGAAACGGGCGACCACCGCCTTCACCATGGCCACGACGTCGGCGCCCTTCGAGACGTCGACGGCGTACAGCTCGGCGTCGCCGCCCGCCGCCTTCACCGCATCGACGGTGCGCTGGCCGCGCGGCCGGTCGAGATCCACCACCGCGATCTTGGCGCCTTCGGCGGCGAACAGCTTGGCAACTTCCTCGCCGATGTTGCGGCCGGCGCCGGTGACGATGGCGACCTGATCCTTGAGCTTCATGGCGCGCATACCCCTGATGAATTTGGTGCGGAATGGCTTACATGGGGCATGCCGTGCGGGCAACCGAGCACGCTGGCGCAGGCAACCCTGACCCTTCCGGAGCGGGTAACCGAGACCGCCGATAGGCATGCAGCCCGTCGGCGGACGTGTTAGGAAAACCGCCATGGAAGCCGCCATGACTGCGCCGCTCAAGGCCGTGGAAGCCGATACTGCCGCCGTGATGCCCGAGATCGGGCAGCGGGCGCGCAAGGCTGCGCGCGTGCTGGCGCTAGCGCCGACCGCGCAGAAGAACGACGCGCTCACCGCCATCGCCGAGGCCATCCGCCAGCGCACCGCCGCGGTCCTCGCCGCCAATGCCGAGGACATGGCCGAGGCCAAGCGCAACGGCGCCAACGCCGCCTTCCTCGACCGGCTCGGGCTCGACGAGAAGCGCGTCGCGGGCATGGCCGCAGGCGTCGACGTGATCCGCGACCTCGCCGATCCGGTCGGTGAAGTCACCGAGCGCTGGACCCGGCCCAACGGCATGACGATCGAGCGCGTGCGCGTGCCGCTCGGCGTCGTCGGCATCATCTATGAGAGCCGCCCCAACGTGACGGTCGACGCCGCCGCGCTCTGCCTCAAGGCCGGCAATGCCGCGATCCTGCGCGGCGGCTCCGAGAGCCACCGCTCCAACCGCGCCATTCATAACGCCATCGTCATCGGCCTCGAGCAGGCCGGGCTTCCGGCGGATGCGATCCAGCTGGTGCCGACGCGCGACCGTGCCGCGGTCGGGATGATGCTCGCCGGCCTCGACGGCACCGTCGACGTGATCGTGCCGCGCGGCGGCAAGAGCCTGGTAGCGCGCGTGCAGCAGGAAGCGCGGGTGCCGGTGTTCGCGCATCTCGAAGGCATCTGCCACGTCTATGTCGACAAGGCCGCAGCGCTCGACATGGCGAAGACGATCGTGCTCAACGCAAAAATGCGCCGCACCGGCGTCTGCGGCGCGGCGGAGACGCTGCTGGTCGATCGCGCCATCGCGCCGACACATCTCAAGCCGCTGGTGACGATGCTGCTCGACGCCGGCTGCGAAGTGCGCGGCGATGACGCGACCCGCAAGGCCGACGCGCGCGTGAAACCCGCGAGCGAAGAAGACTGGTCGACCGAGTATCTCGACTCGATCATCGCGGCGCGCGTGGTGGACGGTGTCGACGACGCCATCGCACATATTGAGCGTTACGGATCTCATCACACCGACTCGATCGTCACCGACGACAACGCCGCAGCGGAGAAATTCCTGCGCGAGGTCGATTCCGCCATCGTGCTGCACAACGCTTCGACCCAGTTCGCCGACGGCGGCGAGTTCGGCTTCGGCGCCGAGATCGGCATCGCTACCGGCCGTTTCCACGCGCGCGGGCCGGTCGGGGTCGAGCAACTCACCAGCTTCAACTACCGCGTCCGCGGCTCCGGGCAGATCCGCCCGTGATACCCGCGACGATTTCCGGGCCGGCGGCACCGCTGTGAACCACCTCCCCCCTCACACCGCCGGCATGAAGATCGGCCTGTTCGGCGGAACTTTCGATCCGCCGCACGACGCGCACCGCGCCGCCTGCCTGATCGCCATGCGGCGTCTCGGCCTCGACCGGGTCTGGTGGATGGTGACGCCAGGCAATCCGCTCAAGGACACCCGGGGCCTGACCCCCATCGAAGAGCGGATCGCGGCGGCACGGGAACTTGCCAATCACCCGCGCATCATCGTGACCGGCCTCGAAGCCGCGATCGGCGCCCGCTACACCTTCGACACTGTCGGCTACCTGAAGGCGCACTGCCCCGGCGTCGATTTCGTCTGGATCATGGGCGCCGACAACCTGCGCAGCTTCCACCGCTGGGACAACTGGCGCGGCATCGCCGCCATGGTGCCGATCGCTGTGGTGGACCGGCTCGGGCCGAGCCTCTACGCCGCCGGCGGACCGGCCGGACAGGCGCTGGCGCGCTATCGCATCCCGGAGACGGCGGCCCGGTCGCTGCCGGGCCGCAAGCCGCCGGCCTGGGTCTACCTGCACGGGCTCAAATCGCCGCTGTCGTCGACCGCGCTGCGCGCGGTCCGGCGCCTGTCGCAAAACCGCCGTTGAAAATGATCAAAATAGGTGCGCTTCGGCACATTTGGGTGGTTGAAAGCATTAACCCAGCGTGCCTATCTTTAGGGTGCGTCGAAATCGACGCGGTGAAGTTGCAGTGAAGGAAGCGAAAGGAAAGCGATCCCTGTCCACACCTGCACTCTCTCGGGCCAGCGCGCGACGCGCTCCCGAACGGGTTTCCAAGGTGCGTCCTGACGCCGAGGAGACCCTTCGCCTTGTCCTCGCCAGTATCGACGACATGAAGGCCGAGGACACTGTCACCATCGATCTCACCGGTAAATCCTCGATCGCCGATAGCATGGTCGTCACCTCCGGTCGTTCAAACCGGCAGGTGGGCGCCATCGCTGATCGCGTGGTCCAGGACCTGCACAAAGCCGGACTCAAGAAAGTGCGGGTCGAGGGTATGCCGCACTGTGACTGGGTGTTGATCGACGCCGGTGACGTGATCGTCCACGTGTTCCGTCCTGAAGTGCGCACATTCTATCAAATTGAGAAGATGTGGGCGGGCGGGCCGAAGGCACGGGCGAGCTAGAACTCCCTCCTCTGCGGCGGAGGGGCGAGATAGATTGGCGGCCATGCGCGTCATGATAGCCGCCGTCGGACGGTTGAAGTCGGGTCCGGAACGGGACCTCGCGGAGCGCTATCTCAAGCGCGCGGCACAGTCCGGCCGCAGCATCGGATTGACCGGCCTCGACGTGATCGAGATCAGAGAAAGCCGCGCCGACAATACGGCACGGCGCATGCTCGAAGAATCCATCGCCATCACCAATGTCATCCCGGAGCGCGCTGTCACCGTGCTGATGGACGAGCGCGGCGAAAGCCTGCCGAGCGCGGCCTTTGCCGGCCGCTTGCAGGCCTGGCGTTCCCAGGACAAGCCGGCGGTGGTGTTCGTGATCGGCGGCGCCGACGGGCTCGCGCCTGCGCTCAAGGACAAATCGAACCTGACGATAAGCTTCGGCGCGGCGACTTGGCCGCATCAAATGGTGCGGGTGATGCTGCTGGAGCAGCTCTACCGCGCCGTCACGATCCTCTCAGGGCACCCGTATCACCGGGCGTGAGTGCACATACTGGAGGGGGCCCCGAACTGCCGCGGCGAACGCTGCTCTACTCCCTCTCCCCGTTGGGGCGAGGGCTGGGGTGAGGGGGACCAGGTCCCTCGATAGGTTCGAACCCCCTCACCCTAACCCTCTCCCCCACGGGGAGAGGGAACAGAGCCGACTCGCGGCGACGCTAAACTTCAATACGATGTTCGCTTCGAGCGGCCCGGACCGCTTGGCCCAGACGCCGGCGGAACGCGGTGGCGCGGCCATCGCCGGTCGGCTGGTAGAACACGTCGAACGTCTTGGTGCTCTCCACGAAGGCCGCGGCGTCGGCTTGCTTCGACACTTCGAACGAATCGAAGCCGGAGCGCAGCAGGAACAGGAACTGATCGCGCAGCACCTGGCCGGTGGCGCGCATTTCGCCGCCGAAGCCGTAGCGCTCGCGCAGGATGCGCGCCTGGCTGTACGCACGACCGTCACGGAAGCCCGGGAACACCAGCGCGACCAGCGCGATCCGCTTGAGATGCGGCTCCAGCTCGGCGATCGGCCGGTTGTTCGGCCACAGCACGCCGACCGCCGCCGTGCGGTGCGCGAACGTCTCGACGTCGTCGAGAAACCGCGCACCCGAGACGATCACCGCGACACCGTCCGGCACCGGCGCATCGTCGGCGATGCGCACGTACTGGTCTTCGACGATCTTTCCTGACTTAACGAGCGGCATAGACACGTTCCTTGAATGGCTCGACACCGATCCGCTTCACGGTATCGACGAACAGTTCCTCGGGGCGCGTACGCAGTTCGACATACGCGGCGACCACGTCCTCGACGACGTCGGCGACCTCGCCGTAACGCACCGCCGGCCCGAGCAGCGTGCCGATCTTGGCGTGCTCGTCGGCGCGGCCGCCGAGCGTGATCTGGTAGAACTCCTCGCCGTTCTTCTCGACGCCGAGGATGCCGATGTGGCCGACGTGATGGTGGCCGCAGGCGTTGATGCAGCCGGAGATATTGATGTGCAGGCGGCCAATGGTGCGCGCCAGCGCGTGATCGCGGAAGCGCTCGGTCAACTCCTGCGCGACCGGGATCGAGCGCGCATTGGCGAGGCTGCAATAGTCGAGCCCCGGGCAGGCGATGATGTCCGACACGAGGTTGACATTCGGCGTCGCCAGCTCATGGGCTTCGAGCTTCTGCCAGAGCTCGAGCAGATCCTTCTGCGCCACATGCGGCAGCACCAGGTTCTGCTCGTGGCCGACGCGGATTTCGCCGAAGCTGTAGCGGTCGGCAAGGTCGGCGACGGCATCCATCTGCTCGGCCGTCGCGTCGCCGGGAGGCGCCCCGATCGGCTTGAGCGAGATCGTGACGATGGCGTAGCCCGGCCGCTTGTGGTTGGCGACGGAATTATCGAGCCACGCGGCGAACGCCGGGTCTTCCTTGCGGGCGCGCGCCAGCGCCGGCGGATTGTCCTCGAGCGGCGCGTAGTCCGGATAGATGAAGCGCGCGGCGACGTCAGCGACGACTTCCGGATCGAGCGCGAGCGCACCATCCTTGATCTCCGCCCATTCCTTCTCGACCTCGGCGGCGAATTTCTCCGCGCCAAGCTCGTGCACCAGGATCTTGATGCGCGCCTTGTAGATGTTGTCGCGACGGCCGTACTGGTTGTACACGCGCAACACCGCTTCGACGTAGGTCAGGATATCGCGCTTCGGCAAGAACGGCTTGATGACCTTGCCGATGAACGGCGTGCGGCCGAGCCCGCCGCCGACCAGAACCTCGAAGCCGACCTCGCCGGCATTGTTCCGAACCATCCGCAAGCCGACGTCGTGCACCTTGACTGCGGCACGGTCGTGCCCGGCGGCGGTGATGGCGATCTTGAACTTGCGCGGCAGGAACGTGAATTCCGGGTGCATCGTCGAGTACTGACGCAGCACCTCCGCCCAGATGCGGGGGTCCTCGATCTCGTCCGCCGCAACGCCCGCCCACTGGTCGGTGGTGATGTTGCGCACGCAATTGCCCGAGGTCTGCATCGCGTGCATTCCGACCTTGGCCAGGTCGGCGAGCGTGTCCGGCATCTCCTCGAGCTTGATCCAGTTGAACTGGAGATTCTGCCGCGTCGTGAAATGGCCGTAGCCGCGGTCGTAGCGGCGCGCCACATGCGCCAGCGTCCGCATCTGGTCGGACGACAGCGCACCGTAAGGGATCGCGATCCGCAGCATGTAGGCGTGGAGCTGCAGATAGACGCCGTTCATCAGGCGCAGGATCTTGAACTCATCCTCGGTCAGCTCGCCCGAGAGCCGGCGGCTCACCTGGTCGCGGAATTCCGAGACGCGCTGGTTGACCAGCGTCTGGTCGAATTCGTCGTAGCGGTACATCTGCTAGTGCTCATCTCGCTGGCGCATGATCTTTTCCGAAAACCGGTTCCCACTTTTCGGGATCATGCGCTGAGCGCGCCCGGCAGCGTGAAAGTCGGACCGGCAAGCCGGATGCGTTCACGCAGATTGCCCGGCAGCACGCGGTTATCCGCTGCCAGCTCGACCGGCGCAATATAGGGCCCGACGGCACGCACACCGTCGGCTTCCGCACGTTGCAGCAGGATGGCGGCGGCCGGCGCCGCGACCACCGCGGCGGACGCGAGGTCGGTCGTCCAATCGTCGTTCACGGTGCGATAGACCACCGCGCCGTCACCGAGCCGGTTGGCGGTCACGACCACCGAGCCGTTGACCTTGCGTTTCTTCTGTTCGTGCGGGGAGGTCATGCGGCCACCTGTGCATTCAAGAATTCGAGGGTCTCGCGCCAGGGCTTCGAGTGCGCCACCACTTCGCCGACGACGAGCAGCGCCGGCCCCTCACCGGCGGAAGCCGCGAGCTTGGGAAGTTCGTCGAGACGTCCGACCGCGGCGCGCGAGTCCGGCCGCGTGCCGCGCGCAAGCACGGCAGCAGGCGTCGCCGGATCGCGCCCGGCGTTCACCAACCCGTCGCGGACCGCGGCGGCGGAGGCGAGGCCCATATAGACCACCACCGTGGTCTCCTTGTCGGCAAGGCCGGACCAGTCGACGCCCGCGGCCTCGTCGGCGCGATGCGCGGTGACAAAGGAGAGCCGGGTCGCCTCGTTGCGGAAGGTAAGCGGCAGCTCGACCTCAGCGGCGCAGCCGAGCGCAGCCGTGATGCCCGGGACGATAACGATGGGAATGTTCTGCTCGCGCAGGCGTTCGATCTCTTCGCCGCCGCGGCCGAACACGAAGGCGTCGCCACCCTTGAGGCGGACCACCTTGCGGCCGGCACGCGCGGCATCGACCAGCCGGCGGTTGATCTCGTCCTGACCGATGCCGGGCTCGCCGCGGCGCTTGCCGACGAAGACGCGCTTGGCGTCGCGCCGCACGCGGTCGAGCACCGCGTCGGTGACGAGTTCGTCGTGGAATACGATGTCGGCGTCCTGCAGCACTTGCAGCGCCCGCAGCGTCAGCAGGTCAGGATCGCCGGGGCCGGCGCCGACCAGGAACACCGTGCCGGATGCATCTTTCGGAACGCGTCCGCCGCCGTTGTCGATGCTGCGCACGAGATCGGCCTCGGCGCGGGCGTAGCGGCCGGCGAGCACCGCCGCACCGATCGGACCGTTCACGACTTTCTGCCAGAAGACCCGCGGCGACAGCGACAGCTCGGCCTCGGCGACGCGGCTGCGATAGCGGCCCATCAAGGTGGCAAGATCGCCGATGCGCGCGGGCACGACCGCCTCGATCCGTTCGCGCAGCCACCGCGCCAGCACCGGCGCATAGCCGCTGGTGCCGATCGCCACGACCACGTCGCCGCGATCGACGATCGCCGGGAAGACGAAGGTGGAGAGGTCGGCGCGATCAACCACGTTCACCGGGATGCCGGCGTCGCGGGCGCGCGCGGAAATCGTCTCGTCGCGGGCATCGCCGGTCGCGCTCACCACCGCGATCGCGCCGGCAAGATTGGCGGACAACGGATCGTGGAAGTCGACCTCGAGCCTTCCCGGTCCACCCGCCGCCTGCACGATCTCGTCGCCGACATCGGTATGGCCAGGGAACCAGCGCACGGTCGCGTGCGCTGCCAGCAGCAGGCGCAGCTTGTTGGTCGCCTGCTCACCCGAACCGACGAGCGCGACGGGGCCGCTGGTGACGTCCATGAAGACCGGGAGAAAACGCATCGCCGAAAGTCCTTGAGAACCTAGTTCTTTGGAATGAAAATCTATAGCAAGGTTCAAATTCCGCAATGAAAAGAAAAAGATACTAATTATATGACCATAAACGAATGAAGTATCCTATTTTTAGCGTTCTCGCGACGCGATGCTTTTGCGATTCCGCCCCCTGCCGCCGGCCACCGAAAGTCACTCGGCCGGACCGCGGCCGCGCGGCGGTATCAACCACGTTTTTCGATCGCCACCGGCCTGGTCTTATTGCCGTACCAATCGTGACGATTGAGTGCGGGGGCGGTACGCTTCTTGCCTAAACAACACTGATGATTCGCCCTTCGATGCAGCGGCTTGGCCTCGCATTCGGCCCGCAGATCGTAGCAGCGCTCGCCGCGCTGCTGGCGCTGGCATCGCCGTGGGTGGTCGCAACCTCGGCGCAGACGCCGCCGCGCCCGCCCGGGCAGGTGCCGTACCTCAACTTCCCGACGACCGGCTCGCCGGAAACACCGGCCCCGTCGGCACCGCCTGCGGACGCGCCCGCTGCCAAAGCTTCGCCCGCTGAAAAGGGTTCGCCGGCAGCAAAGGGTTCGCCCAAGCTCGACGCGCTTCAGCAGCGCGACAAGGAACTCCAGATTCTCCGCAGCGAACAGAAGAAGGCGCGCGAGCGGGAAACCAATCTTCGGCGCGAGATCGATCAGATCGGCGACGATCGGCGCAAGCTCAACCGCCAGCTCATCGACATCGCGGCGCGCGTGCGCACCATCGAGCAGCAGATCGCGACCGGCGAACAGCGCCTGCCGCCGCTCGACGAGAAGGAAGCGACCCTGCGCACGTCGCTCGACGCGCGCCGACACCTGATCAGCAATGTACTGGCGGCGCTGCAACGCATCGGCCGCAACCCACCGCCGGCGATGCTGGTGACGCCGGAAGACGCGCTGCAATCGGTGCGTTCGGCGATCCTGTTTGGCGCTGTGCTGCCGGAGATGCGCAAGGACGTCGAGGCGCTCGCCAACGACCTCTCGGCGCTGGCGGCGGTGCGCAAGGAGATCGCCGCCGAGCGCGCCGGTCTCGAGAAGGCGCGCGCATCGATGGCCGACGAAATTGCCCAGTTGACCGGCCTCACCGAGCACCGACAGAAACAGCAGACCGATGTCGAGAAGGTGCTCACCGCCGAGCGCCAGAAAGCGGCGCTACTCGGGCGGCGGTCCGAGGACCTCCAGGAACTGATCGCCAAGCTCGAGCAGGAACTCGACCGCACCACGCGCGCGGCGCGGCTGGCCGCCCGCAACGGCGAGGAAAAAAAGGCGACCGACGCCCGCGCCGGCCTGGCGGCTCTCAAGGACCCCGGCCGGCTGGCCCCCGCCATTGCCTTCGCGCGGGCCAAGGGAACTTTACCGTTGCCCGTAAATGGGGTGCGAATCAGGGAATTTGGCGCAACCGACGGGGTCGGCGGCCAGGAAAAAGGCGTGTCCATCTCCGCCCGACCCGGTGCCCAGATCACAGCTCCGTGTGATGGCTGGGTTGTTTACGCCGGACCCTTCCGCAATTACGGCCAACTCTTGATACTCAATGCGGGCGATGGGTATCATGTGTTGCTGGCGGGAATGGATCGGATTTCCGTTGATCTGGGGCAGTTCGTGGTGACCGGGGAGCCCGTCGCGGTGATGGGCGGGCGAACACAATCGCCTGCCGCCATTGCGACCGGTTCGGGGCAACCCATTTTGTATGTGGAGTTCCGAAAGGACGGAACTCCGGTGGACTCGAGCCCGTGGTGGG
>Ga0075420_100003007_pt1 | contig 14658 bp, 10 predicted proteins | sample SoiMetdeltSBSDD4_FD_75296 | JGI IMG/M metagenome (GOLD analysis project Ga0075420, IMG submission 75296) | Bulk soil microbial communities from a Populus tree surrounding site in Tennessee, USA - Soil MetaG P. deltoides SBSDD4 | ecosystem: Environmental > Terrestrial > Soil > Tree plantation... | reverse complement strand
AAATGTTTGGACAATCGAGTTACTTTTTAAGAAGACTTTCAACCATTCTTTTGAGTTCATCAATCTGTTTTTGTTGTTCTTGTACTGCCTTCACAAGAGGAACTACAAAATCACTATAGCGAAGCGCATAGGTTTGTTTGCTCGCATCTTTTGGTTTATCAACGCCACTAAAATTATATCCCAGAGAATTGGCCACCTGCTCTACCTCTTGCGCCATAAACCCGTTATAGATTTCATTCTTCTTATCAGGATTTACAGTCTGCAATTTTTTGTCAGCGGGTAAATCTTTTGAATTAAAATCGTTGATAGCATCTACATCCAAAGTATACGTTACCGGACGAAGCTTGGTGATAAATGCCAGACCTGGTACATCTTCTTTTATATTGCGCTTGAATCTGCCATCGCTGAAATTGCTCCAGTTAGCATAACCACCGATCGATGTAACAGAAGAATTACCGATCACGACTTTATTACTCGCGTTTACGGTGGCCGAGTTTCCCATAGCCATTGCGTTGCTGAGAGAGTTGAAAACGACATCGGCCTTATACCCAATTATGGTGTTGTTAGACCCAATTGTATTCGAAGCACCGGCAGAATAGCCTACAAACACATTATTGCTGCCGGTAGTATGAAACTTGCCGGAGAAGTTTCCTGAAAAATAGTTGTAGGACCCGGTTGTATTATCGCTTCCGGACTGATACCCATCAAAATAATTTTCGGTCCCGGTTGTGTTATTATAGCCTGCCCGGTAACCTTCAAAGTGATTGAATGCTCCTGTTGTGTTGTGGTATCCTGCGGAAGCTCCAACAAAATGGTTTCCGACAGCCGTTGAATTGGACATACCGGCATTGTAGCCGATAAACGTATTGAGCCAACCTGTAGTATTTGCAAAGCCCGCTTTGTTGCCAATGAAAGTATTTTGAAATCCAGCCGTATTGTAGGCTCCGGCACTCAAACCTTCGAAATAGTTATCGTAACCTGTGGTGTTGTTGTATCCCGCCTGGAAACCTACAAAGTGATTTTGGGAAGCAGTCTTATTATAATAACCCGCCTGCAGGCCGGAAAAATAATTCAAGGTTCCCGTTGTGTTGTTATAGCCCGTCTGGTAACCTTCAAAAAAGTTGCTCATGGCGGTGTTCGAATAACCGGCCTTGTTGCCAACGAAATGATTATAGGAAGCGTTTACGTTGCTATAGCCTGCCTGGTTACCTTCAAAAAAATTGCCGTTGGCATTATGATTATTAAAACCGGCCATGTTTCCGCTAAAATAATTGTCGTTGCCGATGAGATTCAGGCCCCCGGCATAAAGTCCGACAAAATGATTATTACTCCCTGAAATGTTGTTGGTGCCTGCCTGGTAACCGCTGAAATAATTATTTTCCCCTGTGGTATTGTTTCCACCTGCACTCCCACCAATAAAGACGTTTTTCTCTCCTGTGGTATTGTAATGACCTGCGCCTAATCCTATGAACATATTATAAGAAGCCGTGGTATTTGAATAGCCTGCTCCGTTACCAATAAATACATTATTAATCGATGTGGTATTTGCAATACCAGCATCCGCACCGATAAATAAATTATTATTCCCTGTAGTATTTGAATAACCCGCCTGGTAGCCGATAAATGTATTCCGATAAAACCCCGGAGTATTTTTTCCGGCCTGGTACCCGATATATGTGGATGGACTTGTAGACGAGAAATAAAAGGCCTGCTCTCCATTTACTTTTCCGATCAATGGTTTGGAATCTAAAGTCCCAATGAAATTAATCGAAGAATCTGTGGCGCCATTTCCTGTTGTTGACCAACCGGTAAGTGGACCTGCCGTGGCACTAAGTGATGTCCATATACTACCATTAAAATAATAGAAACCTTTTGTACCATCGGTTTGATAAATCAGTAATCCGGTAGCAGGGGCAGCAATTGCATTTTTTTGCGAAGCTGTCAAACGCGGAATCAATAGCCCTTTTGCGGTTGATTTAATATCCAGCATAGCGCTGTTGTCCGAGCTGCTTCCGTCTGTATTAATTGCAACGCCCTGTTGTGCGTTTGCAATGTTGATGATGAAAATTGTTTTAAGCAGTAAGAAAAACTTTTTCATAATGTTTGTTTAAGTAAATAAGATGACAATTGAAGATTTTTAAGATCCGGATCCAAAAATGCAAACAGAAGGAAGCGTTTAAAAACTTATAGTACCCGGGAGTGTGAAATTTCAAATTAAGCGTAGCAAAAAAGAATTGAACAATTAAAGTACTTATAAACGAAATAAATAATTGAAAATACCAGTAGTACTTGCTTTACTACAATAAATTAATTTTCGTTTTTCTTATAAATTATTATTACTAACCCGCTGCATGCTGAAGCGCTAATCTTCCGGCTCACCTCATTTGCGAATAACTACACTTCAATAACAAAAACCCGCCTTACAACTATTGAAGTTTTAAACAATCCGGTTGCATAACCACTTTTGCACTTCAACTGGATTCTTAGAAATAAATCAAATTATATGACAAACAAACAAATTGATCTGGTAAAAACATCCTGGGCAATTGTAGCAACGATCGATCCTGTAACAGTAGGTGGCTTGTTTTACAATCGGCTTTTTGAAATCGCACCACAATTAAAACACATGTTTCGCAACCCGGTTCCTGAGCAATCAAAAAAATTACTGGCGATGTTGCATTACGTTATTAGTAAACTGGATAAACTGGAGGATATACTCGATGAGGTAGCTAAACTGGCACGTCGACATGTGACTTATGGCGTGAAGCCTGACCATTATAGAGTCGTTGGAGAGGCCCTGTTATGGACATTGGAAAAAGGTTTGGGTGAGAACTGGAATAGTGAGGTTAAAGAAGCCTGGAGCAACTGCTACCAGGTTTTATCATCAGCCATGATCGATGCATCAGAATGGAAGGAGCAGCATGCGGCATAATAAGAGTTAAAAATGAATGATGACTAAAGAACAAATTTCATTGGTAAAAAAGACCTGGAATATTTTTCGGGAAATCGATCCTGTTTTAGTCGGAGATGTTTTTTACAGCAAATTGTTTTTTGATATGCCCCATTTGGAGAATTTATTTCATAATTCAAAAAATACCCAGGCAAAAAAACTTGTAGACATGCTTAGTGTCATTGTCGGTCGTCTCGATAACCTGGAAGAACTCATGGGGGAAATACAGCAATTAGCCACCAGGCATGTTCAATACGGAGTGAAAGAGCAGCATTATAAAGCGGTTGGAACTGCATTGCTATGGACATTGCAACAGGGACTTGGAAAAGACTGGGATGAGAAAGTAAAGGAGGCATGGACTTCGTGTTTCCAAACACTATCTGATATCATGATCAATGCATCGGGGTATAAAAACAGGCGAATCGCATAAATAATACGCATCATCGTATTCTTAAAGTCTGTTGGGCGGTTGAATAGGTTTTTGGGGAAAAGCTTGTCAGCAATGGCAGGCTTTTAAACTTTCAGCGGCATTTTTCTTTTAGCCTTGAACGCTTTATTTGGATTTTGCCACGCTTCATTCGAAATTGAACACATACCATAACTGGAAATTTTCGCTTGCCGGCTTTCTTTGTAAATTTCAGTTAGTAATGCGCCGCTATCTTACATTACATATTGCCCGGTGGAGGAAAACTACGCTCCTTTTTCTGATTTATGTAAATATTTATTCTCACGTTCAATCTCAGACGACCTCTTTTAATTTCCGACATCTTACGAATGCTGAAGGGTTGAGTGATGGGATAGTGCAAGCTCTGGTTCAGGATAAGTATGGTTTTATGTGGATAGGCACAAAATATGGCCTTAACCGGTTTGACGGCATTAATATCAAAACTTTTTTTTCGAAACAGGGAGATTCCACTTCTCTTGGTAATAATTATATACATTCTCTTTATTGTGATACGAAAGCTAACCTGTGGGTTGGCACTTTCCATGGGTTGTCTCGTTATAATCATTCAACCAACAGCTTTGTTAATTACAAGGCGCCAAGAACAGTGATCATAACGGGTATATTGGAAGATAAAAAGGGCAGGATTTGGCTGGCTGCCGATGATGGCTTATGGATAGTTGATGAACAGAAACTATCTATAAAAAAATTTCTTCTTCCCAATGACACCGTTTTTCAAAAAACATTTTACAGTTATGTATACCAGATGATCGCTTCACCCGGAGGTGACTGGTATTTAGCCACTACCCGGGGGATAAAAATTTTTAATCCTTTGACCTATTCATATAGCGAGATAAGACATAATCCGGAAAGTAAATTCTCGATAAGCAATGATTTGGTTTTTGGTGTATCGCTTGATTCAACTGGCTATTTGTGGGCATCCTGCGCATATGGCAAATCCCTTTTGAATAAGATAGATCTGAAAAATCATACGGTAAAATTGTATGACCGTTTTATTAAAGCCGAAAAAAAATGGAGTACCAATACTTTACAAAAGATCTTAACTGATCAGAAAGGAAGAATTTGGATAACTTCCGCATTTTCGGGTTTATCCTTATATGATGAAAAAAAAGATGATTTCATCGATTATAAATATGATCCGTTTATTCCAAACAGTTTGTTGTCGAATCAGAATCATGTGATATACCAGGATCATGAAGGAATAATCTGGGTGGGAACTCCTGCTTACGGCCTTAGCTACTTTAATCCGGATAAAAACTTTTTTTCTACGGTTTATCCATTTCTGCAAGTGGACAATTCGTCAACAGATACCTGGTGCAGGTCTGCCTGTGAAGACAAACAGGGTAACCTGTGGCTGGCAACAGGTAAAGGGGTGGCGAAATATGATAGTAACTGGCACTTATTGAAAACTTATACCAACGAAGATGAAAGAAAACCGGTCCTTCATCTTAGTTCTGTTCGTTCATTATTGCCGGATGAAACAGGAGATATCTGGATCGGTACTGCCAAGGGCTTGAACCGGTACCGGGCCTCATCAGGCACGATGGACTTTTATGACGAACACCAGGGAATCCCTCTTTCATTTTTCTGGATGATGGCCAAAGACAAAGGCGGAGGTATTTGGATGGGCTCTACTCATGGTTTGTACAAGTATATGAGAAATGAAAACCGTTTTGATGACCTGAGCAAAGATTCTGTTTTATCAAAGTATTCTCATAAAAATATACAGGCATTGTTTGTTGACAGCCGCAATCGTTTGTGGATCGGAATTTTAAATGTCGGATTAGTCATTTATGATGTAGAACAGAAAGAGCAAATGCTGTTGACCGTAAAAGACTCCCTGATCTCCGATACCCGGTTTTCTTCATTTGCAGAAGATAAAGAGGGTATTATCTGGATCGGTTCCGAAGAAGGATTGACCGCTTTTGATCCAGCGAAACATTGTTCCCGACTTTATTTCAGGGAAAATGGTCTGCCATCTAACCGCACGAATAATGTCATGGTAGATTCTCTGGATAGGATTTGGATCGGCACATCCAATGGTTTGTGCATGCTTAATAAAAGCAGGGATAAATTCAAACGATTCGATGCCAATGATGGATTACTGACCAATCACTTTAATTCACAATCTGCATACCGCACCAGGAAAGGCTTGTTCATCTACCCAACATACAAAGGGTTCCTGATTTTTCGCCCTGAAGACTACCGGGAAAATATCTCAAACGTACCGGTCTATGTTACATCTTTCAAAGTTTCTGATAAAGAAGATATTAATAACACAGAAGATATTCGGCAAATTCATCTTCGTCATAATGAAAATTTTTTCAGCATTGAGCTGGCCGGTCTCAATTTTATGAACCCTTTCAAGTGTATGTATGCTTACCAACTGGAGCCATTTGATAAAAATTGGACCTATACAGCCAAAAGGGAAATCAATTATACTAATGTACCGGCAGGTGATTATACATTCAGGTATAAAGTAATTACCGACAATCCTGATTGGAATGTGCCGGAGAAAACAATTCAAATCTCTATCCGGGAAATTTTTTATAAAACCTGGTGGTTCAAATCGATTGTACTATTGATCATTGGCGTTGGACTTGTGGCCTTTATTCGCTATCGTCTTGGCAACAGGGAAAGGATCCTTGTATTGCAGAATAAGGCACAAAAGCTGGAAAAAGAAAAAACGTTGGTCATGTATGAAAACCTGAAGCAACATCTCAATCCTCATTTTCTATTCAATTCACTTACGTCGCTTAGCAGCCTGATCCGGATTGACCAACGGGGGGCAGGCGATTTTCTTGAAAGGATGAGCAAAGTGTACCGGTATATACTTAAGAACAGGGATAACGAAACGGTGCCTCTTGCTGAAGAATTGAAATTTGTTGATCTCTATATCGAATTACAAAAAACAAGATTTGAAAAAGGACTGTCAATAAATATAAATATTGATGAAGAACACCATCACCGGAAAATAGCCCCGGTTACATTGCAAAATCTTGTGGAGAATGCCATCAAGCATAATATTGCAGACCCGGATTCTCCATTGGTTATCGATCTGTTTATTGAGAATAATTACCTGGTGGTACGTAATAATCTTCAAAAGAAAAATTTTGTAGAGACGAGCAATAAGCAAGGCCTTGCTAATATGGAATCTCTCTATCGGTACCTGAGTGGCAAACCAATGATCATTACAGAGGATGAAAATTATTTTACCGTTAAAATTCCTTTGATATGAAAGCTGTAATAATTGAAGACGAAACGCTGATTGCGAAGGAACTTCAGCATAAGATAATGGAGGTAGCGCCGGATATAAGATTTATCGAAGTACTTCCCAGTCTTAAAACTGCGTACAAATGGTTTATGGAAAACGCGGAGCCTGACCTGTTATTTGCAGATATACAACTGAGCGATGGTACAAGTTTTGAAATATTTGACCGCTTCGATCTTAAATGCCCGGTGATCTTCACCACTGCTTATGATGAGTATGCCATTAAAGCTTTTAAAGTAAATGGAGTGGATTATCTGCTGAAGCCGATTGATACACAGGATCTGAAAAAAGCTATTGACAAATGCAGGACGATAATCGAGAATAAGACGCAATATCCGCAAGATATTCAGCAATTGTTGCAACTGATGTCGAAGCCTGGCACTACAGGGCTGGGATACAAAGAAAAATTTGTAGTGAAGGTCCGTAATCAATGGCTGCCGGTTGCTACCAGGGATATTGCTTGCTTTTTCCGGGAAAACCTGAATTACCTTTTTACTTATAATGGTGATAAGCACATTTTGGATTTTACGACATTAGATGAAGTGGAGGAATTACTTGATCCAAGGTTTTATTACCGGGCAAACCGGCAAGCCATCATTCATATTGATTCTATACAAAGTGTCAGACCACAGGAAAACCAGAAATTGGTGGTTACTCTAAAAGCTCCTTTAAAAATGGAACTGGACATCAGTCGTGAAAAAGCTCCAGGGTTCAAAAAATGGTTTGACCGTTAATAACAGGATACTATTAATTATGCCGGATAAACGCAATATTGCTTTGCGTGTTATCAATAAATTGACTTATTGCTCATTTCAACCATAAAACTTGTTTCAATACAAGTTTTTTATCTGGCACATTAAAAACTCCCATTTTACTATATCTTGTCCGCGTCATTATCTGCAACTATGTTAACCAAAAAGGAGATCGGGCTGATCAAAAAAAGCTGGGGCATTATTAGAAAGATAAACCCGGCAATCATTGGAGATGCGTTTTATACCAGGCTTTTCTACGATCACCCGGAGCTAAGGAAGATGTTCCCGCAAAATATAGAAGAACAGTACACAAAGCTGATCGATATGCTCAATATCATTATTGCCCGGTTGGAAAAGCTGGATGAGTTAAAAGGCGATATCATTGCTGTCGCTAAACGACACGTTGATTACGGTGTAAAACCTGAGCATTATAATATGGTAGGCAAAGCATTGGTTTGGACGCTGCAAAAAGCGATTGGCAACGACTGGACAGATGAAACAAGATCAGCATGGATCAACTGTTATGCGGTTTTATCAGGCACGATGATCACCGCTACCTCCAAACAGTAATACTTGTTCGATCGTGGCAAATTTTTCCCAGGAATTTTAATTGTATTTTTAGATGGATGAGAAGATCATTCTTGTTGATAGCCGTATTTTTTTTCGCAAAGTTGTTGCAGGCGCAACAATTAAAGGAGCTCATTTTTGATCATCCTCACCCGGGCACCGTTAAAGAATTAAAGTTTACAAACAATTCACTCCCCGTTTCACTGCCTTTGTTTTCAATTGAAATAAACAAACGAAAGGTTAATTCTAATAATGAGTTGATGACCTTGTTATCAGATTACTCGTTACACCTGCTGGAGGACCCCGACAAAAATTTTGAAGAGGGATACAAAATCTCGTTGGTGATTACAAACAATGGTAAGTCACCGGTAACAATTTCAAACATCGTTCCTTTTGGCGCTGCTGATGGTCATTATTATATTTCGGGCAAAAGTTTATCTGATACAAGTCGCTCATTTCTTTACCGTCCGGGTAAAGAACCCGTAGGGGTCATCGTTCCTCATAATAACAATGACCTGAATTTTACCGCTGTTGAATTGGGTAACGGGAAAACTTTGTTTGCCGTTGTTCGCAGGGATAGTGACAGCATCCAAAATTATTTACTCAATAGATCGCCCTATATTTTACGGCCGGGTAAGAAGATTGGATTTCATTTTTACGCCGATGTTGCAGATGGTGATTGGCATGATGCATTAACAAAATGTTTCCGGGAAAAAATGCTGTATGAGGTTAAGCAATTTAATAATAAGCTGTATCAACGAAAAGATCTTGATTATATCAGGCATTCTTATACCATGCATTTGATGATGGCCTGGGAAAAAAATTATTACAGCGATTCATCATATCATTACAAAGAATTCTTAGAGCACAAAAAAAAATTGTACGGAGGTGATGATATTTTCACCATTTGGCCAACCTGGCCTGTGTTGGGATTAGACCAGCGAACCCAATGGGACCTTATGAAAGATCTGCCCGGGGGAATTGCCCGGCAAAAAGAACTGGCTGCATTTTCCCATTCCATAGGCACAAAATATTTTATCAGCTATAATCCATGGGACGATAAGGATGAAAAAACTTCTTTGCAAACCATGAGTGCTTTTATAAAGGAGATGAATGCCGATGGTGTGGTGCTTGATACGAGAGCGGAGGGAAGCGACGCGTTGCAACAGGCAGCTGACAATGCAAAACCCGGGGTTATTTTATATAGCGAAGGAATGGCCGCGCCAAAAGATATGCAGGGCATTATTGCAGGCCGGGTGCATAATGATATTTATTATCCGCCTTTGCTGAATCTCAACAAACTTATTAAACCCGATTTTGCCATCTTTCGTGTAGCCGAGGTAAATAAAGAAAGAATAAGACGTGAATACAATCTTGCATTATTCAATGGACATGGTGTAGAAATAAATGTGATGAGGCCGGGCAGACCAGCATGGATCGATGATGATTATAAATACTGGGGAAGATGTGTAAGAATCTTAAAAGAAAACAGCAGTAATTTTAATTCATATGATTGGGTGCCATTGATCCCAACGTTACAAGATAAAATATATGTAAACAAATGGCAGCGTAAAGGAAAAACAATCTACACCGTCTTCAGTTTGTTACCCGAAGGGTTTAGTAACCCTTTATTTGAAAGTGAACCAAAGGAAGGTGATCACTACATCGATCTATGGAATCATGAGGAATTAAAAAACATCAAAATAAATGGAAAGGATCACCCCGTCATTGAATTGGAATCTTTCAATAAGAAATATTTAGGTACAAATAACGAAGGAGCGGTAACTGTTGTCGCGGTATTACCTAAATTATTGAAAGTACAAGCGGAAGGCGATAAGATTTTTATTGAAGCAAAAGATGGCACTGTTATAAAGGTGTGGTCCGGCAATCCTGCTTATGATAAAGAACCTTATTTGATCAAATCAACCTCAGCTTTATTTCATTTGTTTGAGAAATTCGGAAGGGTAGAAGGCAAATATGTTATCCAGTTATTTGATGGTGACGAGTTGATTGATGAATACATTCATTCCATTCAACCGGGGATACCTTTGTTGATTTCAGAAATTCAAAAGACCTCACCAGCAGCGGCTGCTCCGAAGGGGATGGTAAAGATCCCTGCTGGGTCATTTACTATGCATGTTGTTAACGGCGATGAGTTTATTTCTTATCCAAAACAGGGTTATCCTAAATCCATTTCACTGAAGAGTTTTTACATGGATCAATACCCGGTTACTAATAATAATTTTAAAAAGTTCATTGATGAAGCAAAGTATTATCCGGGTGACACGGTCAATTATTTAAAACACTGGGTGAATAGTGAACCAAAAAAGGGAGAAGAAAATTATCCTGTTGTTAACATCAGTTATGAAGATGCAAAAGCTTATGCAAAGTGGGCTGGTAAACGATTGCCAACGGAAGCAGAATGGCAATATGCCGCGCAAACGACGGATGGAAGGACATGGCCATGGGGAAATGAAGTAAAACAAAAAGGAAAAGAAGCGAAGAATATAAGTACGACGCTTACACTGGTCGATTATGGAAGTCCTGACCCTTCATTTTGTAATACCGGCGATGGAAGGTTATATCCTGTTGGTAAATACAAAAAAGGAGCGAACCCATTCGGGTTATTTGATCTTGTTGGATCAGTTTGGCAGATGACAAATGATTGGTACCAGAGCGATAGTTATCAATACATCATCATGAAAGGAGGAAGTTATTATCATCCGGGCGGTAGCTGGTGGTATGTGCAGGGCGGACCAAAACCATTACATTACCGGCAAATGTTGTTGAGGGTCTCGCAAGGATTTGAGAGAAATGCTACGGTTGGTTTCAGGTGTGTAAAAGATGCGGAAAAACAATGAGTGATGAGTAATGAGGGATGAGTAATGAGTGATGAGCCGTGAGTAGTGAGTGAGGAGTTGTTATTTATCACTCATTTGCTCAGTAAATTCAATTGTCAAGAATATTTATTTATGACCTTGCTCCAATTCATAATATATGCCGGCACATTTGTATTTGCACTTACGGGTGCCTTTAAGGCAAGATCGTTTAAGATGGATGTGTTTGGTGGCATTGTACTCGCATTTGTTACTGCCTATGGCGGAGGTACGCTCCGGGACCTGCTCATCGGTGTAAGACCGGTAAACTGGATCAATGATAATATCGCACTGATACTGGTATTTGCAGGAACTGCCTTTACTTTTTTGCTGAAGGAGAATGTCAACCGTTTCAAGCGGACAATATTTTATACTGATGCGATCGGTCTTGGTTTATTTACAGCATGGGGCATTGAAGTAGCACTAAGGAACGGGCTTAATGATATCTATTCGTTAGTAATGGGTGTCATCACTGCTACGTTTGGGGGTCTGATAGCCGACATACTTTGCAGCGCCATTCCTAATCTATTAAAGAAAGGAGAACTCTATGCAACGGCCTGCGCAATCGGAGGTGCAATTTATTTGCTGTTAAAACACATCCCGGTTGAGTACAATATCAATCTTGCAATTTGTGTGATCGTTGTGGTAGGCATCCGCATTTATTCAAAAAGGAAAAGACTCATGCTGCCTGATATTTAAGGGAAGAAAAAATACCTGGTTCAAAATCTCGTAGCCCGAGGCTCGTAACTTCTGGCTCACTGCTGTTGCTGCTGCATTTCCAGATACCTTCTGTATGAGTTTGTTTGTGTCGCCGGGTTTTTTGTTTTATAAGTAAATACAGGAGACGTTTTTTTCAATTCTTCATTTTTTATCTCACCATTTCCAATACTTACCGATACTTCCAGTGTATGTTCTGATGAACCTTTATAAGTGCCTTTTACCGGTGTGCAATCCGTAAAATGTCTTCCTATCGCAAGTCTTACATGTCTGTCGCTTGCGATACAATTATTGGTAGGGTCCAATCCGATCCAACCATAAAAAGGAACACATACTTCTGCCCATGCATGCGTAGCGCCTTCACCGCGAAGTTCCTGTCCTTTTGGACAGATATAACCACTGACGTACCGGGCGGGGATACCGATTATTCGAAGCATCACCAATAATATGTGAGCAAAATCCTGGCATACACCAGCTTTTAATTTCCAAATTTCACCTGCCCCGGTTTCTACCGTGGTTACCCCTTTACGATATTCAAAATTATCATACACATATTTTGATAAGATCTGGGCAGTCTCAAATGGTGCCAGCGAATGGTCAACCAATTCTTTTACGACTTCAATCACCTGGTTCTCATTTTCAAAATTCTCCAGCATCATAAAATCCATATAAGGATACTGATCTGTTAACTCGGCCAATTTTTCCCATTGATCTTTTACTGAATGATTTGTTTCCGGCGACACGACGGGAGCAACTTCTATTTCGATATCAGATTCGATCATAAGCTCAGTTATCGGCATGATCACTGAAAAAATTCCAACACGATTTCCAAAATAATCCACAAACTCTTCAAGATCGGGTTTATGCGAGATATGCAATTCATGTTTCTTCAGGACCTGTTGCGCATCCTGTATAGGATAAAGCATGATCTGGTTGGCGCAATCGATAACCGGGGAAGCGTATCGGTAACGGGTGATATGTTTAATGTGGTACGAGGTCATTTCAGTATCGGATCATTTTATGTGTTTCCAAAATAATATTGACTAAAACCATTTGATATTTCGAGTAATTCCCTCCTTGTTTGCAAAAGGAATTGCTGCAAATATTTTCCTTCGTTTGTTTCCAGCCGGCTATACTTCACATTCGTAGTTAGCCGGCCGATCAAAAATTCAAGCTGCTCATAACTTTCCGGTAAGCTCTCGCTTTTTAATCGTGCAAAATAACGACTGATCTGCTGCAAACAATACACAATTGAATGAGGGAACAGTTCACTGTACAACACTTGCTGCAGCACATGATCGGGTTGCATATTGCCACGATAGGTCCTCATGTAAAACTCATAACCGGACAACGAGTATAATAAATATCGCCACTGGGGCGCCTCATTTGGCAAATGCAGGTTATAGTTTACTTCAGCCAGCTTTATATTGATCATATCAGCAGAAACAATGGTCCGTTCTAAAAATTTTCCAATATTCAAAAAATTAAATCCCTCTTCACGACTCATGGTTATATCCACGGTTCCATGATACATCATACCTTGCCGTATCAAAACATCCAGTGTCGTCAGGGGATCGCCAAATGAAACCTGTTCCTGTAAGCTCCTGTCACGGATCAAATGGTAATATTCATTCAGGCATTGCCAAACTTCCTTGGTAATATGATCCTGCACGGCTCTTGCATTCTCTCTTGCTGAAGTGATATTATTAATTACAGAACTGTGATTCTCCCTGTCATGCAACAGGTGCTCCAAAACTTTTTGAGAGGAATATTCAAGCTCATCGACCTGTTGTGGATGCATATCGCCGTATGTGAGCAGCACAGATCGCCAGCAAAAACTACGTTCTTCACTTTGCGAGGCTACATAATTGGTTCGCAGCAGGCGCAACATGCCATTGCTACGTTCCATATAACGTGCCATCCAAAATATTGAATTTGCAACCCGGCTCAGCATAAACTATAAGGCGGTAATTTTTTCATTTTAACTTATACGTCCCATTTTGCGTCGTCAATGGTCAATGGTGTATGGTGAATGCGATTGAGTTTTTCATTGACAATTGACGATTTACCATTCATAAATCTTATTTCCCCAGCACCCAGGTATCCTTACTTCCTCCTCCCTGTGATGAATTCACCACTAATGATCCTTCACGCAAGGCTACTCTTGTTAATCCTCCGGGTACTATATCAATTCCGTCAGGGCCGTATAAACCATATGGCCTCAGGTCAACTCTTCTTGGTTGCAAAATTCCATTGATATAGCATGGCGACGACGAAAGACTAATGATCGGTTGAGCAATAAAATTCCTCGGATCTTCTTCAATTGCTATTTTGAACTCGTCCATTTGATCTTTAGTTGCGCTGTTCCCGATCAACATTCCATAGCCACCAGATTGATTTGTTCTTTTGATCACCATGTCTTGCATATTCGCAAAAGCTATTTTCCTGTTTTCCTCGACTGCCAATGGGTACGTAGGAACATTTTTTAATATGGGTTCTTCATTCAGGTAATAGCGGATCATATCAGGTACATAAGCATAAATGGCCTTATCGTCTGCCGCACCATTGCCCATCGCATTTACGATGGCCACGTTCCCTTTTCTATAGGCCCAGTAGATTCCCGGTACACCCAGCATACTATCAGGACGAAACACCAAAGGATCAAGATATTCATCATCCACCCTGCGATAGATCACATCAACTCGTTTCAAACCTTTTGTGGTTTTCATATACACGCGGTTATTATCAACAACAAGATCACGACCTTCCACCAATTCAATCCCCATCAATCTTGCAAGAGTGGTATGTTCAAAATAGGCAGAGTTATAAATGCCTGGTGTAAGTAATACGACCGTGGGATCACTGGTTTGCCTGTTTGCAAGTGCCATCAGGTTTTTTAATAAAAGATTTGGATATTCTTTTACAGGCAATACATTATTACGCCGTAGTTGGTCCGGAAAAATCCTGTAAGTGATGGATCTGTTCTCCAGCATATAGGAAACACCAGAAGGTGTACGCAGGTTATCTTCCAGCACATAAAACTTTCCATCGGTGTCTCTTAT
>Ga0075420_100003005_pt1 | contig 14669 bp, 13 predicted proteins | sample SoiMetdeltSBSDD4_FD_75296 | JGI IMG/M metagenome (GOLD analysis project Ga0075420, IMG submission 75296) | Bulk soil microbial communities from a Populus tree surrounding site in Tennessee, USA - Soil MetaG P. deltoides SBSDD4 | ecosystem: Environmental > Terrestrial > Soil > Tree plantation... | reverse complement strand
ATGGTGCCGGGCCGGCTCGACCAGACCTCGGCTGCGAAGATCAACCCGGCTTCGGCGGCGTCGAGCGAAACCAGGCCGAGCGCATGCGTCGAAAGATGCGTCGTCAGATACGCGAACATCACGAGCCCGGACGCAAGGCGCAGGTCGCGGCGGCTGATGTGGCGCAGCCTGGTCGCCAGGGCGATCAGCCGACGCCCGATTTGGAGGCCGAGACTCTCGAGCGTCTGCGCGGTGCCCGCAGGCATGACACCTTTCAATCGGGCCGCGCACGAGACATGACGCCGTGGAGCGCGGCGTATGAGCCGGTGCGTGGGCTGATCGTGGCGCGGCTCCTCATCAGGCCTTTCCCAGGCGGCTGGATTCGGGCGTCAGAGTAGCCCGTCCAGGCTACCCGCTGCCAGAGACGCCGGCTGACCCACTCCACCAGCGGGCAGCTATCCCGGGAAATAACGACCGCAGTACTTGATCCGACTCGCGAATTGGAAGATTTGCCATTCGGTTTGGCTACAGTTCGACGGGCACCGCGAGGAAGGATCATGGCGAGGCGCGTCGCTGATCAACTGGCACAGACGCTCGAGGCCGCCGGCATCGAACGGGTCTGGGGCATCGTGGGGGATTCGCTCAACGGCTTCACCGAGGCGCTGCGGACGACCCCAATCCGCTGGATGCATGTGCGCCACGAGGAGGTGGCCGCGTTCGCCGCCGGCGCAGAGGCGCAGATGACCGGCAAGCTCGCCGTCTGTGCCGGCAGCTGCGGGCCCGGCAACCTGCACCTGATCAACGGCTTGTTCGACTGCCATCGCAACCGGGTTCCGGTGCTGGCGATCGCCGCCCAGATCCCCAGCCCGGAGATCGGCGGCGGCTATTTCCAGGAAACTCATCCGGAAATCCTGTTCCGGGAATGCAGCCACTACTGCGAGCTCATTTCCCAGCCCGCGCAGATGCCACGCGTGCTCGAGATCGCCATGCGCACGGCCGTCGAAAGGGGCGGGGTCGCAGTCGTCGTGCTGCCCGGCGACGTCGGGTTGCGGGAGGCCGAAAGCAACCAAGCGGCCCGCTGGACGGCGGTCCTTGCTCCGACCGTGTTACCGCCGGCGACCGAGATCGACCGCCTCGCGCAGCTGCTCAACGGCACAGAACGCGTGACGCTGCTGTGCGGCGCCGGATGTGCGGGTGCGCGCGACCAGGTTCTCAAGCTGGCCGACGCGGTGAAAGCACCGATCGTCCACACCCTGCGCGGCAAGGAATACATCGAGCACGACAATCCGTTCGATGTCGGCATGACCGGACTGATCGGGTTCTCGTCCGGCTACCACGCGATGCTCGATTGCGATCTGCTGCTGATGCTGGGGGCCGACTTTCCCTATCGGCAATTCTACCCGACCAGCGCCAAGATCGCGCAGATCGACCTGCGCGCCGAGAACCTGGGCCGCCGCACGCGCCTCGACCTCGGGCTGATCGGCGACGTCGCCGGCACGCTCGCGGCGCTGCTGCCGAAGCTCGCCAAGAAGACGAACGACAAGTTCCTCGCCAAGGCGCAGGCGCACTACCGCAATGCCCGCAACGAGCTCGACGAGCTCGCGGTCGGGAAGCCCGGCCGCAAGCCGATCCACCCGCAATATCTCGCCAAGGTCATCGACGAGGTCGCCGCCGGCGACGCGGTGTTCACGTGCGACGTCGGCGAAACTACGGTGTGGGCCGCGCGCTACCTGCATCTCAAGGGCCGGCGGCGCCTGCTCGGCTCGATGCTGCACGGCTCGATGGCGAATGCCTTGCCGCAGGCGATCGGCGTGCAAGCGGCGTACTCCGGCCGCCAAGTCATCTCGATGTCGGGCGACGGCGGCTTCACCATGCTGATGGGCGACATGCTCTCGCTGCGCCAGCTTGGCCTGCCGGTGAAGATCGTGGTGTTCAACAACAGCCTGCTCGGTTTCGTCGACATGGAAATGAAGGCGGCGGGCTTTCTCAACGTCTGGACCGGTCTCGACAATCCGGACTTCGCCAAGATCGCGCAAGCGGTCGGCATGGCCGGATACCGGGTCGAAGACCCCGCGGAGCTCAAGCCTGCGCTGGAGCAGGCGTTCGCGCACGACGGGCCGGCTTTGATCGACGTGGTGACGGCAAAAATGGAGCTCGTCATGCCGCCGAAGATCGAAGCCGAGCAGGCGCTCGGCTTCAGCCTCTATGCCGCCAAGGCGATCATCAACGGCCGCGGCACCGAGCTCATCGAGCTCGCGCGGACCAATCTGTTCCGATGACGGCGCGCCTCAGGGCGCCTTGCCGAGCGCGACCGCGAGTCCGCGCTGCGATCGTCCTGTGGCTTGCGTGGCTTGCGCGAGCGTCCGGGCGACCCGCTCTCCGGTCAGATCGAGGGTGACCGGCTCGAGCGCGCCGCTGCGCTCGCTCACCAGTCCCACGACGTCGGCGCCGGCATAGCCCGCCGCGCGCAGCTCGGCGACACAGCGCTCCGCCGCGCCGAGCGGGACCGCCGCCAGCAGTCCGCCCGCTGTTTGCGGGTCGAACAACAGCGGATAGCGCGGATGCTTCGCGACCGTTTCGAGCTCCCTGACGGCGCGGCGCAAACGCACATTCTGCGGCTGCAGTGACGAGAAGATGCCCAGCGCCACGGTCTCGCGAGCGCCGTCGAGCAGCGGCACATGGTCGACCGCGACGGTCACGTCGACATTCGAGGCACGCACCATCTCGACGAGGTGGCCGATGAGACCGAAACCGGTCACGTCGGTTGCCGCGTGGACACCGTGCCGCCGCAGGATGTCCGCCGCCCGCCCGTTCGACTGGATCATGTGAGCGATCGCCGCCATCACCCAACGGGCCTTGGCCTTGCCCCGCATGTCGGCCGCGAGCAGCGTGCCGGTGCCGATCGGCTTGGTCAGGACGAGCGCATCTCCCGGCCGCAATCCGCCTTTGCGCAGAGCGTCCGCCCGCGGGACCAGCCCATTGATGGCGAAGCCGAGCGCCAGCTCGGCGCCTTCGCTGGTATGGCCGCCCACCAGGGCGCAGCCGGCCGCGCGCAGCACCTCGTTGGCCCCGGCCATCATCGCCGACAGGTCGGCCTCTACCTTGGCCTCGAGCCCGTAGGGGACGGTTGCGATCGCCAGCGCCGTCTGCGGCTCGCCGCCCATCGCATACACGTCGCCGAGCGAATGATTGGCCGCGATCTTGCCGAGCGTGTAGGGGTCGTCGACGATGGCGCGGAAATAGTCGACCGTTTGCAGCGAAAGCTTGTCGCCGCCGACGTCGACCAGCGCGGCGTCGTCGGGCGCATCGAGGCCGAGGACGACGTCGTCGCGCACCGCCGGCTCGATCGACCCGAGGGCGCGCGAGAGCACGGTCGCGCCGACCTTGGCCCCGCAACCACCGCAGCGCATGGCGATCGCCGAGATGTCCTTGAGCGCCTGCTGATCGGCCGCCGGCGAGACCGCCGCTGGCGGCTCCGCCATCGCGGGCAACTCGTTGAACTTGCGCATGAAGCGGCGGTCGATCCAATCCTTCCAGCGCCACACCCAGTCGCCCTCGACCACGAGCCCGTTGCGGGTGCCGACGGCATGGCGCTCCCCGGTCGACACCAGATAGAGCGCCTCGCGCTGCGGGCGAAACCGCCGCAAGGGCCGGCTCGTCAAGGTGCGGCGGATATTGTCCGCCAGCACGGGTCCGGCGCGCACCGCGTAGACGCCCGACTTCGGCAGGGCGCGCGTCGCGAAGGCAACGGTGTCGCCGGCGGCAAACATGTCGTCGCGTCCCACCACCCGCAGCATGTCGTCGACCTTGAGGAAGCCGCGCTCGTCGAGCGGCAATCCGGATTTTGCCAGCCACCGCGCCGGCGCGGCCTGCGTGGTCCACAGGATCTCGTCGACCTCGACCGGCGCGTGACCGTCGAGCAGCAGCCGTCCGGGTTCGACCCGGATGACCGGTGCGCCGCTGAACACCACGATGCCGCGCGCGGCGAGAACGGCGTGGAAGCGGGACCGAAATGCGGGCGGAAAGCTCGGCAGGATATCGACGACGTCGGATACAAGAACGAATGACAGTGCGTTGGCATCGAACCCGGCCTGCGTGACCTCGCGCCGCAAACGGTGTTCGACCGACAGCAGGAGCTCGACGCCGCCGGCGCCGGCGCCGACGAGGGCCAAGCGCGTGCGGCCCTTGTGCGCGACCACCCGCGCCTTGAGCGCCTCGAACCGGCCGAGAAATCCGTCGATCGGCTTGACCGGGATGGCGTGCTCGGCGGCGCCCGGGACGTCCCCGGTATTGGGTGTCGAGCCGATGTTGAGCGAGAGCAGGTCATAGGGAACGGGTGGCCGATGCCGGCAGACCACGCGCCGGCCCGCGATGTCGAGCGCGACCACCTCGTCCTGATAGAGGCGCGCACCGGCAAAGCGCGCCAGCGGGCCGGTGTCGATATGCGCTTCGTCGAAGCCGTAGTGACCGGCGATCAGCCCCGGCAGCATGCCCGAATACGGCGTGTGCAGCTCGCGGCTGATCAGGGTGAACCGCACGCCCGGGATCGGGACCATGCCGAACCTGCGCAGCACCGTGACGTGGGAATGGCCGGCGCCGACCAGCACCACGTCCTTGACCACCGGCTGGGTCACGCCTTGCATGCGAGGCCCCTCTTCCCCGATCGGGTCACCGATATGTCCGTTCTGGCTCGACGCATCCGTTTCCCATCACATGTTCGTCAGACCGCGGCGATCGAGCGCGCCGAGGTTGTGGGCTTGCGCGTCCGCCGGCGGCGTCCCGATCGAGATTGCGGCATGATCTCGCCGATGAGCTTTTTCCACGCGGTCTTTTCGCATGCGGGTCGAAACAGATGGGCGCGCCGCGCCAGCGCGCGATGCAAGCGCGCGAGGAATTCGGCACTGGTCTCGATCCGGCGCAGCAGTCGGGCCAGCGCGTCGGTGTCGCCGACCGGGAAATAACCCGGATAGTCACGGCCGAGCAGGCCGACCGAGCCGTCGATGCGCGAGGCGAGCACCGGAAGGCGCGCCGCGACCGCTTCGGATATCACGTTCGCGCCGCCCTCGTTGCGCGACGACAGCACCATGGCCCGCGCGCGACCGAGCAGGCGCCTGACCTCGGCACGAGGCCGGTCGCCGCGCCAGAGGTAGCGCGCATTGGCCTTCATCTCGGTCTTGGCGGCTGCGGCCCATTGCGGCGTCTCGGCGGCGCCGAGATGCACGATGCGGATGCGCGATTCGGGAGGCAGGCGGCGCGCCGCCTCGGCGGCGCGGAACGGGTCCTTGACCTCGCGCAGATGCCCGATCACCGCCACGTCGAAGCCGCGCTTCGATCCAGCGGCGGCTTGCCGCAGCGGCGGGGCCGACTGGTGAATGACGCGAACCTTGCGCCGAAACCGCGCCGGCACGCGGTCGCGCGCCAAGTCCTGCAGCGCGACCAGCCGATCGGCGCATGCCAGCGAATGCAAGGTCGGCGCCGGATCGCGATCGATGTAGTCATAGATGTCGGTGCCGCTCAGCGCCACGATCAGCGGCCGATCCGGGTAGAGCTCGCGAAAGCGCCGGACGCTGTCGGCGCTGCGCCAAGCGTGCAATGCAATCATCAGATCCTCTGGCGCACCATCGTATCGATTGGCGACATGGACTCCATGTCCAAGTTCCCGCAGGATTCGCACCCAACGCGCGGTCGTGGTCCCATTACCGGACCGTGACGACGAACGGACCGGTGTGATAATAACGACCTTCATGAACGAGGCCCTCAGACACCGTCCGACCAGCGGCGCAACCGCAGGTGAACTGGCTGGTCAGCTCAGCAATATACGCGCCTGCACGCGCCGTCTCACCGAAGACCTGTCGGCCGAGCAGTTGATGGGGCCAATGCTGCCGATCGTCAATCCCGTGCTTTGGGAGATCGGGCACGTCGGCTGGTTTCATGAATACTGGACCCTGCGCCACGTTCACGGCGCAACGCCGCTTCTCGATCGCGCGGATGGACTATGGAATTCGAGCACCGTCGCCCATGCAACACGATGGGATCTCGATCTTCCGGATCGCAGCGGCGTGTTCGGGTATCTGACGGATGTTCTCGCGCGACAGCTCGACCGGCTGGGCGGCACGGTCGAGGCGCCGGCTCGCTATTTCTACGAGCTTTCGATCCGGCACGAAGACATGCACGTCGAGGCGCTGGCCTATACGCGGCAGACGCTTCGCTATGCGCGGCCGGAAGGTCTCGGGCGGGCGGCGACCGAGGGACCCGCGGCTTGGACCGGCGACGTCGACGTACCCGGCGGGCACTGGCGGCTCGGCTCGGCTCCCGCCGACGGATTCGTCTTCGACAACGAGAAATGGGCGCACGAGATCACGCTTGCGCCGTTCCGCATCGCCAAAGCGGCGGTGACGAACGCCGAGTTCGCGGCCTTCGTCGAGGCCGGCGGCTACCGCAATCGGGAATTCTGGAGCGCCGCGGGCTGGGCCTGGCGCGAACAAGCCGCGGCCGAACGGCCCGTCTACTGGCTTGCGAAAGACGGCAGCAGCTGGACTTGGCGTCGCTACCGCGCGGCCGAGCAACTGGCCCCGCATACGCCGGTGATGTTCGTCAACTGGTACGAGGCCGACGCCTGGTGCCGCTGGGCAAATCGCCGGCTGCCGACCGAGGCCGAGTGGGAAGCCGCGGCGCTCGGCGAGCCGGACGGCTCCCGTTTGACCGAGATCAAGCGCCGGTGGCCATGGGGCGAGGCCTCGCCCGGCCGTGAGCGCGCCAACCTCGAATTCGCATGCGACGGACCGCTCGACGTCGCCGACTGCGCCGCCGGCGACAGCGCCTTCGGCTGCCGGCAGATGATCGGCAACGTGTGGGAGTGGACGGCGTCGGATTTCGTGCCGTTCCCGGGCTTCGCCGCCGATCCATATGAAGATTATTCGCAGCCGTGGTTCAACACCCGCAAGGTGCTGCGCGGCGGAAGCTGGGCCACCAGCGCGCGGATCGCGCGGCCGGGCTATCGCAACTTCTTCACGCCCGACCGCAACGACGTCATTGCGGGCTTCCGCACCTGCGCGCTGTGAACGGTATTCTCATGCACGGAGTAGGCATTCATGGGTGAGCCTCTTCAGATCGGCTTGCTGATTTTCCCCAAGATCACGCAGCTGGACATGACCGGGCCATACGAGGCCTTTGCCCGGATTCCCGGCGTCAAGGTCCATTTGATCTGGAAACGCATCGAGCCGATCACCAGCGACGTGGGCATGCCGCTCCTGCCAACGATGACGCTGCGAGAATGTCCACCGCTCGATGTCATCTGCATCCCCGGAGGACCCGGCCAGGTCGATCTGATGGATGACGAGGAAATCATCGCGTTCGTGCGGCGTCAGGGTTTGCAGGCGCGTTACGTGACCTCGGTATGTACCGGCGCGCTTGTCCTCGGCGCGGCCGGACTACTTGACGGATACAATGCGACGACGCACTGGGCATCAATCGACAATCTCGAGCATTTCGGCGCAACACCGGTGAACACACGTGTCTGCGTCGATCGAAATCGCATCACTGGCGGCGGCATCACCGCCGGATTGGACTTTGGGCTCTATCTTGCGAGCGTCCTCGCCGACCGGGAGACCGCCGAGCGCATCCAGCTCTTTCTCGAATATACGCCCGAGCCCCCGTTCACCTCCGGATCGCCCGCTACCGCGTCCAAAGCGGTTGTCGAGAAGCTTTCCGCTGCGATCGCACCTATGCTGTCGCGACGCAAGGAAGCGACACTGCGGGCGGCTCAGCGCCTGAAATCGACGACGTCTTGAGTGAGGACGCTCGGATCAGGGAACTGCTTGTTTTCCAATATATGATGCAAGGAGCATCCGTGGCAGCAAAGAAAAGGTCGCTGATGATCGCGTTTCTCGTCATGGCAGGAAGCGTCGCGTTCGACGTGACGGCGGGCGCCGCCGAGTATCCCACCCGGCCCATCCGCATCATCGTCGGCTTTGCGGCGGGAGGCGCTCCCGACACGCTGGCGCGGGTCATGGGCGACAAGCTTGCCCAGGACTGGGGTCAGCCGGTCGTGGTCGAGAACAGGACCGGCGCCCAGGGCAACACCGCGATGGCTGCAGTCGCGAAAGCGGCTGCCGACGGCTACACGCTGGCGCTGGTCCCGATCGGCAACGCCGCAGTCAATCCGTCGCTGTCTCCCAACCTGCCCTACGATCCGGTGAAGGACTTCGCGCCCATCACGCAGATCGCCACCGTCGAGAACGTCCTCGTGATCGGCGCGCAATCGCCGATCCGGACGCTGAAAGAGCTGATCGCGGCGGGCCGCGCGAAGACCGCCAAGCTGACCTACGCGACGCCGGGCGCCGGCAGCCTCGCGCATCTGGCAGCCGAGTTGCTGGCGCGCGCCGGCGGGTTCGAGATCAGCCACGTGCCCTATCGGGGTGTCACGCCGGCGCTGACCGACGTGATGCGGGGCGAGGTCACCATGATCTTCTCCCAGCTCTCCACCGCCAAGCCGTTCATCGACGGCGGCCAATTGCGCGCGCTCGGCATCGCCAGCAAGGAGCGCAACGCCATCCTTCCCAACGTGCCCACGATCGCGGAGGCGGGTGACATGCCGGGGTTCGAGGCCGTGTCGTGGTACGCGCTGATGGCGCCCGCCCAGACGCCCGATCCGATCATCCGCAAGCTGCACGAAGGCGTGGTGCGCGCGCTCAACTTGCCCGACGTGAGGGCGGCGCTCGAGGCGCAAGGCGCCAAACCGGTCGGCGGCACTCCTGCCGAGCTCGCGGCCGTGATCACGGCCGACACGGCGCGCTGGGCCAAGGTCATCAAGGACGCGAATATCCAGGTTCAGCAATGACCTGCCGAACAGGCTCGCCGTGCCTCCACTGTATCTGACCTATCTCAACGCCCTCGACGTCGAGGCGCTGGCCCTGTCCGACGATGAAATCCTGGCGACGATCGAAGCCAGCCTGTCGGCGCAGGGACGCGGCGAGACGGTCATCGAACCTCGCATGCACCTCATACCCGACAAGGCCGTGCACGGGCATTTCAACGTGCTGCGCGGCGCCATCCGCGCCCCGATCAACCTCGCGGGCGTCAAGGTCATCAGCGACTACGTCGACAACTACAAGCAGGGCCTGCCGTCCGAGCTCGGGCTGCTTCTGCTGATGGACCCGGCCAATGGCGCCCCGAAGGCGATCATCGACGGCAGTCATCTCACCGACATGCGCACCGGCGCTGTCACCGCCATCGGCGCCAAGTATCTCGCGCGCAAGGGATCGAAGGTCCTGGGCCATGTCGGCGCGCGCGGTACCGCCTACTGGAACGTTCGCCTGCTCGACCGGCTGTTCGACTTCAGCGAGATCAGAGTGCACTCGCGCCGCCGCGAAAGCCGCGACGCGTTCGCGGCGCGACTGACGCACGACCTGGGCAAGCCGGTCAAGGCGACGGAGGACTGGCGAAGCTGCGTCGACGGCGCGGACATCATCGTCGAGGCGTCGCGGCTCAGCGAACCAACGCCGCTGCTCAAGACCGAATGGGTCAAGCAGGGCGCCTTCGTCGTGCCTTACGGCACGATGAGCGCGGTCGAGCTCTCGCTCACCGACATCATGGACAAGATGGTCGTCGACGATTGGGGCCAATGCAAAACCGGGCAGTTCGGCTCGCTGCGCGCGCACGTGGAGGCGGGCAAGCTCTCGGAGACGACGTTGCACGCCGAGCTGGGCGAGATCGTCGCGGGGCGCAAAGCCGGCCGCGAGCGCGACGACGAGACCATCCTGTTTTGGCATCGTGGCCTGTCGCTTTCGGATATCGCGCTCGGCTCCGCGATGCTGGAAAAGGCGGCGCGAGCGGGGATCGGCCAGCGCCTGCGCTACGCGTGAGCGGGATGCCGGCGCGCATCGGCAATGCGCGCATGTGCGCGGTCACCCCGGCCCGCTATCCGGTACCGGCCTGACACCGGCGGGATCGGCCGATCACGTTCGAATATTCATTGGTCGGAGTGAATTCTTTATTGCCGCAATTCCGGACAACGAGCGGCAAGAACAATCAAACGTTCGTGCATCTAGGAATTATCTGAGCCGCGCACCCCCCAACACCACGTCGCACTATCCGCCATCCGTGGGTGGCGCAACGTTGCACTGGCTCACTTTGCTACGAACGAGGACAGAAATGAAAATACCTTCGAGAGACTACCTTTTCGTGCCCGGACTGGTCAGCGCGCTCGCACTGATCGTGGCCACCCCGGCGGTCCCGCAGCATCGGGAGGAGACCGGAAATGGCCTGAAGTATCTGGCCCAGTATTGCGTGCCCAAAGATGAGGGGTCGCCGACCGCGCCACGGCTCTATTGCTAGGCCCGCACGATCGTGGCGGCCCACGCCGGCCTCATTGCAGGGATGCGTGATTTGCACGCCTGAAGGAGGGCGGCTCAAAACGCGCCTATTCACAAGTTTCACACGGAAACTTGAACGATTGACCACTCGTTTGGCGCCGCCCAACGACTACTAACCAGGACACAGGAAACGGCCGGACAAGGAGGGCAACTGATCGAACATCAGGAGGCCCTTCCATGAGCGAGTTGGACAGCGGTACGGCGGGCGCGCATGGCCCCGTCGTTCAATTTGCTCCACCCGATATCGCGCGCCGTCAGATCGCAACCTGGAACGGGGTTCAGACGGAAGCTGTCGAGCTGACGCGGCGCGAGCCATTCGAATACGGCTTCAAGGCGCCGTATCACCTGCTCGTGATGTCCGAGCTGGCGGAGCGGGACGACGGTGAGACGCGCATCGAAGGCTTGCCGAAGTCGACGCTGCAGGAATTCAGCCATAAGCTGAGCCTGGTCCCGAGCGGACGGCGGTACTGCGGCTGGCAGAAGCCGCGGGCGCTCAACCGCGCCACTTATTTCTATATCGATCCGTGCGGTCCATTGGTGGACCCGGAATTGCGATTTGCGGAAACCGAGTTCAAGCCACGTCTGTACTTCTTCGACCGCGACTTGTGGGAAACGGCGCACAAGCTCAAGGCGCAGGCGCAGAACCCAGTGCCGGGGCAACGTCACTACGTGGAGGCTCTCGGCATGGTGATGGCGCACGAGCTCCTGCGTCTCAACAATGGCGCTCCTCCGGTGAAGCACAACGTGCGAGGCGGCCTTGCGGGATGGCAGGAGAAAAAGGTGGCGCAATACATCGAAGAGCATCTCTCGGAAGACGTTCCGCTGCCGGCATTGGCCGAGCTGGTCGGATTGAGCCCGTATCATTTCGCGCGCGCATTCAAGCAGTCGTTCGGCTTGCCGCCGCACCGCTATCTGACCAGCCGCCGCATCGAGAAGGCCAAGAGTCTGCTGGCGAGGCCGGCGGTGTCGGTCACGCAGATCGGATTCGATCTGGGTTTCAGCGAGGTGAGCTCGTTCACAAATGCATTTCGCAAGCACGCCGGGCTCAGTCCGACCGAATACCGACGCAGCCTCTGACTGTCGCGCTCGCAGATCGAGCGCGGCTATGGGCTCGGGGAATCACAAGACTGACCCCATAGCCCTTTTCGAATGCAAAGCCCGGCCATGGGGCCAGGCTTGTACTGCAAGTCGTTTGCATTCCATGACCTGGAACCGGTGAACAGAATCTCCGATCGCATTGACGCGTGCCGCCCGCCTCGCTACCGGTCGCGGCGAGGCACGCCATGCAGGACATCAAGCAGAAGGCCGCACTCAGCTCGATCGCGGCATCGGCCGGGTTGACCCTGGCCAAATCCGTCGTCGGCGTGGCGACCGGCTCGCTCGCGATCCTGTCGGAAGCCGCGCATTCGCTGCTCGACCTCGCGGCCACGGTGATGACCTATTTCGCGGTGCGCGTTTCCGGCAAGCCCGCCGACGAGGAGCATCACTACGGCCACGGCAAGGTCGAGAGCGTCACCGCGCTGGCCGAGACCGCGCTCCTGTTCCTGCTCTCGGGTATCGTGATCTGGGAAGCGCTGCAGCGCCTGCTCGGCGGCCATGGCCACGCGGTCGAGGCGACGCTATGGGCGTTCGCGGTGATCTTCGCTTCGATTTTGGTCGATTTCTTTCGCGCGCGCGTGCTCTACCGCGTCGCAGCCGAGACTTCGAGCGAGGCGCTGGAGGCGGATGCCCTGCATTTCGGCTCCGACATGTGGTCGTCGATCGCGGTGCTGGGCGGACTCGGCGCGGTCGCGCTCGGATACCCGTGGGCCGACTCCGCCGCCGCGGTCGTGGTCGCGGTGTTCATCTGCGTCGCCGGCTGGCGGCTCGGGCGGCGCACCATCGACACGCTCACCGATACGGCGCCGGCCGGCGCCGCCGACAAGATCCGTGCGGCGGCGGCGCACGTTCCCGGCGTCGTGGCAGTGGAACGGGTGCGGGCACGGCCGGCGGGCGACGTGCTGTTCGTCGATCTCGTGGTGGCGGTGAGCCGGACGCTCCCGCTCGATCGCGTCGCCGCGATCACGGCGCGGGTCGAAGGCGCCGTGGGCGCCCTATTCCCGAAGGTCGAGGCCACCGTCAACACCGAGCCGCGCGCGCTCGACGACGAGACCATGCTCGAACGGGTCATGGTGATCGCGCGCAACCGCGGCCTCGCCGTCCATCATGTCACCGTGCACGCGATCGGCGGCCGCTTGTCGATCTCGCTCGACCTCGAAGTCGACGGGAATCTGGCGCTCAGCCGTGCGCACGAGATCGCCGACGGCCTCGAGCAGGCGGTGCGCGACGAGTTGGGACCCGAGGTCGAGGTCGAGACCCACATCGAGCCGCTGCAGCCGCGCAACCAGCGCGGCCGCGATGCGCCGCCCGAGCGAGTGCGGGAAATGCACGATGCTCTCATCGCCATCGCGGCGGAAATCGACCTGCTCGGAGAGGTGCATGACGTGCGCGTGCGCGAGACCGATGACGGGGAGATTGTCAATTTCCATTGCATGGTCGATCCTTCCCTCAGCGTGACCGACATGCACGAGAAGGTCGACGAGGTGGAGCGGGCGCTCCGGCAGCGCTTCCCCTCGATCAAGCGGGTGATCGGGCACGCCGAGCCGCAGCCGGGCCAGCCTTGACTGATTCGAATCTCCGCCTCCCTGTCGCCACATCGAGCCGACGACACCGGCGCTGCCGTCGACCTGACGGCCGCAGTTGCAGCTTCAACGACGCGGTCGAGACATTGTTGCTCAAATCATCGGCACTTTCGGCGGAAAAATAAGCGCGTCATGAACAAAGACTATGCTTGGCATGAGCCATGCATCGTTGCGAGTGACATCCATCGACATGATGCCGCCATCAACGCGGCATAGGCGCGATGGGTCTTGGATATGAGGAGGGAGCCTTGCCGCAGAGCGCGCGCCTGCCCGGCGACATTCATCACAAGCTGTCTCAGTTGCTCGGCAAGCACCGAATCGCCGTCGCCGCCATCGTCGGCGTCGGGCTGCTGGTCTCCATTTTTTGGACCGTGCCGAGAAGCATGAGCGCAGCGCCCGATCCGGCTTGCCCTGCATGGGACCAATCGGCGAGCCAGGCAGTCGCTCGGCTGATTGGCGATCCCGGTGCAGAGGCCGTGCTGGCCGATGCGGTCTTCCGCCTCAAGCGCGCCCGCAACAATTGCCGCAACGGCTTCATGAGTCTCGCTCGCCAGGATTACAACGCCTTGGTGGACGGCCGTTACGGCCGGCGTCAGTAGACCTCCCGTTATTTCATCGCGCCGCTCATGGAATCAGCACCGCGGCGCCCTGCAGGCGGCCCTCGCGCAGATCGGCCAGCGCCGCGTTGGCCCGGTCGAGCGGATAGCGCGTGACCTCGGTCCGCAAGCCGGCCTGCGGCGCAAGGCTCAGGAATTCGCGGGCGTCCTCACGCGTGAGGTTCGCAACCGACACCACGTGACGCTCCTCCCAGAGCAGGCGGTAAGGAAAGCTCGGGATGTCGGACATGTGGATGCCGCCGCACACGACGCGCCCGCCCTTCTTCACCGCCTTGAGCGCCGCCGGCACCAGCGCGCCGACCGGCGCGAAGATGATGGCCGCGTCGAGCGGCTCGGGCGGCAGCTCGTCCGATCCGCCCGCCCACACCGCGCCCAGCGATCTGGCGAACTCCTGCGCGGCCTGGTCGCCGGCGCGCGTGAAGGCATGGACGCGGCGCCCTTGCCAGGCCGCCACCTGCGCCAGGATGTGCGCGGCGGCGCCGAAGCCGTAGAGCCCGAGCGCGCGCCCCTCCCCCGCCATGCGATAGCTGCGCCAGCCGATCAGCCCGGCGCACAAAAGCGGCGCCACGCCGGCATCGTCCATGCGCTCCGGCAGCGGGAATGCATAGCGCGCGTCGGCGACCGCGTGGGTCGCGTAGCCGCCGTCGCGGGTGTAGCCGGTGAATAGCGGCCGATCGCACAGGTTCTCGCGCGCCGCCCGGCAATAGGGGCAGACGCCGCAGGTATGACCAGCCAGGGCACGCCGATGCGCTGGCCGATCGCCAGGCCGGTGACGCCCTCTCCCATCGCGGCGATGCGGCCCACGATCTCATGGCCCGGCACCACGGGCAGCTTGGGGTTCGGCAGTTCGCCGTCGACGAGGTGCAGGTCGGTGCGGCAGACGCCGCAGGCTGCGACCTCCAGCAGGATCTCGTCGGCAGCCGGCTCGGGCAGCGGCCGCTCGCGCATGACGAGCGGCCGGCGCGGCTCCTCGAGCACCATCGCGCGCATGACCACTGCTCCTGCGGAAATCGAAAACC
>Ga0075420_100003003_pt1 | contig 14670 bp, 14 predicted proteins | sample SoiMetdeltSBSDD4_FD_75296 | JGI IMG/M metagenome (GOLD analysis project Ga0075420, IMG submission 75296) | Bulk soil microbial communities from a Populus tree surrounding site in Tennessee, USA - Soil MetaG P. deltoides SBSDD4 | ecosystem: Environmental > Terrestrial > Soil > Tree plantation... | reverse complement strand
GGTGATGGCTGGAGCTATCTTGGCGTTGGGTATGGTGTGGGGCAGATCTCCACGCATGTATCAACGACTCCGGCGGCTGGCGTCGAGGATGATGCCGGCACCGCGCTGAACCCGGACGTGAAGACCGGCACGGTTGGGACGCTGAATGCAGGCGGCGGCGCGCGGTGGTTTGTGACGCCGCACGCGGCGGTCGGCTTCGATGTGCGCTTCTACAGGTTCGCTGCATCGAGCGAGCATGGTACCCCCGCGACGATGCGCATGGCGTTGTCGGTGGGAGTGTCGCTCCGCTAAGATAGAGAAATCGCAGGCGACGGCAGGCGGGCTTAGCATAGTGGTAATGTCCTGGCTTCCCAAGCCAGTTAGACGGGTTCGATCCCCGTAGCCCGCTCCACCTTCCTCAACACGCGGCTCACACGGTACAATCGCGGCGTCACCGCGACGGCAAGCCGTCCCATTTCATACCGATCGAGGGCCATGTGAGCGTAAGCCTGACTACACCCGTCTGGAAGCGTGGACTGCTCTTCGTCGCGGGAGCCTCGATCCTCTCGCTGGGAGTCGCCTGCGAGCGCCGGCCCGCGACCGGGGGCGATACAGCCGACACCGGCGAGATCGTCATCGGCATGTACGGTTCGCTGACCGGCGACGGCGCGTCCTTCGGCCAGTCATCCCGCGAGGCGACTGAGCTGGCGGTGGACGAAGTCAACACCGCGGGGGGCATCCTCGGCGGACGCAAGTTCAAGCTCCTCGTTGAAGACGATCAGAGCAAACCGGACGAAGCTGCGAGCGCTGTCACCAAGCTCATCACTCAGGACAAGGCGGTTGCCATCCTTGGCGAAGTGGCGAGCCGCCGTTCGCTCGCGGCCGCGCCGATCGCTCAGCGCTACGCCGTGCCCATGATCACGCCCTCGTCAACCAACGAGCGCGTCACGGAAGTGGGCGACTACATCTTCCGCGTCTGCTTCATCGATCCCTTTCAGGGCGAGGTACTGGCGAAGTTCGCGGTGAACGACCTGAAGGCGAAGAAAGCCGCTGTCCTCAAGGACATCCAGCAGGACTACTCGGTGGGCCTCACCGACTCCATCACGCGCAGCTTTGCCGCGCTTGGCGGTCAGGTGCTGGATCCGGTGAGCTATAGCTCCGGCGACGGCGATTTTCGCGCGGTGCTGACCCAGATCCGCAGTCAGAAACCCGACGTTGTGTTCGTGACTGGCTACTATCCCGAAGCAGCGATCATCGCTAGACAGGCACGCGAGCTTGGGATGAACATGCCGCTCCTCGGTGGCGATGGCTGGGTCGGAGACGCGCTGCAGAACGGTCGTGAGGCACTCAACAACACCTACATCTCGAACCACTACTCCGGTGACAATCCGGATCCTGTGGTGCAGAACTTCGTGACGACCTATACCGCCAGGTTCAAGCGCGAGCCGGATGCCATCGCCGCTCTGGCCTACGACGCCGTCAAGGTGCTGGCCGATGCGATGACCCGCGCGAATTCGACAGACGGACCGAAGGTGCGTGATGCGCTCGCCAAGACGGATGTCGCTGGTGTGACCGGCAGGCTGAAGATAAACGCGAAGCGGAACATGGAAAAGCCCGCGGTCATCCAGGAGGTCACCTTCAAGGACGGCAAGGTGAAGTTCGTGTACAAGACCACGATCAATCCGTAGTGCAGACCTTCCTCCAGCAGACCATCAACGGCCTGTCGCTGGGGGCCATATACGCCCTCATCGCGCTCGGCTACACGATGGTGTACGGCGTCCTGCGCCTCATCAACTTTGCCCACGGCGACGTGTACATGCTCGGCGCCTTCGCCGGGTACTTTCTCGCGAACGCCCTTCAACTCGACGCCAACCCCTCAATTCTCTGGGCCATCGTCGTTACGATTGGGGCGATGGCGATCTGCGCGGTCATCGGAATCCTCATTGAACGCCTGGCCTACCGGCCGGTCCGCCATCATTCGCGACTGACCTCGCTCATCACGGCCATCGGCGTGTCGCTGCTCCTCGAGTATGGCGGTCAAGTGGTGTTCGGCGCGACGCCGCGATTTTTCCCCCAGATGATTCGGTCCCGGACGTTTGTCCTGGGGGGCGTCCAGATTACGAACCAGAGCCTGCTGATCATCCTGCTCGCCGTGGCGGTGATGTTTGGTCTGCACTTCATCGTGCACCGGACCAAGATCGGAAAGGCCATGCGCGCCACGTCGTACAACCTCGCGGTGGCGAAGTTGATGGGTATCAACACCGACCGAGTCATCGCCTTTACCTTCGCCCTCGGATCCGCGCTGGCGGCCGCCGGAGGCGTGATGGTGGCTCTCTCCATTCCGCGCATTGACCCCCTCATGGGTCTGATGACTGGCTTGAAGGCGTTTGTCGCCGCGGTACTTGGGGGCATCGGGAATATTCCGGGCGCGATGCTCGGGGGGATGCTCATCGGGCTGATGGAAACCGCTCTCAGCGCCACGGCCTATTCCACGTACCGGGACGCCGTTGCTTTTGGCGTGCTGATCCTCATCCTGCTGTTTAGACCAGCCGGCATCCTGGGCACCTCAGGGACGGACAAGGTCTAGGCACGATGCGCCCGCGCACCAAGCTGATCGCCATCGTCGTGACGATGGCCGTGCTCTTGGGGCTGAATCAGGTCGTTGAGTACGGCTTCGGCGAGTTCCAGGTCAACCCGTACTACGCGCGGATCATCAATCTCGTCGGCATCAACATCACCCTCGCCGTCAGCCTGAACCTCATCAACGGACTGGCCGGACAATTCTCGATTGGACATGCCGGGTTCATGGCCGTGGGCGGCTACGCCGCCACGTACCTCACTGTCTATCACGGTCAGGAACTCGCAGGATTGGCCGGGACGACGCTCGCGACCGGACTTGGTGCATCGGTGGCGATGGCCTTCAGCCTGCTGGTCGGTGCGTGCGCGGCGGCGGCGGCGGGACTGGCGGTTGGGATTCCCTCGCTGCGGCTGAAGGGGGACTACCTCGCCATCGTGACGCTCGGATTCAGCGAGATCATTCGCGTGGTCATCCTGAACATTCCGGCTGTTGGCGGCGCGACCGGATTCACCGACGCGATTCCCATCACCAACTTCTTCTGGATTTTCGCGATGGCGATTCTCGCCATCGTCGTCGTACGCAATATCGCTTCGTCCACATTCGGGCGAGCGCTGGCCGCGATCCGGGGGGATGAGATTGCCGCGGAGGCGATGGGCGTCAGGACGACCAGATATAAGGTGCTCGCTTTCGTGATCAGCGCGGCCTTCGCCGGGGTGGCCGGTGGGTTGTCGGGTCAGCTCTTTGCGAACCCGCTGAACCCGCAGAACCTTAATTTTGTGAAGTCGATCGAGGTGATTGTCATGATCGTCCTCGGTGGCATCGGGTCGACGACCGGGGCCGTGTTCGGCGCGACGGCGCTGACGATCCTTCCCGAGGCGCTTCGCCCGGTCGACCGTCAGTTCCCAGGCCTGCGAATGGTGATCTACGCGCTTGTGCTGATCCTGCTCATGATCTTCAGACCGCAGGGCGTGTTCGGCCGAAGAGAGCTCGGCTGGCAGTGGCTGCGCGTCAGGAGAAGTCGATGAGTATCAGCGGGTCGGGCTCCGCTCTTCTCGATGTGCAGGATGTCACGATGCGCTTTGGCGGGATTACCGCGGTGAAAGCGCTCACGATGAAGGTTCCGCAGGGCGCGTTGTACGGGCTGATTGGGCCCAACGGAGCGGGCAAGACGACGATCTTCAACGTTCTGACAGGCGTGTATCAGCCCACCGAAGGCGAAGTGCGCTTCGATGGGTCACGCATCGATGGTAAGAAGGCGTATCAGATCACGGAGCTTGGAGTCGCGCGAACGTTTCAGAATATCCGGCTCTTTGCAGATATGACGGTGCTTGAAAACGTCATGACAGCGCGTCACTTGCGGGCACGGCAGGTGCTGGCCGATGCGGTCGTCGGAACCCCCCGTCACCAGATCGAGGAGCGCGCGATTCAGGCCTACGCATTGGAGCTTCTGAAAATCTTCGGCCTCGACAAAGTAGCCAACGAGGATGCGATCGGCCTTCCGTACGGCAGCCAGCGGCGTCTGGAGATTGCCAGGGCGCTCGCAACAGATCCCAAGCTTCTGCTGCTGGACGAACCCGCTGCGGGTATGAACCCGCAGGAATCGAGGGACCTCATGCACCTGGTCCGCTGGCTTCGTGACGAGTTGAAGCTGACCATCTTGCTGGTTGAGCACAACATGAAGGTCGTCATGGGGATCTGCGAGACGATTCAGGTGATCGACTACGGTGAGACGATCGCGATCGGCCCGCCCGCAGAAATTCAGCGACATCCAAAGGTGATCGAGGCGTACCTCGGCGGAGGCTGAATGTTGCTGCAGCTCGAAAGGCTCAATGTCTTCTACGGCGGCATCCATGCGCTGAGGGACGTGTCCTTGTCCGTGAATGCGGGCGAAGTTGTCGCGCTGATCGGCGCCAACGGGGCGGGGAAGTCCACGACGCTTCGGGCGATCACCGGGCTGCGTAGTCCTCGGAGCGGTCGAATCGTCTTCGAGGGACAGGACATTGCCGGCCTGCCCGCGCATACGCTTGTCGCGCGTGGTATCTCCATGGCCCCCGAAGGGCGCGGCGTGTTCGCCAACCTCACCGTGCTCGAGAACCTCGAGATGGGCGCCTATCTTCAAACGGCGAAGGATCAGATTGCCCGCGACTTGGACCGTGGATTTACACTGTTCCCACGTCTCAAGGAGCGGGTCAAGCAGAAGGCCGGCACGCTGTCAGGTGGTGAGCAGCAGATGCTCGCCATCGCGCGTGCGCTGATGTCTCGACCAAAGCTCCTCCTTCTCGACGAACCGTCGCTCGGCCTGGCGCCGCTCGTCTGCCACACCATCTTCAGCACGATTGACGAGATCAAGGCGACCGGCACGACCGTCCTCCTGGTCGAGCAGAACGCCAATGCTGCACTGAAGCACGCCGATCGCGCATATGTCCTCGAAACTGGTTCGGTGACACTCGAAGGCACAGCCGCGGAGATCGCCGGCGACAAGCGGGTGAGAGAAGCCTATCTTGGAGAGTAGATGTAGCCGCCCATGGACAGATCCCTGCGGCAGGAATCTTGTATAGCGTCTCGTAGTCGGCCTACAAAGGAGATCGTCATGTCGAGAACTCTTCTGGCGGGGGGACGCGCCCTCCTCTTCGCGAGCACCGTCGGGGTTGTCATTGTGTTGCTGTACCAAACGGGAATCCTCGCTCAGGATCGTCAGGTTGGCGGTATTGGCCTCACCGTGTTTGCCGACGCCAATTTTCGTGGCGCCAGTGCCACGTTCCGCGACGATGTCCCCGACCTTCGAGCCGTGCGACTGAACGATCAGGTTACGAGCGTGCTGGTTGGACGAGGTGAGGTGTGGGAGGTCTGCGAGGACGTGAACTACGGCGGGCGCTGCCAGGTCCTTTCCGACGAAGAGTCGGACCTCCGCAGGGTGGGCTGGAGCGACACAATTTCCTCGGCGCGTCAGGTGCGTGGTGGGCGAGGTGGTCGCGGCGGTGGGCTCTTTCCGAATTTTCCCAACGTTGGCGGCCGCGGACGCATCGAGCTTTTCGCCGGAACGCGGTTCAACGGTCCGAGTCGAGCCTTCAACGAGGCTGAGCCGAACCTGTTGCCGCTCGGCTTCAACGACCAGGCGATGAGCGTTCGCCTGGCACCCAACGAGACGTGGGAACTCTGTGCCGACGCGAACTTCAGGAACTGTCGCGTAATCAACTCGAGCTCTGCCGACCTGAGCGACATCGGCATGTCCACGCGTATCTCCTCGCTGCGCCCGTTGAACCAGGGCGGCCGTGGCCGTGGCGATGTCGGTAATGGTCGTCCACCTTTTGGCGGACGGGCGCGCCTCGTGCTCTATGACCAGCGGAACTTCCGCGGGCAGGCGTTCTCTGTGGACGATGCCACGCCGAACTTCCGCGGGTTCAACGGCCGGGCGGAAAGCGTCGAAGTGCAAGGGGGAGCGTGGGAGATCTGCACGGACCCGGGTTTTCGTGGACGGTGCACGACGGTGTCAGATGACGTCAATGACCTCGGCCGGATCGGCCTTCGGAATAATGTGGGCTCTGCGCGCCCGGTGCGGGGTGGTTTCCCGCGCTGACGGCCTACGTCAGCTTAGCGCCTGAATAGACGGTCGAGCACGCTCACGCTTCCTATGAAGAGGTTGAGACGCGTGCGCATGAAGTTGACTTCGACCGACGGGACCGCGGACAAGACCATCGTGCGATCCTGACTGTCCTTGTGTTCCGGCCAATCGGGCCCGCTCGGCGACGATGGCGTGCCCGTGCGCGCGAAACCAAACCAGTAGTCGCCGACCGTGCGTGAGAACGCGCGGTCGGCTTCCGTGAACCGGACCGCGCTTCCCATCGCTTCGTGGCTGTCTAACGTGAACATCACGTCTCCGCCATGATACGCACCGTTGACCTGACTCCGCCCGCCAACAGCGACATAGTCAAAGTAGTAACGCCACGTAGGTGCCAGCCGAGAATGTCGATCGGCAGCCCATCGTGCGTTCATCGTGAAGATGGCGTCACGGACAGACTGGCGGCCCAGATCGTCGTCGTCACGGGCGTCCGGATAAAGCGCCCGCAGGGGCAGATGCGCTGCGCCAAGCCGGGCAACGAGCTGCGCGAAATCAAAACCAAACGCCTGCACCACGCTGGAATCGTCGCTGACGCTGCCGAGGACGAGCGGCAGCCGCGCTTCCTGTCCGTCGGCGAACGTGTCCTGAATTGACCTGGGGAGTACCGGATCGCCCCGTACTGGAACCGGAGACACCGACAGCGATCGGCCGATCATCGTTGCGAATTGATCCCCACGCAGACCGCGAAGCTGGTCCGCGGTAGCGGCGGCGCCATTGAGGCCAGACGCACGGGCCACGGCGATTCCGAGCGTCAGTGCCTGCAGGCGGGTTGCGTCGGGAATGGCGTAGGAGCTCTGTGCAATACCCTTGTGGAAGAGCCCCCGTGCCAATGGAGAGGCAAAGAGCGCCAGCACGGTCTTTGCGCCCGCGGATTGTCCCGCTATCGTCACGTTCGTGGCGTCTCCGCCGAAGGCGGCAATGTTGCCCTGAATCCACGTGAGGGCTTGAATGACGTCGAGGAGGCCGAAATTCACAGGGCCGCCGGGGCTCTCGCGTTCGAGGGCGGGGTGCGCGAAAAAGCCGAGTTGTCCCAGCCGATAGTTGAGCGTGACAACAACCGCACCGCGCGATGCGAGAGATGTCCCGTTGTAAGCGTCGAGACTTCCTGTGCCGAAAATGAAGGCGCCACCGTGAATCCAGACGAACACGGGTAGTCTGGCCGATCGATCGATCTTCTGCGTCCAGATATTCAGGGTGAGGCAGTCTTCACCCGATTTTCCAGCGTCGCCACCATTCGCTGCCGAGAGTCCCGGGGGCTGGATACACGAGAGGCCGAAGTATTCGGCATCCAGTGTTTCGGCTCGTGAGGCGGGAGGCCTTGGAGCACGCCAGCGTAAAGGACCGACAGGAGGCATCGCATACGGGACGCCTCGGAAGACATAGGCACCCCTCTCGACCGTGCCCCGAATCGCTCCTTCCGGCGTCGCGACGATCGGGCGGGCGTTTGGATCGGGATGGTCTTGTGCGGTTGCCGGGCCGGAAGCGTTCTGGGAGAGTCGAGCGCCGTCACTCGTGGAAGAGGGCGTTCCGCGACATCCGATGAGCGCCCAGACGACGCCAACAGCGATGAGGGTCGATGTGGTCTTCAACCGCGGATGATGTGCAGGACCTCGTCTCGCCGGCGTTCCATCTCCGCAGGAGTTGCCGCCTCGAGGTTGAGACGAAGGAGCGGTTCGGTGTTGGACGGCCGCACGTTGAAGTGCCAGTCGGGGTAGTCGACCGAGATGCCGTCGAGCGTGGCAATCGTCGCGTCTTTGTAGCGTGCCTGGATGGCGGCGAGCCTGGCCGGCACCTCGTCCATCGATTGGAGCTTGGTGTTGATTTCCCCGGAGATGAAGTAGCGCTCGCGGAACGGTGCCAGCAGTTCGTGCAGGGTCATGTTCTTCTTCGACATCAACTCCAGGATCAGCAGGGCGGGAATGAATCCATTGTCAGCATAGTAGAAGTCGCGAAAGTAGTAGTGCCCCGTCACTTCGCCGCCGAAGATTCCGTCGTCTTCCCGCATGCGACGCTTGATGAAGGCGTGACCGACGCGGTTCATCAGGGATTGTCCGCCCAGCCGTGCCGCGGTGTCCCTGACCGCGTGGCTCGCCCTGAGGTCGTAGATGATCGTCGAGCCTGGATGCTTGAGCAGGAAAGCCTCGGCGAGGAGGGCGGTGATGAAGTCGCCCGAGATGAACTCTCCGCTGCCGTCGATGAAGAAACAACGGTCGGCGTCGCCGTCCCACGCGATACCGATGTCGGCGCCCTGGCGGATCACCTCGGCGGTGATGTCCTTGCGGTTTTCCTCGATAAGGGGATTCGCCTCGTGATTCGGAAAGGTGCCGTCGATCGTGAAGCACAGCTTCGTCGTCCGACAGGGGAGCCGTTCGAAGAGCTTCGGCGCCACCAGACCGGCCATGCCGCTTCCGGCATCGAGGACCACGTTGAACGGCTTGATTGCCGACACGTCGATGAAGGACATGACCTTCTCGACATAGCCGTCGAGGACGTTTCGGGCAGTGAGCGTGCCGGGCTTCGCCGCGGCGGCAGGAATGTGGTCGTTGGCAATCATGTCGCGGATATCGCCGATGCCCGCATCGCCACTGAGTGGCAGCGCCTGCGCCCGCACCAGCTTGATACCGTTGTACCGACCGGGATTGTGGGAGGCCGTGATCTGTGCCCCGCCTTCGAGATTGCCGGCGGCGACCGCGAAGTACATCATGTCGGTCGCCATCATGCCGAGGTCAATCACGTCGGCGCCCTGCTCACGGGCACCTTCAATGAAGGCTGCGGCGATCGTCGGAGACGATACGCGCATGTCCCGCGACACGCAGATCTCTTTCGCGCCCAGATACGCCACGAACCCGCGCCCGATCTGGCGTGCCACCACCTCGTTGATCTCGCCTGGATAAAGGCCACGTACGTCGTACGCCTTGAAGATGCTCTCGTCGATTTGCATTGGTTTGGTTTCTCGTCGCCGGGTCTGAAGACCCGGCCTACGTACCTTCCGGTCGGCGGGTTCGTACGTAGGGCGGGTCTTCAGACCCGCCGCACTACGCCTTCGAATAATCCGTCAAGATCGTCCCATCACCAAGAACGGTACCCTTCGAGACTACCGCATTCGCGCCGATGTGACAGTTGCGGCCTATGATGGCCGAGCGAACCTCAGCCTGAGCGTCGATCCGGCAACCTGGCCAGATAATGGCCCCGTCGATGACGGCGGTTTCCCCGACGCGGGTGTCCTCTCCGACGACGGAATAGGGCGCCACTCGCGCACCGGCCGCGATGTGGGCACCGTCACCGATGAAGCATGGACCTTCGATGATGGCACCAGGATCCACCCGTGCGGCAGGTGACACCAGGGTACGAGAGGATCCTGCGTAACGGAAGGGACCTGCGCCGAACCGCCCCTCCATCACGTCGCGGTGAACCTGTACGTACTTTTCCGGGGTACCAATGTCGATCCAGTAGCCCGCATAGACGTAGCCAAGAAACGTTTCGCCACGCTCGACAAGGGACGGGAAATAGCCGCGCTCGATTGACCAGGGCTTTCCGTCTGGAATGCGGTCGAAAGTGTCGGGCTCGAGGACGTAGATACCGGCGTTGATGTTGTTGGTGGTGACGTCCTCAGCTTTGGGTTTCTCGAGGAACCGCTTGATGTTGCCGGCGGCATCGGTTTCCACGAGTCCGTACGCCGTTGGATTGTCCACCGGCGTCAAGACAATGGTTGCCCGGGCGCTTCGCTCGCGGTGCATCGCGATGACGGCTGGCAGGTCGATTTCGGTCAGTACGTCACCGTTGAAGACCACGACCGAATCCGTTACTCCCCGCGCGGCGAACTTGATGGCTCCACCCGTTCCGAGCGGCATCGGTTCGACGACGTAGCGGATGCTGATCCCGACGTCAGAGCCGTCTCCAAGCACCTCTCCGATGCGGTCCGGCTGATAATTCAGGCTTAGGATCACTTCGTCGATCTCTGGAACCTGCCTTACCCGTTCGATCTGATAGTGCAGGAAGGGGCGATCGAAGATCGGGACGATTGGTTTGGGCGTGTGGAGCGTCAGGGGCCGAAGACGAGTACCTTGCCCTCCGGCGAGCAGAATCGCTTTCATGACAATCGACGATCATACACGATAGAATCTGGGCGCAGGTGCCGACGGATACCTAGTCATGAACCTCCCGAACTCGCTGACCGTGGTCCGGATGTTTCTGGTGCCACTTCTCGTCGTGGTGCTGTTGACCGAGTTCGAAGGTCGGCAGATTCTCGGCGTGTCCAAGGCGCTTGTCGGGGCTGCGATCTTTGGCTTGGCGTCGCTCACCGATTTTTTCGACGGCTACCTCGCCCGTCGGCGCAGACAAGTCACGTGGCTTGGACAGGTTCTCGACCCGATTGCTGACAAACTGCTGACCTCGGCCGCGTTCATCTCGTTGGTGCAGGTGGACCTGGCGCCAGCCTGGATGGTCGCGCTGATCATCGGTCGCGAGTTCGCCATTACCGGCCTTCGGAGTCTGGCGTACACCAAGGGCATCACGATCCCTGCGTCGCGGCTCGGCAAGATCAAGATGGTCTCGCAGGTCACGGCCATTCTCATGGTGCTCGTCGGCTGGGCTGGTGTGCCGTGGCTTGCCGTGGCAGGGCAGGTGGCGATGTGGGTGGTGATGGTGACCGCCGTGGTGTCGGCCGTCGATTACTACCGACGCTTCCAGGTGCTCCTGAGCGCGCGTGTCACCGACCTCAACGTTGCTCGTGAGCGCAGAGCCAGTTAGAGATCGCCGGGTCTAAAGACCCGGCCTACGTACTACGTGAAATTGCCGAGTCTAAAGACCCGGCCTACTTACGGCGGGCGTGTAGTTAGGACGGTACGTAGGGCGGGTCTTTAGACCCGCCGTTCTCATTTGCGCATCGCCACATAGTCGCCGACGGTGAGCGCGTCCCGCGCCACCGTCACCTGCAGCGTGGCGGAATTCTCCTTCACATCTACCGCCACGGCCTCACCCAGGTCGAACAGGAAGTTCTGGAACTGCATCTTGTCGCGGAAGACGACGAATCGCGCCCCGGGCGTGATGCCCTGCGCACTGCCACGATCGAGGACGAAGAAGTCACCCGTGGCGAACGAGCGGCGGCGATCGATGCCCAGCATGACGCGGCCGTAGTTGTCCTTTTCTGGTTTGAGCGGCTCCTGCGAGACGACGGGCATCTGTGGCAGCACGAAGGGTTCGAGATAGTCGCCGACGTCGATCGTCTCGCATGCGTGGGTCACGGTAGCGAGGGACATCTTCGGATCGACGGCCCAGATGCGTAGCCATCCCGTGGTGCGCAGGACACCGGGGGAGTTGCGGCTGATCGACGAACCCTTGTCGTGCTGCACGCGCCGCACGTAGAACTCCTGGCCGATCTCGATGCCGTTGTCTGTCCCGGCATTGATGGTTATCAGATCCCCGGGCGCATGGGACTGCCGCTTGATAACGTCCTGCCCGCCCGTGATGTGCATCGGGGCCATTGGCGTCTCGTAGACGAGCGAAGGCGCGCACGCGAGCGCCAGGACCTGCGGATCGGCGTGGAGCATGACCGGGGCGGGTTTGCGCTGGGCGGCGAGTGGTGCGGCGTTCGCCAGCAGGGCGCACGCCAGGAGGACACGAGTCGAGCGTCCCATGAGGCAGTCTCCGCAGCGGAGCCGCCAGTGCGGATCGCTGCAACCGATGCGTTATTGCGCCTGCAGCTCCGCGAGCTGCTTACGCGCATCTTCGAGGTGCTCGCTCTTGTCGAATTCCTTGAGCAGGCGATCGAGATACGGCAGCGCTTCCGCCTTTTTATCGGTCTTCGTCAGGGAATCCGCGAGGTAGAAGTAGACGTTGTCTCGCGCAGAATAGCCCGGATCGTCACGGAGAATTTCCTTGAACCGGTCGATGGCACCTGGATACCAGCGCGCGCGGTAGTAGTAGAAGCCGACCTGGTAATTGGCGGCGCTCAGGCGGTCCCTGGCTTCGCGAAATTTCACCCGGACCTCCTGGGTGAGGGCGCTTGTCGGGTAGCGCTCGAAGAAGGTGTTGAATTCGGTGAGAGCCGCCTTGGTTTCTGTCTGGTCTCGCCCTGGCGCCTTCATCTGCTGGTAGTGGCTCATCGCCAGCCGGTACTGCGCGTAGTCGGCGCGCATGTGGGTCGGATAGAACTGCAGAAACTCGCGGAACTCGTTGGCGGCATACACCAGGGCTTCGCTCGAATGCTCCCCAAGGTAGGTGTCCCCGATGGCGAGCTTGGCCTCCGGACGCGTGGGACTCTGGGGGTAGCCGTCAATGATGCGCTGGAAGTATTCCCTGGCCTGCAGCCAGTGCTCCATCATCAACTCGGCATTTCCCCTGTCGAACAGAAACCGGTCAGGCTGGACGCCAGGGGGGGCGACATTCTTGGGACCCCCACAGGCGGTCAAGACCGCAGCAGCGCAGAGTGCGAGACAAAGGTGCGCCGCTTGGCGGCTGAATGCGGTCATCTATGTGGCTGCTGGTGACTATGTGGCTGCTGTTGACGACGGCTCCGACCTTCTATTGTAGAACGGCTCGCCCCCAAACCCCTTAGACGGGACGCCACGCTTCCTGGCTGGTTTTGCGGGTCCGCCTATCCGAGCAACTGGCGAACGGTGTCCGGGAGCCGGCACGGACGTCCCGCAGGATCGACAGCCGCGTGGATGGTGTAGCCCTCGGCCAGGAGGACGCCGTCGGCGGCACGACTCAAGCGGTATTCGAATCGCAGGCGGACGGGGGTGAGAGGCACGGCTCGCGCGTCGATCGCGATCTCATCGTCATAGCGGGCAGGCTGGCGATATTCGCAGTGGACTTCGATCACAGGCAGGGCGACGCCTGCCGCCTCCATCTCGCGATAGGTCCAGCCCGACTGTCGCAGCCAGTCGGTGCGGCCGACCTCGAACCACACCAGATAGTTGGCGTGGTACACGACGCCCATCTTGTCCGTTTCGGCGTAGCGGACGCGCACGGTTGCGCGGCGAACGCCGGGCGCGACCGGCTCAAGACTCACGATCGGATTGCCGGCAAAGGCTGAATCGCGGCCTCCCGGAGGGCGCGGGTGGCTGCGGCGGCGTCGGCTGTACCGAAGATGGCCTGGCCGGCGACGAGAATTCGCGCGCCGGCCGCTACGACCGCCGCGGCAGTTGTCAGATCGATGCCGCCGTCGATCTCGATGAGCGCGTCTGAACCAGCGCGATCAAGGACCTCGCGTACCCGGCGCACCTTTTCGACGCTGTGCGGAATGAAGGCCTGACCGCCAAAGCCCGGATTCACAGACATGACCAGGACGAAATCAAGGTCGCGTGCCACATCCTCGAGCATCATCGCGGGCGTTGACGGATTCAGCACGGCACCCGCCTTGGCGCCGAGCTTTCGTATGAAGCTCAGGGTGCGCTGTAGATGGGGTACTGCTTCGACGTGCACAGACACCATGCTGGCTCCAGCGCTGACGAACGCTTCGATGAATCGGTCGGGTTCCTCGATCATCAGGTGTACGTCGAGGGGTTTGGTCGCGATCCGGCGGATTGCTCGCACGACCGGTGGGCCGATTGTGATGTTCGGAACGAAATGCCCGTCCATCACATCCACGTGGATAAGATCCGCGCCGCCACGTTCGACGGTTTCAATGTCGCGTCCGAGCGCGGCAAAATCGGCGGAAAGGATGGAAGGGGCAATCTGAATCGTCAACGGCTGACCTCGAGAGAGATGGCATCGCCGGGGCTGACCTGAAATCCAGCAGCCGGGATCTGCTTCACGACCGTTCCCGTCGAACCGCTGGTCGGCGCCTGCGAGACGGCCAGACTGACGCGGAAGCCAAGCCCACGGAGGGCGTCGGCCGTCCGTCGGCCCTCGAGACCCAAAAGGTCCGGCATCACATAGCCAATCGCCTCGGAGCCACGGTTGACGAGCAGGGTGACGCGAGGCGAATCGACCGATGCAGGCGGGTCCTGTGCGACCACGACGCCGGTTGGATAGTTCGCCGCATGAAGCTCGGTGACCGACACGGTGACGCCGTCCTGCTCGAGGCGAAGGCGTGCGGTTCGTTCGGACTGTCCAACGAGGTCGGCTACGGTCGTAGCGCGAGGACCAGCACTCAGCCAGACGCGGATGGTGCGCTGACGTCGGGCAGCCGCGCCGGCGGGAGGCTCCTGTTGCAGCACACGGCCCTGAGGGACCTTCGTATCAGGGCGACGGACCTCATCCACCTTGATTGAGAGTCCGACGGCCGTCAGAGTCCTGGCGGCGTCCGCTACCGTGCGGCCATCAAGCTGGGGCACCTGTACCTCACGGGCGCGAAGTGCGACCCGCATGGCAACACCGGCAAATAGCAGGAAGGTGCCGACGAGGGCGGCACACAGGAGCAGGAGCTTCCCGAGGCTGTAGACGCGTCCTCCGAAGGGCATCGCTATGGGATGATCGTACCACGTCGGGAAAATCAACCGGGTTGAATTTCTGATTTCCTGACCATCGCCGCGGCAAAGAACGCCTCGAG
>Ga0075420_100002998_pt1 | contig 14678 bp, 11 predicted proteins | sample SoiMetdeltSBSDD4_FD_75296 | JGI IMG/M metagenome (GOLD analysis project Ga0075420, IMG submission 75296) | Bulk soil microbial communities from a Populus tree surrounding site in Tennessee, USA - Soil MetaG P. deltoides SBSDD4 | ecosystem: Environmental > Terrestrial > Soil > Tree plantation... | reverse complement strand
CGTGGGCTGCGGCCAAGCAGCGCGAGAACTACGACAACTGGCTCGCAAGGGACCCGGAGGTCAAATGCTACCTGCCAGGGCTGCCGCGCGCGACATACATGCCGTATCCGTTTCAGATCCTGCAAACCGGCAGCAGCGACATCCTCATGGCGTACGAGTACGCGAGCGCCAGTCGTGTGATCAAGATGGGCAAAACGGAGCCGCCCCCCGTCGACACGTGGATGGGACAGTCGGTTGGCCGCTGGGAGGGTGACACGCTCGTCGTCGACGTGACGGGCTTCAACGACCAGACGTGGTTCGATCGGGCAGGCAATTTTCACAGCGAAGCGCTCCATGTCGTGGAGCGATTTACGCCCGCCGGGCCGGATCGCATCGATTACCGGGCCACCATCGAGGATCCGAAGGTTTTCACACGCCCGTGGACGATTCGAATGCCGCTCTATCGAAGGCACGACGAGAACGTCCAGCTTCTGGAGTTCAAGTGCGTGGAGTTCGTCGAGGAAATGATGTACGGGCATCTGCGCAAAAAGACGGGCAACGAAAAATCTTTTGGCACCGCGCGCCTGCGGTGGCCGTAATCCCGTTTGCGCAATGCTGCGCGGGCTCATCGGCATTGCGGTCGGACTGCTGGCAGCAGGGGTGTTCTTTCAGGCGAGTAGCTCCCTGCTCCTGCTCGCCACAGACGGCACCCCCCTTGGCGCCGAGAGTCGCAGCACCACCTTCGGGGAACTTGTCGGGTACCTCGCGGTTGGTATCGCAGCCGCCGTCATCGGCGGATGGATAACGGCGCGGATCACGGGCCCGAACATGGCATGGCCGCTGCTGCTGCTCGGCATCGTGCTCGGCGCCATCGCCTATGTGGGATTCACCGCTCCCACGTCACAGTGGCCGTTATGGTGGGCCGTGATCCTGACCGCGCTCGTGCCTCCGTGCGTGTGGGTGGGCGGCCGTGGCATTGGATTCGCCGCTCGGGATCGGTCGCGCTGAACAGTCACCCTAGCGGCCTCCCTCGTTAAAAGGCGGCGTGCGCAAACATCATCGACCTGTATCGATTGGAGAGCGCGAATGAAAAATGTCCGCGAGTATTTCCAAGAATGCTTCGACGCGGAAAAGCCGAAGTTCCTGCGGGTTATGCGCGCGGTCCCGGCTGATCAGGCTGCATACCGCCCGCACGCTCGCTCGACGAGCGCCGCCGACCTCGTGTGGCTCCTCGCGGCTGAGCTGCGTGATGCATGCGAGCTCGCCGAGCGGGGTGAAGTACATTACGCCGCTCGTCCTGCGCTGGGCGTACCGGAATCGATTGCTGCCTATGAAACGAACGCGGCCGACCTCGAAGCCCGCGTCGCCAGGCTGGACGACGCCGCGTGGGACAGCAAGGCGCGTTTCATTGTTGACGGCAAGGTGGTCTGGGAGACGTCCTTAGGCGACATGCTGTTCGGCATTCTCTTCGACGCGATCCATCACCGCGGGCAGCTCTCGACCTACTTGCGACCGATGGGCGCCAAGGTTCCATCCATCTATGGCCCGTCGGCGGACGATCCAGGGATGTGAGCTGAAACGCTGGTCCGGCTGAAGCCGGACACTACTACTGTCTATTGCTACGTATTGTCTATTGCGGGTGCGCGGCGGCGACTCCCCCGCTGCCAAAGCGGCGGGACGAGATCACATCGAGAACGTTGTCGAGCTTTGCCGCATCGAAGGGCTTCGAGAGCAGCGGCACCTGCGAAGAGTCGCTCAGGAAATGCAGTTGCGGGTTCAGAATGTCGCCGCTGATGAACACGAACCTGTCCAGCACGTCGCGGTGCCGCTGGCCGATGCTGTCGTAGAGGGCGAGACCGCCGCCGTTGGGCATCTTCACGTCGCACATGACCAGGTCGTAGTGGCTCTGTTCGAGGAGTTGTGCAGCCATCTGCCCGTCGACCGCCAAGTCCACCGCGAATCCGCGCCGGGTCAACAGCCGCCGCAACAATAGCCGGACGGGCTGCTCGTCATCTGCGACGAGGGCGCGCTGCCCCGCCAGTGCGACCCGCGCTGCGGTCGACCGCGATTCTTGGGTGCCAACCGACCGTGTGACGTCGGCCGCCGGGAGCGTCAACCGAAAACATGCGCCCTGACCAGCATCGGCGAGGACCAGCGTCCCTCGGTGCGCCTCGACGATGCCGAGCGCGATCGACAGTCCAAGTCCTGTCCCCTGCCCCACCTCTTTCGTGGAGAAGAAGGGTTCGAAAATCCGTCCCGCCACTGTCGAGGGCACGCCAGGTCCGTTGTCGTGAACATCCACGACCACACCCGGGTCTCCAACCGCGGTGCGGACGCGCAGCTTGCTCGGCACGTTGCTGTTCTTCATCGCGTGCTCGGCATTCAACAGAAGATTCAGCAGCACCTGCTGGATCTCCTCGCGGTTGACGAGCACTGGCGGAAGATCCTGCGCGTAGTCGGCGACGATCTCGATATTTGCTACGGCAAATTCGTACGCGCGCAGCTCGATCGCACTCTGTACGATGTCGTTCAGGCTTACAACCGCACGCTCCGCGTTCGACCGCCGTACGAACGTGAGCAGGTTCTGGACGATCTTGGCCGCGCGATTGGCCTCCGAAAGGATGTGCTCGAGATCTTCCCGCGCTTCGTCGCGCCGTTCGTTGTCGAGAAGCAGCTCGGCGAACCCGACCACGGACTGGAGCGGATTGTTGAGCTCGTGCGCGACGCCCGAGACGAGCTGCCCCGCCGCCGCCAGCCGCTCGGCGTGTATCAGCTGATCGCGCAGCTCTGTCTCACGCGTGACGTCTCGCTCGACCGCGACAAGCTGCGTCACACGCCCCGCGTTGTCGGCCAACGCCGTCATGGTGCAGGACGTCAGAAAGGTCGAACCGTCTTGTCGGGTACGCACGAGCGTGCCGCGCCAGATTCCGTCCTTCTGCGCCGCCGCTGCAATCGTGGAGAGCTGCGACCGGGAATCCTCGGCGAGAAACTCCTCAGCGTTCCTCTGGACAATCGCGTCGGGCGTGTCCCCAATCATGCGGCAGAAGGTGTGGTTGGCGTGCTCCATGCCGCCATCGGGCCGCATGATCGAGATGAGCTCGTCGGCCTGTTCGGTCGCGGCGGCCAGCAGCCGGCGCTTCCCGTCGGCCTGCCTCGCTTCGCCGTGTTCCACGGCCAGGCGGGCCATCAACAGGGGGAGCACCGAAAAGATCGTGATCGCGGTCGAGAGGTCACTGAAGTCCTCCAGTGGACCAACCGGAACCAACTGCCGCATCCCATAGTCGAACAGCGGAATGAGGCAGAGCGCTGAGAAGACAACCCACGGCCGCGATGGCGTCAGCGCGTGCTGGTCAGTCTCCAATCCGGTTTCCGCGGACGTTGGCGCCTGCGATGCAGCCCACGGATAGAACGCATACGGCATGATCCAGATCACGTCGTAGACGAACCCCGATCGGTACAGCCCCTGCCAGATCGCCAGATTGGCGAAGCTGAAGATCACGGCGTGGACGAACAGCCCCATGCCAAGGCGGCGGTACGTTGCTCCCCACAGCAGGTCTCGCGCTACAAAGGCGGCGCCGGCCATGCCCACCACCACGACGAACTGCTGGAACTCGGACAGCAGGAACAGCGGCAGGGACGTCTGCTGCGCACTCATCGGCGTTGAATCGGGGCCGATGACGAATCGCGAATACAGGAACCCGGCCATCACCGCGATGCCGGCGATATCGACCGCGGTTGTCGGGGTTACTGCCTCGCGGCTGCCACGGTGCGGCTGCGCCAGCAGGCCGAGCAAAGGAGCCACCGCGCCGAACAGCGCGAAGACCGTGTACCACCCGAGCCACGATGTTTCGCGGCCGACGATGACCTCGTCCAACGTCCATCCAACGAGACCGATCGCGGACATCGTCAGGCCAAGCGCGATCGTCGCCCAGAAGAGCCAATGACAACCCGTCCACACGTGGCGACGGCGCGCGATCACGGCCACGCCCGTGAGCGGCGGGATCAGCAGTGCACAGATCCTGAACCAGAGAAGCGTGTCGGTGTCGCCGCGCAGCAGCCATCCAATCGCGACATATGCGATCGAGTAGGCGACGCCGCACGCTAACCAGGCCATCTCTCTTTGTTTCGGCCGATTTGCATGTGGCGGGAGCCGCGCACACGAGTGTCGGCGCGCGCGAGGCGCACAGGAGATCACGTGAATGCACAGGGAATTGACAGAGATCCGAGATTAGGAAAGGCACGTAGGGCGGGCCTTTTACGGCCCGCCTTCCGCTTGGCCTGCTGCCGGTCAGCACGCGGCGCTGATCAGACCCGGCTCCGGCTAAGGCGGGTCCGAAGGGGACCCGCCTTACGTTGCTACCGTGTCCCGATGTACTCCGCGTTCGGCCGTTCGTTCAGCTCGATGTAGGTGCCCCACGGATCGTAGATGAACGCGAGTGCGCCGCCCTGCGCATTCTTCGTATACGGTCGATCCAGCTTGATGCCCGCGGCCTCGAGTTTCTTGGTGAACGCCTCGAGGTTCCTGACGTCGAAACCGATGTGATCCAACACGCGGCCCTTGGTGGTCACGGTCTTCTCCGGGCTGCCGGAGAACGTCAGATTCACGCCCGGCAGATCAGCCGCCTGGAACTGTCCGCGCGTGCCCGGCTTGGCGCCAAAGAACTTGGCATACCAGGCCTGGATCTCGGGCACCGCCGATTCGGGCACAAAGAAGTGAACGTGGTGATGCTGAATCGGAAATCTCTGAGCCTTGTCCTCGAGGATTTCGACGCGGAGCTCATCCGGCGTCACCACAAACGCCTGATCGGTTCGACCATTGTTGCCAGGCAGCACCGCCAGCCCGGCAGCCTTCCACTTCGTCGTGGTCTGCTGCAGGTTCTGAACGATGAAGCCGACGTGGTTCACGACCGAGCCGACGGTTCCGCCGGTCGGTGGAGGCACCTTGTTCTGGAGGTTCTGGTGGAGATAGACGATCACGCCGGGAAATCTCACGACGTCGAAGTTCCCTGCCTTCATCGCCGTGCCACCCATGGTGACGAAGATCTTCTTATTGGCTTCGATATCGCGCGTGTTGAGATGCCAGTGCCCCATAGTGACGCCGGTCTCATTCGGCGGAAACGCCTGGGCTCGGGCGACAACCGGCACCAGGATCGAGATGGTCCAGAGAACGGCGATCAGTCTTCTCATGGCAGGCTCCTTTGCATCGAGCTTCGTGTAAATCCCGCGGGCCAATCTTAGACCAGGATGTTCTTTTGTGCAGTACACTCCCCGCTTCGTGACACTAACGCGCTGAAGTTTGCTTTTTGGGCAAATAGTTGCGAGCGCGTTAGTGTCACGTTCGTGCCAGCGCTGGTCCGAGGACACAGCGCGGCATGTTTGCTTGCGGCTTGCCGCGCTATGTCCAACCTGTCGCTTCTGCTGCTGCAGATCGCCGTCATCGTCGCGGTGTGCCGCCTTGCGACGCCGCTGTTCGCAAAACTGCGGCAGCCTCCCGTTATCGCCGAGATGATGGTCGGCATTCTGCTTGGCCCTTCGTTGTTCGGCTGGCTTGCGCCCCAGCTCTCGGCGCGGCTCTTCCCCGACTCGTCACTGCCGACTCTCAGCATGATCAGTCAGGTAGGGCTCGTACTTTTCATGTTCCTGGTCGGATGGCGCCTCGACGTTGGCCACCTGCGCTCCATCGGCCGGCTGGCGCTCGTCATCAGCCTGGTCAGCATCGTGGTGCCCTTCACGCTGGGAAGCACAGTCGCCTCCGTTGCGTGGTACCCGTACGCCCCCGCCAATGTCGGGCTGTTGCCGCTGTCGCTGTTCATGGGAGCCGCGATGAGCATCACCGCGTTTCCGGTGCTTGTGCGGATCCTGGACGATCAACGTCTCCTCAGAAGCAGCGTCGGGACACTCGCGGTGGCGTGCGCGGCCTTCGATGATGCCACCGGCTGGCTGATCCTCGCCGGAATCACGGCGGTCGCGCGGTCAGGCAGCGTTGCAGAGGCCTGGATACCTCTGCTCGCGCTTGCGGTTTACGGCGTGGTGATGATGAGCCTCGTACGACCGCTGCTCTGGCGCATCGCACACCAGCGCGGCGCAGCGTTCGGCGCGGCACCGGCCGACTTCGGCGTCATCCTCATCGTGATGTTGTTGTCGGCCTGGGCAACGGAGGTCATGGGCGTACACGCCTTGTTCGGCGCGTTTTTCGCCGGGGTCGTCATGCCGCGCGCGACAGATGCGGAGAGGGCGTTCAGCGCCAGCGTCGAGCCGCTCGTGACAGCGCTGCTCCTTCCGCTGTTCTTTGCGTTCAGCGGACTGCGCACGAGCGTACATCTCATCAGCACTGCCGCGCTCTGGGAGCAGGCATTCCTGATACTCGCTGTGGCGGTGATCGGGAAGGGCGTTGGTTCAGGCATCGCGGCACGCGTGATGGGAACCCCGTGGCGCGACGCGGCGCTGATTGGAGTGTTGCTGAATACCCGTGGCCTCGTCGAGCTCGTGGTGCTCAACATCGGGCTCGATCTCGGAATCCTCTCACCGGTACTGTTTTCGATGATGGTGCTGATGGCGCTCGCCACCACCCTCGCGACGTCGCCTCTCGTATCGCTGATAGTCGCGAGGACGCGACCCGCGAACGCCGGCAGCCTGACACTCGTTTCTTAAAACCCATCACGCCGCCCGCCTTCGGGCGTTGCTTACGCCACGAGGGGCGGGCCGAGCCGCCACTGGGGGTGACCCGACCCGCTGAGCGTCGCGATGCGGCCAGACCCGAGGAGAATCTTACCGGGTGCCTGCTCTCGCGGCGGCAACCACCATCGTGTGGTTGCGCTTCGGAACCTGACCAACCGGGATCCTGGCTACTTCCTTCATCGTCGGGATGTCGACCACGAGCGTGACATTCCCCACGGGATCCGCCGCATAGGCTCTCTTGCCGTCGGGCGTGAGCGTCACCCACGCACACCCCTTGCTACTGAGATAGGCCGTTCCCTGCGGCTTCAAGTCAGGCAGTGCGTACGAGTAGAGCGCATTGTTCAATCGGCTGCAAACGACCAGCGTCTTCTGATCCGCCGTGACAGCCAGTCCGTGCGATTCAGCGGAGCCTGTCGGGATCGCGGTTTTTCCAGCAGGTAACGCCGGGAGCTTGATTCGAGCGACTTCCTTCCGCGTTGCGAAATCCACGACGACGAACCCGTTGAAGTCGCCGATCTGAACGAAGACCGAACGGGTCGAGCCGTCGGGATTCTTGGATATCGCCATCGGACGAATGTTGTCGCCAAGTCGAACCGACCATGCGGGCGCGTCCTTCTGCGTGTCGAGCACGCTCACGTACCCTTCTCCCGAGGCATCGCCGGCCACGACGTACTTGCCGTCCGGTGTCACGTAGAGGTTGTGTACGGGGCCTTCAGTGCGAATGCTCTTGACCTTGGACAGAGAGGCGGTGTCGATGACATCCGCGACACCAGGGTCCTTCCCGACCGCCTGTCTAATCCCCACATATACTCGCCGTCCATCCGGACTGATCGCGATGTTGTTGGGACGACCCGACAGCGGGACCTTCTTGATCACCGTCAGCGTTTTTGTGTCGGCAACGTCCAGCGTGTCGTCAGCCTCGTTGCTGACGTAGATCCGGTTTCCGTCCGGAGAGGCCGTGATTCCATGCGCCGCCTCTATACCCTTGATCTCTGCCACGACCCTGTTAGTGGCAGGGTCGATGATATGCACTCTGTCGCCGGCGGCGTTGCTCTGGAGAATCCGGACTTGGTCTTGGGCCGCGGCCGTCAGCGGCATCAGGAACAGCAGGATCGCCACATACTTCAGACTGCACTGCACCACATCAACGATTCTCATCGTCGGCTCCTCGTGGAAAAAAAACGGGTTGCCGAATAAACCTCTTCGTCGATCACTCCCCCCCAGCGCACGCGCCGGTCAACTCGACTGGCTTCTCGTTCGCCTTCCGCCCGCACACCCAATTGGCGATCGTCTGCCACTCGGGATCGAGAATGGAATTCCAGTGTTTGCCGCCACTGTGATAGAAATCACCGCCCCCTTCAGCCAGAAGCGGGTGCACGAGGATCTTGCTCTGGGCCAGGTTGTGTGGAACCACGCGCGCTGCGACCACCTGGAAGTTTCTCTTGGACTGCTCCTCGTTCCAGGTCGTAGCCCCAGGTGAGAGCCGCTGAAAGATCATCGGAGTCCCCTTGCTGTGACATGACACACAGCGGGTGTGCCCGTCGCGCCTGGCTAGGAAAATGGGCTGCACTTTGGTCTTGAAATACTCGTAATCCAGAAGCGACGCCGCAGGAGAATTGGCTTCCTGAGCGCGCGGTACCGCAACCGCCAGGTGGTGAATCAGCAACGCAGCGACGAGCGCAAACAGCCAGGCGATGCGCATAAACGCTCCTTTCTCAGTAGTTCAGGAGGTTTCAGCGGGGGTTTCCATTTTGGCGGCCTTATCCGGCCGTGATCCTACCACTACCTTCACCGACTCAAGGCGTTATTCACGTGCTTCCGCCCTTGCTGCGGGTTCTGGCCAGGCTCCCCTCGCCGGCCGTCGCACGCCACCACGGCGGGATGTGGGCCGCACCTGCGAATCCGGGATGCGTTCACCGCCATCGATGCTGCTGAGATATGCATGCGGCTTGAGCGTGAAAGCCCAAAAGGTGCCCGTCAATCGAATGTGCTACGGCCTTCGCCCCTCAGGCAGAACAAGCTCATTGACTTTGTGCGTCGCGCGCTCGACGGGCGTACCAGCGCTCCATGGCGGAATCGGCGCCTTGCCGGGCGGATACAGCGACTCCATTGGCTGCCAGACCTTGTCCACCTTGTCCTCGAAGAGATCGCCGATCAACAGATCCGTGACGGTGCCCTGCAGGTGCGGATACTTGCGAACGAACTGGCCGAAGCTGAATCCATCGTAGTACTCGCAGACCAGCCGGCGCATCCGATCCACTCCCTCGTTGAACACCGGGCCCCATCTGCCCAGTTGTGCGGCGGAGGTGTCGCCGCGCGCAAACCCGTCGATGATCGCGTCGGCAGCCATCTCACCAGAGCGGAGCGCCAGCAGCACACCGGACGAGTACAGCGGATCGAGAAACGCAAAGGCGTCGCCGACGAGCACCCATCCGTCACCAGACACCTGTCGCGCACGATAGGAGTAATCCTTTGTCGCGAAGTATCCGGTGACCCGCTTGGCGCCGCCTACGCGCTGTTTCACCACCGGGCAGCGCTCGACTTCCTCCTCGTACGTCTGCGCGTACGGCCCGCGGCCTTTGAACAGCGCGTCGAATGGGGCAACCACGCCGACGCTGATGATGTCGTCGTGCAGCGGGATGTACCAGAACCATCCCTGCCGATCGGCCGTTTGCAGCACCATCGTGGCGCCTTCGTCACGGCCGGTGTCCCTATATGCGCCTTCCCAGTACGTCCAGATGGCGCCCTTGTTCAGCACGGGATCCCAGACGCGCAGGCGCAGCTTGTTCTGAATCAGGCCATTCTGTCCGCTCGCATCGACGACGACCTTGGCGCGCACGTCGCGGTCCAGGCCGTTCTGCGGGCGAATCTTCACGCCCACGGCGCGGCCATCTTCGAACAGCACCTCGACGACGCGGGCGCCTTCGTGCACGTCGACGCCATGCTCGCGCGCGTTGTTCAGCATCATCTGGTCGAACTCGCTGCGCACGACTTGCCATGTCTGTGAGCACTCGTGCGGCTTGTTGTCCCAGAAATAGAAGGGCGCGGACAATCTCCCGTCGGCGTTCGCAAACTGCACGCTGTATTTCTTGACGAACCGGCTCGCCTGCATCTTCGGCAGCATGTTCAGACGCCGGAGCACCCAGTAGGTCTCGGGAATCAACGACTCGCCGATGTGAAATCGCGGAAAGCGCTCCCGCTCGAAGAGCTGAACGCGTACTCCCTGCTGCGCGAGCAGCGTCGAGACGGTAGATCCGGCCGGACCGCCGCCGATGACGACGACGTCAGTAGGTGAACTCTGCATATTCGGCTTTGGGCTTTCGGCTTTCGACCTTGGGCTTTGAAGGTTTGGCCTTAGGCGCACTCACACGCAGGCCAAGAGCCGAAAGCCAAGAGCCCAAGGCCAATCCGATGGACATCACGTATACCGAATGCCCGCATGCTGCGGGAGAAAGAAGCGGCTGAGCAGCGCGTCTACTTGCAGCAGCCCGTCGCGTGTGAGCGACACGACGTCGGGCGTGGCGTCCGCGAGGCACCCGTCGGCCGACAGCGAATCGAACTGCCGGTGGAACCGTTCGAGGACATCCACCTCGTACTTGCGCTTGAAATACGGTGGCCTGATCGAGCCGAGCTTCAGCTGCAGAATGAGCTCGCGAATCATCCGCTCTTCCGCCGACGGACGATACGCCCGGCCGAGCGGGAGGTCTCCGCGTCCGACTGCCGCACTGTACTTCTCCCAGCTGTCGACGTTCTGCACGTGCACACCGCTGATATGGCCGAACGAGGCGACACCGAGACCAACCATGTCGGCGCCCTGCCACAGCTGGTCACGGTAAACGAAGCGGGTGCGCGACGGATCCTTCACCGCCGTGTAGGCGCTCCCAACGTGATAGCCCGCCGCCTCCAGCGCCTCGAACGCCTCCTGGACCCATCGTCGCTTCGTTGCCCAGCCCGCGACGGGATCTGCGAATCTGCCGGTGCCCTTCAGCAAATCGCCGCTGATCGCCGTATTGAACGGCAGCTCCATCTGGTAGATCGTGACGCTGTCGGGATCGAGCTCTATCGCGCGCTGCACGCAAAGCCGCCAGTTCTCCTCGTTCTCACCCAGCATGCCTGCGATCAGATCGATGTTGATCTGGGGGAAATCGAGCGAGCGCGCCTGCTCGAATGCCCGGAACACTTCACGCGATCGGTGCGCGCGGCCGTTGAGCTCGAGGACTCGGTCGTCGAAGTTTTCGATGCCGAGGCTCAGCCTCGTCACGCCGATCTGCCGGATGGTTTCCAGCTTCGCCTTCGTCAGCGTGCCGGGTTCGCACTCGAACGTGACCTCCTCGGCGTCGCGCCAGGGCGTCACGGCGCTTAGCCGCGCCACCAGGCCTTCGAGCTGCTGGGTAGAGAGAAACGACGGTGTTCCGCCGCCGAAGTACACGAAACTCAGCGGACGGCCGGCGATGGCGGGCAGTTGCGCGTAACGCTCCCATTCCCGCGCGAGCACGTCGAGATACGCCGCTACCTCCTGCGCGTTCTTGTCGGTGTACACGCGGAAGTAGCAGAAGTGGCACCGTTTGCGGCAGAACGGGATGTGGAGATACATCCCGAGCGGGACTCCTGGCGCCGGCTTCGACTGCAACGCCGGCCGGGCGTCGCCTTCCACGGCCGCAGCGGTCCATACCGAGAACGGCGGATATGTGGCGACAAAATAGCTGCCGACTTCCGTGCGATCATCCTCGGCAGCGAGCGGCAGGCGACTGCTCACGGTCCGTTCACTATACATTGACCTCTGAGTCCACCTGCGCCGGCAGCGCAGCGCGTGAGTGTCTCGGGCTCGTGTTCGACTTGGGAGCTATAATTGCCCCCAAATCGGGCAACGGCAACATTGCGTGGCGACCTCAGCCTGGAGGAGGACGAGATGAGCACGTGGAAGATAGTGGTTGCCCTCACCGGGGCACTTGCCATCGGGTACGCCGCCTTCAGCGCGCGCGGCGAGGCTGCCGCCCCGCAGTCGACGGCGGGAAGAGGCGCAGCGGCCGCGAGCATGGCGCGTCTGTCAGGCTCCGTCACCGCCCCCACAGCCTTCAAAGCCGCACAGGTCTACATCCGTAACGTGGACAAGAACATCATGTACATGGTGTTCACGAACGCCGGGCAGTTTCGAGCCGTATCGCTCTTCCCCGGCAACTACGAAGTCAGTGTCGCGGCCAAGGGACTCCAATCAGACGTGCAGAAAGTTGCGCTGAAAGCGGGCGACAATCCGCGAGTGAGCGTCGCGCTGCGCAGCTCGAACAGCAGCGGCGGCACGAGCGCCGGAGCAGACACGTCGCTCGAACGGGAGATTACCGGTCCCTCAACGACTCTGGCGCTCGCGAGCTACGACGAGATCTACCCGGCAGGGCCGGGAAAGGCCGTCGCCGAGCAGGTCTGCATGATCTGTCATGGTGAGAACTTCCTGCCCTCGCGTCCCGCGACCGAGGCGGTCTGGAATTCGCGCATCGAGCACATGGCCGGCGGGCTGCTGAGAGACCGCGACGCGGCGACCTACGCCGAAGGTCTCCTGTCGTCCCGCACGTCCGTACTACCGTTCTCGCGGCAGGACCGCGCGGAGCTCCTGGCCTACATGACGAAGAATTACGGGCCGGACGCGAAGCCGCGCGGGGTTCGCTCGGATCGCGACGCGCCGGTCGATGAGACGGCGCTCGGCAAGGCGATGTATATCGAGTACTACCTGCCGCCCGATCCCCCGGGCCAGGGGAGCAAGGCGCCGGAATATGTCAACATCGGGTATCGCGGCCGCCGGGTGGGGCAGGATGTCCGATTCGACCATGACGGCAACGTCTGGCTCACGGACCGCGGGTATCCGCATCGGCTGGTGAAGCTCGATCCCCGCACAGGGGTCCAGAAGGACTTTCTGCTGCCGGATCCGAAAAACGGCACTCACGAAGTGCTGGTGGATCCGGACGGCATGATCTGGCTTCCCGAGCACAGCGGCGTTCAGACGTCCACGGCGAAGCGTCTGCTGATGTTCAACCCGAAGAGCGAGCAGTTCGAGCGTCTGATTCCAATGGACCCCGACAACACGGTCCGCAATTCCATAAAGTGGCTGCAGTCGCTCGCGATGGACTCCAAGGGCAACATCTACGTCGGATGGATCATGGGCGGCGCATTGAGCAAGTGGGAACGTGCCACGAACAAGGTCACGGTGTTTCGCGTGCCGACGCCGCACTCGATTCCATACGGCATCGTCGCGGATCGGAACGACAACATCTGGATGGCCCAGTGGAGCGGCGGGAAGCTCGCCAAGTTCGATACGAGCAACAATCAATGGACGGAATTCACCCCGCCCACCTATCCGAGTCAGATCCGGCGGCTGAACGTCGACTCGAAGAACAACGTCTGGACCGGGATTTGGGCGGCAGGCAAACGGCCTGGCAAGCTGGCAAAGCTGGATCAGACCACCGGCAAGTTCACCGAGTACACCGTGCCGTGGCCCAACTCGCAGCCGTACGACGTGGCGGAAGACGCCGAGGGCTACATCTGGTTTGCCGATTCGCCGGCGCCTGACCGATCGGCTGCAATCGGCAGGTTCAATCCTCGCGATGCCACATTCACCTACTACCCGAAACCGCAGTTCGACGCGGACACGCCGAAGATCCAAGTCACGCGCGACGGCGCGGTTTGGTTCTCGCCACGTGGGAGCGAACGCGCACCGGCGATCAGCGTGATGTATCCCGACATGGATAAGATCACGACGCTAGGAGCGTATTACCTGAACGGACCACCGGGATATCCGTTCCGGACGACCAGACCGGTTCAGTCGACGAGATAGCGGCGACGGTGAGCCTGGCCGTTCTGAGTTCTGAGTTTTGAGTTTTGAGTTCTGAGTTCTGAGTCGTGAGTAATGAGTAGCGCGCGGGCCTTCGCCTGCGCGCTACTGCCCAGACGGAATTTCACTTCTTCAACCGATTTTCCATCCGGTCGCCCAGCGTGGTGAGCACCTTCACGCGGGCAAAGTTCTTGTCGTTCCCCTCGATGAGCGTCCACGGCGCGATGCGCGTGCTGGTGCGCGCCACCATATCGTTGACAGCAATCGTGTAATCCGCCCATCGGGCACGGTTCCGCCAATCCTCATCGCCGATCTTCCACTTCTTGTAGCTGGTTCGAGTCCGATCGTGAAACCGCCTGAGCTGCTCCTCTCTGCTGATGTGAAGCCAGAATTTCACCATGAGGATCCCGTGGCCGACTAACTGCTCCTCGAACTGGTTGATCTCGCCGTAGGCGCGCATGTACTCGTCTTCTCTTGCGAACCCTTCGACACGCTCGACAAGCACGCGGCCGTACCAACTTCGATCGAAGATCGTCAAGCGCCCGGCGCGGGACAGATGACGCCAGAAGCGCCACAAATAGTGGTGGGCGCGCTCCTCCTCGGTGGGTGCGGCGACTGGAATGACATCGTAGTCCCGTGCATCAAGCGCCCCGGTCACGCGTCTGATCGCGCCTCCCTTGCCTGACGCGTCCCACCCTTCGAACACGGCAATCGTCGAAACGCCCTGCTGCCGCGCGCGTCGCTGGAGGAGATTGAGCCGGCTCTGCTGCTCGGCCAGCCTTGTCTTGAAGCGTGCGTCGCTCAATTGGCGGCTCAGGTCGAGATTGTCGAGGACGTTGAACTGCCGCGCGACCCGGTCGATAGCTCTTGCCGGCCGGCTCTCGCGCGTCTTTGCCGTGGCGCGAGACCGCGTACGGCCCTCGCGCGCACGCTCGAGACCACGGCGAATCGCGTCGCGCAGCTCGACTCCGACGACGATGGAGCGGTAGTGTTCGTCCTCGCCCTCCACGATTTGCCACGGGGCCTGGTCGGTGCTGGTGCGTCGAATCGCACGGTCGGCAGCGGCCACGAACTTGTCGAACATGCGCCAGTGCCGCCATTGCTTTTTGGTCACGCGCCAGCGCTGGAGCGGATCCTTCTCGAACGACGCCAATCGCTTCTTCTGGGCGGCCTTGCTCAGGTGCATCCAGAACTTCAGAAT